>Ga0326514_10000010_pt1 | contig 147163 bp, 127 predicted proteins | sample 3_2548_0518_D_FD_203653 | JGI IMG/M metagenome (GOLD analysis project Ga0326514, IMG submission 203653) | Bovine rumen microbial communities from UC Davis, California, United States - 3_2548_0518 | ecosystem: Host-associated > Mammals > Digestive system > Stomach > Rumen | place: USA... | reverse complement strand
CAATATCAATATTCAAATGATAAAATTTTCTCTATTGGGTGAAACAATACTGGAATGGAACGATAAAGATATCGAGCATTACCATGCACGGCGTATGGCAATGGACAGTATGCTCTGCCGTTTCAAAGGTATATGTCAGTATTCTGACGGTGTACGGATAGTATTGACGCAGAAGTATATATCCGACATCTTCACCATTCCCACACAAGAAGACATTGACCGATACCTCATCGAAGGGTTAGGTTTGACCAAGGAAGACCGGTACTATTATGGCAACGACTATGTAGCTGTTACAGATGTTTTTGCCGAAGGGGACAACGTTCTGGCTGATGGGGAGAAGCTCTACTTTATAGACCCTATTATCAAGTTCAAAAAGCCAGCACCTATGGTGTTGGACTATTATTATGGATTGTTAAAATAGATTGTTAAAAGTAATATGGAAGTGAATGACTGTTTCCTGATGAGGGGAGAGAAGATAACAGACCCCATGACTGTGTATTGCATTACGGATATCAATGAAGGTAAGATGTGGATGAAAAGATTGTATGTGGGAGATGATATGGTGCAAGGATGGCCAACGTCCAGCACCTCTGCTGAAAGCATTCCCGAAGAGGCTATCCCGCTACCTCCGGATTCTTGGAAATGGGGAAAAAGGCAGATGCTCTCTTTTTTGGATGAGATATATGCCTACCTCAAAGAGAATGTGACGGAAAGAAAGTCCAAGTTTGATGTTGGAGAACACTATATGGGGCATGGTGGAATCCATACCGTGAAGAAGATAGGTTCTGAAAAGATAAAACACCGACTGTTCCGGCTGGATGAGGACGACATATCCCCGATTTGGACGGGAGTAGTTCCTTTGGATGACATTGAAGATCGGTATGTTGTATCTCAAGATGTCTACAATGAGGTGAAGCACAGATATAACGAACTATTGATAAGATTAAGAGAGAGGTTTTGTGAATGCAATAATGTCCTTTGAGGATATATCCCGTGATTGTGACAGGAAGAAAATTCCTCAAAGGGTGTTGCTTTAGGTTGGTGTGGAGATGTGATGCTGTCAAAGGTCTCCTCTCGTCTGGTAGCCGGAGCACCAATCTTAACACAAGGGACTGATAGAACTGGTGGGGCTGCTTACACATTAGTGTCGCCTATTTCTTACCAAGTAAGACGCTCTTCTATCAGTTCTTTTTTTTCATTCGGCAGTATTCCCCTGTATGGTATTGTCGAGAGAAAAACCGGTTTAAACAATAAAACTCACTCGATTACGTTTCATTCTAACAAGAATGAAACGTCATATGTCCAAGATACATATCATACCGAGTGAGTTTAACCAAGAACTCGAACTACAACTTGCATACTCCATCAAGGCTGGATTCCCATCCCCAGCCGAGGACTATCAACACGAAACTCTCGATTTCAATAGAGATTTAATAAAACACCCCGAAGCCAGCTTTTATGGGAGAGTGGATGGAGATTCTATGATAGAAGCCGGTATCAACGACGGTGACATTGCCATAATTGACCGAAGTGTAGAGGCAGCAGACGGAGATGTGATTGTGGCATTTGTGAATAATGAATTTACCATCAAGTTCCTTGACCTCTCTCACAAAGCCGAAGGTTATATAGAACTACGTCCGGCCAACAAGAAATACCATCCCATCAAGATAAACGACAGTGATGATTTTGAGGTATGGGGTGTAGTTGTATGGACAATCAGAAACTGGAAGAAGTAGCCTTATGTATGGTATCATCGACTGTGACAACTGCTATGTTTCGTGTGAGAGAGTCTTCCGTCCTGATTTGAACGGAAAGCCCGTCGTTGTATTAAGCAACAACGATGGATGTATAGTTGCACGGTCGAATGAGGCAAAGAAACTCGGTATAAAAGCAGGACTTCCCTATTTCAAACTTCAAGAGCAGTTCCCAGATCAGAAGATTGCTGTCTTCTCTTCAAATTACGAGTTGTACGGTGAATTGACAGGACGTGTCGTTGAGATTATCCGACAAGAAGCACCACAATACTTCCGTTATTCCATAGACGAGTGTTTTGTCTATCTCGACGGTATGGAACACATCGACCTCAAACAATGGGGAGAGAACATACACAACCGTATCAAGAAATCGGTCGGAGTCCCCGTCTCTATCGGACTTGCTCCGAACAAGACCCTTGCAAAGATGGCAAGCCACTTTGCCAAGAAACATTCTGGATACCGACACTGCTGCTTGATTGACTCTGATGAGAAGAGAATAAAGGCATTGAAACTCTATCCGGTTGATGAGGTATGGGGCATCGGTAGAAGATATGCCGCCAAACTTGAAAATCTCGGAATACATACTGCATACGAGTTTGCTTCAATGTCCAAAGAGGCATTGAATGCCACCTTCAATAACATAGTGATATATCGTACTTGGGCAGAACTGAACGGTGAGGATTGTGTCCCCAATGAGGCAATGGCAAAGAAGAAGAGCATCTGCACGAGTCGGAGTTTCAACGGGATGATTTCCGATTTGGAGACCATCAAAATTCACGTCGCCAACTATGCTGCCCGCTGTGCCGAAAAACTACGACAACAGAATACGGTGGCTTCTATCGTCGGTGTTTTCCTAAACACGAATTATTTCAGAGAAGATTTGCCCCAATATTGGCAGTTTAAGGAGTTTTCTCTGCCCACACCCACCAATTCCACCACCACGATAGTAAAAGCCGCCCACGGGGTGTTAAATGACATCTTCAAGGAGGGATATCAGTACAAGAAAGCTGGTGTGATTGTGATGGGCATTGCACCGACTTCTCCAATCCAACTAAACCTGTTTGATATAAATGCTGAACGATTTGAGAAGTTAAAGTCTCTCGATAAGGTGATAGATAGGATAAACAAGGTGAATGGAACGGAGACTGTAATCTTGGCAGCCCAACAATACAGGCAGAAGAACGAGCAAGGCAAAGCCGATGTGTTCGCCAATGCCATCAAGCACGATTTCAGAAGCAAGAACCCCACGACAAGGTGGAGTGATATAATCAGACTGAAATAAAACTCAATAACAAATCAAGGTAATCAAAGAAAACAATGGAGAAACAAAAAAAATCTAACGAAAAGATGAATGACACAATCTATGGAACGCTGTCATCATTTGATATGATTAAACTCTTGATTGAGGAAGAACACAACTTGGGGTACGACACCATTGAAGTTGGAAACGAAGGGAAGATTAAGTACAACGAAGTGTTGCTTCCAAAAAGCAACTTGATTTCCTATCACCTGTATAAAATATCCGACACAAGAGTTTCAACGGTCTTGGAACGAATGAATGAGCCGACTAATGCAGAAGAGAGTGATATTGCTGCAGACTCCATAGACCAATTTATTAAAAGGGCATCGTTGTATATTCATCACCTACTTAAAGACAAACCAGTTGATATAATAACCTTTCCACAGGGTTCGAGTGACTTCAACAATGAAATGGTCAATTGCTTAATGGAGCGATTCGACAAAAAAACCGACATCAGGTGTATCCCCGACCTTTTTGTAAAGGACATCAAAAGTGCATATGTGAATACAGACCTGGCAAAGAAACTCGGACTACCTAATTACGAAATACATTTGCTAATGGAAGATATCGAGCGGTGGAAGGAAGAAGCCGAAATATTGAAGTTTCAAGCCGAAATGGATGAAGTGAAAGGCTCTATTGCATCTGAAGCCGGAAAAAGGGGAAGACCAACAAGAGAAATGTCGACAAAAAAAGAACTTGTCAATAATCTTGAAAGTCTGATAGCACTTCTGAAGACACAAAGAGAATGGAAATATAAAACACAAGGTAAAAAAGGAAAGGTAAAGGGTTTTGATATTGATTCTATCGACGAAAGGAGAAGGAGGTCCATAGAGGGACTCTATAATATAAACCTCAATTTGAAGGAAATGAGACAAGATTTGAAGGGGAAACATATTGTGGTATTTGACAACCATATATCATACGGAACAACTCTTGATGACATTTGTCGTGAATTGCTAAGGTATAATGTTGCATCTATTCTACCAATCACATTGGCAGTGGTACCCAAAGTTCCGATACCTTGATTACCTTAATCAAGAATATTTTTATTTCGTCAAATGATAATCAAGATAATACAATTCAAGATACATTCATTATGCAAATAAAGAAACATATAACCCCTATCAACCTAAACCTACGGTATGACTGCATCTACTATTTTCCAAGTCGTACCGATAATAGTCTTAACACAAAGATGATTGAGGCAGTCGATGGATGGAGATGCAGCTTCTATCCCGAAATGATTCTTGTGAAGAACTATCCGAAAGTCAAGTTCCAGTATGTCCCCGATGAGGATCTGTCCAAACTCTATGACACTGCATCTGGTAACGACGAGAATGGTGAGTATGCACGTCATCTCTTGGAAGAGGTATGTGGCAATGAGGACGGAGGTGCTCTTGTTACCAGATTATACTCCAAAGACTCCGGTGACGACGTTGAGCTGTTTGTGTCATCCGACCTCCTTTCGGGATGTGATTATGTCAATGGTATTTTGAATGACTTTGCTCTCGAAATTGCCAAGGAGAATTTCGAAAGGATTACGGGTAAGTCGTATTCATCATACAAGGCATACGAGGACAACAATAGAGGGGGTTCTTCAACAGATTTCATAACCATTGACAGCCGTAGATACCAACAGGAATCCCGTTATGAATCACGGATAGAACAACAGTTGAGAGAGAAGACATCCAAGTTTAGTTCGTTGAGCGAGTATAACTCGATGGAGGATATTCTGGAAGATTTGAAAAAACTATGCTCTGAGATTGAGGACGGGAAAAAACTGACGAAGAAACATAAAATAGTGGTGGAATCCTTTAACGACACTGCCGATATTGAGATATTTGTTATTGTAAATAACGACAAGAGAATCCGCTGTGAATTTGAACGTGGAATAATAGGTAAAGTATTCTATATATTTTTCCTACGTCATCCCCAAGGAGGGGACCTATACGACCTTACAAAATGCTTAGATGAACTATTGGAACTATACGAAAAGTTCGACCTCACTGGAAGAAATTATGAGAACGAGGAAGCGGAAAAAAATAACCGTAGAAAATCTTTGGAGAATATGCTAACGAAGGAAACGATGGCCCAATATCGTTCATATGTTAAGAAGACATTTAATGAGATCTTTTGTACTGGCATTGCCTCTGAATACTGCATCAATATCAATAAATCTAAAATGTCTATACCATTGGATAGAAAGTATGTTGATTTAGGTGGGTTTGAAAAGTAAAAAACGTGTAGTGACCAATCCAACCATATGAATTAAGAGAAAGGAGGGGAAACCCTCCTTTTTTTTGTTTGGATTGCAAGCACCTCAATATGAGGTGCTTCTTTGTTTGTAACCTTACAGAATTGGCATTTACCTTTCATTCTCATTATACTTTTGCATCAAAATCTTGAAGGAGAGATGAACTCTCGAAGAAATCGAAGATGCAAGACAAACAATTAAAAAATATAAAGATGAACAAGAAATTTGAAAAGGTTATGGCAAGCACCCGTAAGGCATCCAAAGAAACCGTGTTTCGTGGTGACAATGCAAAGAACAATGGTTACGGCAAAAGGACAGAGAGACTCTGTAACCTTACAGAACCATCGTCTATGTGATAAAAAGGAGATAATTTTGCATTGCAAAATTCGAGATAATCAAATAGTTAAAGTAAAAATTCAAACATTTATATTATGAAAAATACTATTGAAAAGGTTATGGCAAGCAGCACCTCAAAGGCTTCCGAAGACATCAATGAAAGTTACAAAAAAATGGACATCAAAACAGTCTGCGAACTTGAATCCGAAAACATCAAGGAAACTTGGGAAAAAGTAACAGGATGTTCCACCTATGAAGTTAGTTCTATGGGCCGTGTTAAGGCTCTTAACTTTCAGAACAAAGGTTATGAGTTGATAATTAAACCAAGTATGATTGGCAACCGTCTTTGTTTTCACGCTGTTGATGATAACGGAAAACATAGAACAATCCCCCTTGCCTATGCAGTGGCAAATGCTTTTATCCCGAACCCAGATAAAAACAAATCGAAATATGTTCAATTCAAAGATGGCAATCCATCAAATTGTAATGTGACCAATCTGTATTGGAGTTGTAAAAGAGAATTGAAGTCACCGTTTGTCTATGTTTATGATGAAAATGGGGATTTGTTGAATAAGTTTGAGTCGGCGATTGATGCCGCTGGTTTCTTCGGATGTTCATACCAGGCAGTGGATAGTTGTTGCAGGAGAAATGGAACTTGTCAAGGTTTTCGTATGTCATACGAATATATGGATAACGAGACCTTCAACAAACGTCACAATCCGGTTGGAGGCGAGAAGACTTTGCCTTTATTTAATTACAAGACACCTCACAAAATCTACGGATGTGAAGATCTCACTATTTCATTTGACCCAGAGTGCAAAAGGTTCAACAAAATCACATCGGGCACTCGTTCAGAAGCTGTTCATACAAAAGTGAAAAGGGATAAAAAAGATAAGATTGTAGAAGCTTCTCTCCATCTTGAAGGTTTCAAAGGGAAAAAAGCATCTGTGAAATTCGTCTTGCAAAAGGATGACTCATACGAAATAATAATTGACTATCCCAACGGAGCGTCACTGATGGTGGCCCATTGTAAGTATTTTTTCCCAACTCAATCAGAAGTAATGGTATGTGCGGAGGCGTTGGATGGATTGTATAGAAAGATTGTGTCCGAAGCGGAAGGTAATGTCAAAGATGTATATATTGACAACTTTCAGATTGGTAGGTCAGTGAAGCATTCGGCAGCGTAGAATCTCATATCAGAATATTCATTCTAAATAACAGACAATCAGAATTGTTTTATCAAATTATTTATTTGGAAAGTATTATTGAAATGGTTACGACAATCAGCAACTTAATGGCTTCCCCCAAAACTGTAGTTCGTAGTAACTACCATTGCCCGTAACAATGAATACGACAAAGAACAGGAGAGATTTTGTAACCTTACAGGATCACAATTTAGGTGATAAAAAGGGTGTATTTTTGCATCGAATTTCAAAGATAATCAAAGAGTTAAAAACAAATACTAAAAAATATTCAATATGAAAAGTACAATTAAAAAGGTTAAGGAAAGCAACACCTCAAAGGCTTCCATCAAGAAGAATGAACTGAAACAACAAACGACAGCATTGACACTCCGAGTGCTTCCGATGGTACTTGATGAACTTGGGGTTCCGCTTGAAGGTCTGACCGAAGCCCAAATCAAAAGATTGGTAAATGGAGTTGTTCAGTTGTCGGAAAAATTATTTGATTCTATGTCTAAAAAGGCAAATAAAGAAGGTTTTGAAATGAATTTGTCCGATCGTTATGCAGCGACAGCACTCGTCACCTACAACTTCGTCAGTATGTTCAAATCCTTCAAGAACATTCCGACTTGGCACATTGCCTGTTTAATCACCTCGAAGATTGTAGAATGTGACCAGTTAAGTGAAGAGTATGCAAATAGAGTATATGAATACTGCATTGCTTTGATTGATAAAGTGAGAAATCAGGAAAACCAATAATTAAAGGAGGCTTACCATGTACGTAGAGACAATGACACTTGGGCAAATCACCAAGGAAATAATGAAAGACAAGACCTATCTTGAGTCAAAGATTGTATATGTCACAGGCGACACAAAATACAGAAAAGCCTGTATGAAAATGACAGAGAAAAAGCTCCATTTCTTCAAAAGAGTGGATTTCACAAGCAAGCAGTCCAAACTGGATTATCATTTTATTCTCTTTACTTTCGGAAAGAGAGACTATCTCAAAAACGGCCTGAGCTTATTGATCTTCGTCACTTTCAGAAAGGGCAATCGGCTGTGGGCTTGCACCCTGGGAAACTATCTATCAAAAACATTATTCTTCACCTCCCATTTTTTCGACCGCTATGAAGAACGTGAAGACAAGAATACAGAGGGCAGATTGAATCTTATGACGACTTTCTTTTCAAGAAACAGGGCTTTTAATCATCAGAATTACATTCACCCCGATCATCCGAACAGCCTGTTCTGGACTATGGAAGAAGGTGTCGGATTGGGGACAGAACTGGAAGACCATTCTTTGTTGGTGACAACATATATCCGTAACAATATGCTTTTCGATGGACAAGCCAATTTGCAGTTAGTGGGAAGAGAACAGGTTATCGGGTTATACAAACGATTTTCAAAGGGAGCTGATTATTCATTCAATGCAGCCTAAAAGAGACTTTGTAACCTTACAGAACCATCATCTATGTGATAAAAAGGAGATAATTTTGCATTGCAAAATTCAAGATAATCAGACGGTTAAAATAATAAAAACAAAAATTAAAATTATGAAAAGCACAATTGAAAAGGTTATGGCAAGCAGCACCTCAAAGGCTTCCGAAGAAACAATGGTTCGTAGTATCAATTCAAGCAACCCGGATGTTTCCACATTGAACGAAAATAAAATGATTGACGAGAAAAACAAAAAGTTTATGAGTTTTGACGATAAATCTGTTATGGAACTGCTCGCCAGTTACCACCTCACTCTAACCAAAACGACACACTCTGGCAACCTGTACTCATTCAAGGCTGATGACGAGTCTGGTTTGTTCTCTTCACCGGATTTCCCAATGAGCATACTGGTGGAGGTTTCCCCCTCTCTGTGTGTTACGTTGACTGTAATAAACAAGAAGAATAACCGTGTGTTCATTCATAAACGTGGATGTAATATCTATGAGGGCTTTGAGTGGAGTGCTTTGGACCGTCTTATCTGGGAGATGAGTCGCCGCTCACAAGATAAGATTAGGAATCTTAAATCTATCTGACTGATGAATATGTAATATTGATTGGAAAGCATCAACAATTGATTATCGGGAAAAATTTTTGTTATTTTTTAATTGAAATTATTTGGCCGGGGGACGGCGGTACACCGAACACAGATAAAAATGAAAAGAAATATTAAACAAGAAAACAAAATTATCAAGGTTGCAAAGTCCAAGATGGAATCTATGGCGATTGACCATATGAACAACCATCCAAGTAATTACGAACACTACCTGTCAGCTGTTGAATTCAAATTTAGATTTTCTTGGTTTTGTGAGGAGGATTTGAACGATTACCTGTATGGTGATATGGTTTATTATGTTTGGCCATTTTTTTATGACTGGAATAATGATGCAGCATTTCGTCAAGGATTGAAGATTATAACAAAGTTCTTGGATGCAATTCAGGAGTGTCAAGGGAATGAATGGGCAATGGCGGTGGCAAACGCTCACTATGATGAATTAAATCGTAGTGCAAGAAATCAAGTTGATAGATGGAACGAAACTCATTGTGGGACTGTAAAGAATCCTGATACCAAGAAACAGTCTTCATTGATGGTTGCTTAAATTTATTCAAAAAGAATACAATAACAACTTATAATAATAACCAGAACCTTATGGTGTATAGGCTAACCGTATTATAATTATGGATAAGGAAAAATGTAGCAACAAGGATGATTTTACTGCTCGTTTTAATTCAATTGTAGAAGGAAAAAAGAAGAAAAAAAAATACGTTATGACGTGTACTGAAACGAACAACCACGACAACACCTATAACACGTGGAATCTCGTTTTCAAGACCAAGCGTGAAGCAATGGCAATGATGAAGACTTTTGTTGAAATGAGAAATATAATCCCTTACGAAAACTTAACGTGGTATGACAAACAAACTTGTTCGATATATGCAACTGATGACAGAAGTGAGAGTCGATATGTCACTGACTTTTGTGTTCGTGAGGCCATCTCGTATGAATAAATCAAATAGTATATAAACAATTAAAACACAAAAAAATATGATTAAAAAAATTAAATTGGCTGACGCCACCGAAGAACAAATCGCTAATTGCTTTGATATGTGTCCAGAAAATTTTGGCATCACATTTCCCGCCTATGACACCCAATGCACCTCTATCGAGGTGGATAAGGATGGTGACTATATCGAGGTAGGGTTGAAGGGTGTAATGAACCTTGTAAATCCTTATTATGTGAATGGTGGTGAGGCAGATGCAACACTCACTGTTCGTCTCACCAACATCAACTGGGATGCCGAAATTGAGGTTGAATAAAGAAGGAGGTCAAAATGAAGAAGATTACATTACGAGACATTAAAAAAGAAGAAGAAATCACCAACAAAGTGATTGAGAAAGCAAAAATATTGTATGTAAAGGAAAGACTGAATAACATCGGTCACGGTTACACCGATTTCCTTGCAGTGTTTGGTAGTATCAAAAAACACATCTATTCCTTCCACGATGAGGATGGTGTTATGGGTGAGTTTAATAAGTATTTGGATGGTTTCGACAACGATGAGGAGGGTGACAAAAAGGTCAGAGCTGCTATAGATAGGTTTATCAAGGAGTTTGACACGAAGTTGAATGAGTTTGAATTGAAAATTAGCAATGAGATTTCAAAAAGAAACATCACTACAATCAGAGGTTTGATGAAGTATGGAAAGGAAATGCTTGATGAACTTGAAAAATAAAAAAAGGAGGAAACGATATGACAAAAGAGCAAGAAGGAAAAATTATGGTAATGACCTATTCACAGGTCAAGGGTTTACTCAGGGCAATGTGTGTAGCACCATACGACATTGACAAAGATGATGAGTTTACAACAGCAATGATGAAGGAAATGTCAGTGTATATAAAAGGTAAGTATGACATCAAAAAAGACTTCTATGAGGTAAAAAGACAGTTGTGTGGATGGTTTGATGGTGGTGAGTTTATTGGGAAACACGGTGAAACCTATGAACACTTTGAGTTATACACTAATAGATTTCTGGAAGATTTTTTTAACAAATAAAAAAGTAAACGAAATGAGTTTAGATATCGTTTTTTACAAACAAAGAAAAAAAGAACTCACAAAGAGTGAGAAAAAAGTTGTTGATGATTTAGAAAAACAACTTGAAGACGCAAAAACATTAGACGAATCCGTAAAAATTGTCAATGACATATGGAAGGTCAAAGAAAAGGAACGTCTTGTGAGTTTTCCTGATGTTTGCAGTTTTCTACTAAAACATTTCAAGTATGGCAATGAAAACCAATTGGATAAAACAATCACCCGTGAACAAATAGAGAGTTTTATTAGCAAGTGTTCTTCCGTGCTTGATGAACATTCAGCAAGAAAGCTTCCATATGATAAGGAGTATAAGTATGAGTATGATGAATGGTACTTTGGGTGTGTGGAAGAGACACGAGACTTTTTCAAAAAAGTTCTTGATGAGACCGACTTCCAAACCAAAGATATTGTAATGTGGTGCTGGTGGTAGAATAACTATGTCGGGTCTGCCGGACATAACCGGTTCTCCATCAAAAGAGACTCTCAAATCGAGGGTCTCTTTTTGCATCATCTTTGCCTGTCTCCAATGTTAAAACGTGGAGTGTCGGGGCGTTTAACACAATAAAAATTGGGATTGCTCGTTATAGGGTTGTTTTTTTGAAAACTTTTACAAGCAAAATGCCGATACATATAAGCCACATATTAGACGTATTTGCACACCGAAACCTTGGCCACCTTTTGGCCACCTTTTTGAAGAATTATTCAGTATTGGTGCTCGAATCCGATATGTCAAAAACATCAATGCCTACAATAACAAACAGTTACTAATAAGTAGAGGTGCCTGGGGCGTTCCTGTTCCGGGCACCAAAGAGAAGGTCAAACGGCCTTCTTTTTTTTATATGTACTAAAGCGTGCTCCATGAAATACGGGCTCATCGGGAAAAAGCTAGGACACTCCTGGTCACAGGAGTATTTCACTCACAAGTTTGCGGAGTTGGGGTTGACGGACCACAGCTACGAGCTCTTTGAGTTGTCCTCGGTGGAAGGGCTGAAGGAATGGGCTTTGCGTGAGGGACTGTCGGGCTTCAACGTCACAGTGCCCTACAAACAGGAGGTCATCCCGCAGCTCGACGCCCTTGACGAGGTAGCCTCTGCCGTCGGTGCCGTCAACTGCGTCACCGTAGAGAATGACCGCCTCATCGGTCACAACACCGACGCCCCCGCCTTCCGCGATACACTCTCCTCTCTCATCACTCACCACTCCTCACCCATCACTCAGGCTTTCATCCTCGGCACCGGCGGCGCCGCCCGCGCCGTAGCCTATGCGCTGCAGCAACTAGCCATCCCCCACACCTTCGTCTCCCGCCACCCCGACCAGCATCCCGAACTTCAGCCTAACATCATCGACTATTCCCAATTCTCAATTCTCAATTCTCAATTTTCAATTCTCACCAACGCCACCCCCGTCGGCATGTACCCCGACACCGACCGCACCCCCCTGGAATTAAACAATTCTCAATTCTCAATTCTCAATTCTCAATTCGTTTACGACCTCATATACAACCCCTCCCCCACCCTTTTCCTCCGCCAGGCTGCCGAGTGTGGCGCCATCGTCAAGGACGGCCTCGAGATGCTACACCGCCAGGCCGACCTCAGCTGGGATTTCTGGAGAAACATAAAATGAACGGCGAAGAGTGAAACTTTTTTCGTATCTTTGCATCTGTAAAGATGAAGAAGTTTCGCATTATATTACTAGTATTCAATATTATCGCCGCACTGGGGCTGATAGCCACCACCCTTGCCGGCGCCATCTCCCCTTCCTCCGGCATCCTGCCGTCCATCCTCGCCTACGGCTTCCTTCCCATGCTGCTGCTCAACGTCGTGCTGGCCCTCGTATGGCTCTTCATGGGCCGCTGGGAATTCCTCGTCTCCGCCGGCACCATCCTCATACGCTTCTCCTACATAGGCCTCTTCTTCCAGATTGGTGGCACCTCCGAGGTACCCTCGCGCGAGGAGCACCCGCACCTGATCAGCCTCCTCAGCTATAACCTCCACAACTTCGGCGGCAACGGCTTCGAGTCGACACCCAAAGACACCAACGCCCTGCTCTTCCTCGACCTCGTCCGTGAAGAGCAGCCCGACCTCCTCTGCCTGCAGGAGTATGTCGCCGTCAAAGGGTTGAACGTCACCGACAGCCTCACCGTCATGGGCTACAACCACTTCTACGGCTCTCGCGGCAGCGAGAGCAAACCCTCCGGCACCGTGGTCTTCTCCAAGCTCCCCATCACCTACGTCAAACGCATTGACCAGCAGAAAGTCCTCGTCGAGCTCATGAAAGACGACCGCCGCTTCCGCCTCTGCTGCGTGCACATGGACAGCTACGCCTTCAGCCTCGACGAGCGCGAGGACATCGACCAGCTGCGCCATGGGAAACTCGACTCCTCCTCGCGTCACACACTCAGCAAAGGCAAGGAGACCGTCCTCAAGCACGAAGAGGAGTGGCTCAACCACCTCTGCCCGCTGGTGCGCGACTGCAGTATCCCACTCATCTTCGCAGGCGACATGAACGACATACCCTCCTCGTGGCTCTACAGCCAGATCACCGACTACCTCGACGACACCTACCGTGACGAGGGCTCCGGCTTCGGCTCCACCTACAACGGCAGCTTCCCACGCTTCCGCATCGACATGGTGTTCCGCAGCAAAGAGTTCACCACCCTCAGCTACCGCCGCATCCACACCGACATCTCCGACCACTACCCCGTGCTCGTGTCACTGGAACTCGACAGCGAATAACTTCTTCATCGGCAACTTTTTCAACGGCGAATAAAACATATTTAACGAATGCTACGCAACTAAATGATTGGCTAATGACGCTAAATCTGCCTAACGGCAGGCACGCCTCAACTTATAACCGACCATAAACTTCTTCAACGGCGAATAAAACACATTTAACGAATGCTACGCAACTAAATGATTGGCTAATGACGCTAAATCTGCCTAACGGCAGGCACGCCTCAACTTATAATGACCATGACAGAAAATAATCTGAATTAGAAATATTCGCCGTTAAAATAAAAAAGCCGTTAAGCAGTATGAGAATACAGGACAGATACAACCAGGTCATCGAACGTTTCGAGCAGGCCATGCCTGTGGCGGAGACGGAGTTGCACTACGGCACGCCGTTCCAATTGCTGGTAGCCGTCATACTGTCGGCACAGTGCACCGACAAGCGCGTGAACATGGTGACGCCTGCCCTCTTCGAGGCCTACCCCGATGCCGCCGCCATGGCGAAGGCTACGCCCGACGACCTCTTCCCCTACATACGCTCTGTCTCCTACCCCAACAGCAAGAGCCAGCATCTCGCTGCCATGGCCCGCATGCTGCAGAGCGACTTCGACGGCCAGGTGCCCTCAGACCTCAGCGACCTGCAACGCCTCCCCGGCGTGGGCCGCAAGACCGCCAACGTCATCGCCGCCGTAGTCTTCGAGCTGCCCGCCATGCCCGTCGACACCCATGTCTTTCGCGTGGCCAACCGCATAGGCCTTACCCGCAACTCCAAGACACCCCTCGAGACCGAGCGCACCCTCGTCAAGCACATTCCCGCCGAACTCCTCCCCAAAGCCCACCACTGGCTCATCCTCCACGGACGCTACGTCTGCCAGGCCCGCAAACCCAAGTGCGACACATGCTGCATCAGCGACCTCTGCCGCCACCACTCATCACTCATCACTCACCACTCATCACTCACCACCCATCACTCATCACCTGACCATGATCTTTGCTAATCCCATATTCCTCTGGGGACTGCTGGCCCTGGCCATCCCCATCGCGGTGCACCTCTTCAACTTCCGCCGCTACCGCAAGGTCTACTTCAGCAATGTAGAGTGGCTGCGGGAGGTGCAGAGCGAGAAGCACAGGGTGCGTCAGGTGCGACGCTGGCTGGTGCTACTCCTGCGCTGCTTGGCCATCCTCTTCCTCGTCCTGGCCTTCGCCCAGCCCACGCTGCCCTCCAAAGAGGGGCAGATGCGCTCCGGCGCCACGGTGGTGAGCGTCTATATCGACAACTCCTTCAGCATGGAGAACGGCGGCAGCGACGGCACCCTCCTCGAGACCGCCAAGCAGAAAGCCCGCGAGATTGCCGCCGCCTACCAGCCCGGCGACCGCTACCAGTTGCTCTCCAACAACCTCGACGGCGCGGAGTTCCACTGGCTCAGCCGTGACGAGTTCCTCGATGCCGTCGACACCCTCCATATCGGTCCCGCCAGCCGCCGCCTCAGCGAGGTGATGCAGCGCCAGGCCGACTTCATGAACCACAGCGGCGCCGCCAACCGCCACGCCTACCTCGTCTCCGACTTCCAGACATCTGCCACCGATCTTTCATCATTCCTCATTCCTGATTCAACATTAGATTACATGCTGGTACCGCTGGAGGGCGTCGCCACCGACAACCTCACCATCGACACCATCACCCTCGACGCCCCCGCCTACTTCGTCGGCGGCAGCGTCACCGTCGATGCCACCATCAGCAACCGCGGTAGCCACGACATAGAGAAACTGCCTGTCAAGCTCTCCATCGGTGTCCGCGAACGTGCCCTGGCGACCCTCGACATCCCCGCCGGCGCCAGCGCCAAGGCCTCCCTGCGCTTCACCATCGATAGCGCCGGATGGCTCGACGGACACGTCGACATCACCGACTACCCCGTCACCTTCGACGACAGCTACCACTTCACCCTCCTTGCCGGCCAGCCCATCGAGATGATGCAGGTGGGCAAGGCCAACGACAACCTAGAAAAACTCTTCGCCCACGACAGCAGCCTCCGCTACCAATACTCATCACTCATCACTCATCACTCATCACTCAACTTTATCATTATCAACGAACTCATCGCCCTGCCCTCGGGCGACGCCCAGGCGCTGGCCTCATGGGTCGACGAGGGAGGCACCCTCTGTGTCGTCCCGCCGGCCGACGGCGACATCTCACAGCTCAACGCCCTGCTCGCCATGCTGCAGGCACCGCAACTCGACAAATGGAGCCGCCAATCCGTCAAAGCCTCGCGCGTGGACTACGGCAGCAGCCTCTACCGCAATGTCTTCAGCGGCCGCAACGACGAGATGGAGATGCCCACCACACAGGGACACTACCTCCTCGCCGCCGGGCAGGCACTGAAGCAACCCGTCATCACCCTCGCCGACGGCAGCGACCTCCTCGTCGCCACACCCCATGGTGCCGGACACCTCTACCTCTTCACCGCCCCCCTCACCGCCGAGTACACCGACCTCGTCAACCAGGCCCTCTTCGTACCCACGCTCTACAACATGGCCCTCTACAGCCGTCCCCTCAGCCCCGCCGCCTACACCCTCGGCAGCAACGACCCCATCTTCCTCCAAAACTCCTACGACCCCGAATCCACTGTTGAATGTCACTCATCACTCATCACTCATCATTCATCATTCATCCCTGATATCCGCCGTATCGGCAGCCGCAGTGCCCTTATCCCCCACGGCGAATTCGCCAAGGCCGGCATCTATCAACTCACCCAGCCACTCAGCCACTCAGCCACTCAGTCACTCCCCTCCGAACACCTGGCCTTCAACTACAACCGCCTCGAGTCGCAGCTCACCTTCTACAACCGTTCCGACCTCGACGACATGGTCGACGACCTCGACGGTGTCAGCGTGATGCGCAACAGCGCCAAGCCCCTCGACCAGGAGATTCGCGCCCGCCGCAACGGCACACCCCTCTGGCGCTGGTGCCTCCTCCTGGCCCTCGCCACCCTCCTCGGAGAGACAATTTTATTAAACCTAGGAAAACCCAGGAAAGCCTAGGTGATCCTAGGAAGACCTAGAAAAGCCTAGAAAAAAAAAACAATCCATGCTCCTCGAAGTACAAGAAATCTCCAAGTCCTACGGCAGCCAGCGCGTCCTCGACGGGCTGAGTTTCACCGCCGACAGCGGCGAGGTGGTGGGTATCCTCGGCGCCAACGGCGCCGGCAAGACCACCCTCCTGCGCCTTGTCACACGCCTCCTCGTGCCCGACAGCGGCACCCTCCTCTTCGACGGGCATCCCCTCTGCCAGGACGACCTCGCCCAGATAGGCTACCTCCCCGAAGAGCGCGGCCTCTACCGCCACATGCGCGCCGGCGAGCAGGTGGTCTACCTCGCACGCCTCAAAGGCCTCTCGCACCGCGATGCCGAAGCCAACGCCCGCCAGTGGTTCGACCGCCTCGGCGCCGCCGATTGGTGGAGCCGTCCCGTGAGCCGCCTCAGCAAAGGCATGCAGCAGAAGGTGCAGTTCATCGCCACGGTGGCCCACAGCCCACGCCTGCTCATCCTCGACGAGCCCTTCTCGGGCTTCGACCGCGACAACGCCGCCCTGCTGCAACGCGAGATACAGCGCCTCAGCGCCGACGGCACCGCCATACTCCTCTCCACCCACAACAGCGAAGCCGCCACGGCCCTCTGCACCAAAACCGTACAACTATGAAAAAAATCTTTGTCATCATCTCGCGCGAATACCGCCTGCGCCTGCGGCGTCCCGCCTTCTGGGTGCTCACCCTGCTGGTACCCCTGCTGCTGGCAGCGCTCTACGCCATCCCCGTCATCGCCGCCCACCGCAACGCCGAACCCGCCGTGGTGCTACTGGTCGACGAGACCGACCTCTTCCGCCCCTCCATCACCTCCACCGAGAGCGTCACCTATATCGCCATGCCCACCCTCGACCACGCGCGCCAGCGCCTGGCCGACGACGAGGGCGTCGACGCCATCCTCCACATCCCGCAGCGCCAGACCACCATCCCGCGCGACGCCTTCCTCTACCACCGCGACGGCACGCCGCCGCCCGCACTCATGCGCCAGGTCGACAACACCCTACAGGTACTCCTGCGCAACGCCGTCCTCGAGGACGTCTACCAGGTCGAGCCCTCGGTCTACCACTCCGTGGAGAGCACCACGCTGCACCTCCACGCCCGCGACGCCCTGTCGGGACGCGACAGCTTCGCCGAGGTGAAGACCGTCATGGCCACCGTGCTGGCGGCACTCATGGTGCTGGCACTCATCGTCTTCGGCATCCAGGTGATGCGCAGCGTGCAAGAGGAGAAGGCCACGCGTGTGGCCGAAGTCGTGGCCTCGTCGGTGAAGCCCGTACAGCTCATGGTAGGCAAGGTCGCCGGCGTGGCGCTGGCGGCCGTCAGCCAGCTGGTGCTGTGGGTGCTGCTCACCGCCGCGGCTATAGGCCTCATCCAGCACGCCGCCCCCACCCTCTTCGACCAGGCCCGCAGCCAGCAGGAAGCCTCCCTCAGCGTCGCCACCAAGGGCGCCGAGGCCACGGCGCAATACGACACCGCCGTGCCCCTCGTCGACGAGGCCCTGCAAGGACTCACAGCCATCAACCTGCCCCTCGTGGCATCCCTCTTCGCGCTCTTCTTCCTCCTGGGCTACCTGCTCTATGGCTCCCTCCTCGCCGCCCTGGCGGCACGCCTCGACAGCGACGCCGACGCCCTGCAGTGGGTCCTCCTGCTGCTCTCGCCGCTGCTCGTCACCCTGTTGCTCACACCCCTGATACTCAACGCCCCCGGCGGCACCCTCGCCGCCTGGCTCACCGCCATACCCTTCACGGCACCCGTCGCCGTGCTGCAGCGCCTGCCCTTCGGCATAGGCATCGGCGACGTGGCCCTCGCCGCCCTCCTCATGGCTGTCGCCTTCGGCGCCGCCGCCCTCCTCGCCGCCCGCAGCTACAAACGCCACCTCGTCGGCTGACGGCACCTCGCCACAACCTATATATGTGCTAACCGACGCCCCTCCGGCGGTATCGGTCACGAAGCCATAGAGATGCACCTCGAGGCCTGCCCAGCGGTCGGGCAACGGCAGCGTGGCCTGACCCGTGCGGCGGAAGGCCGGCAGCGCCAGCAAGCCCTCGCCAAGCGCCGGACACCAGGCATAGAGGTAGACGGTATCGTCGCCACAGCAACGCAGCCCCTGCGGGTTCTTCTCGAAAGGCACCGTGACTTCCCTTGCCCCTGATATCAACGGCTCCCCAAAGCCTACGGGCGCCACGTCGCCCTCGGCGACGACGAGGTTCTCATAGTCCACCTCCAGACGGCCGTCGACCAGCGCAAAGCAGTCGCGGTTGATGCTGTGGAAGTGGTTGCAGGGGGTGCGGTGGAGTGCCAGCGAGACTCCGTGGAGCCCCAGACGCAGTGCCTGCTTCATGCACGACGCCAGCTGCGTGGCCTGTGTGAAGAGGCCACGGGCGGCGCGCTGCCGCTCGGTGCGCGGATTATGCACATAGCGCGGACGGGCGCGGAGGCACCACTTGCCGCGCCAGAGATAGCCGATGACGGTACCCACCGTGCCACGGTAGCCGTCGTTGATTCCATATCGTTGTTTTGCCATAGTTGTAATGATTAATGATTAATGATTAATGATTAATGGATTAAGGACCCTAAGGACTTTAAGGACCTTAAGGACTCTAAGGACCCTAAGGACTCTAAGGTCTTTAGAGTCCCTAAGGTCCCTATATAATATAATCCCCAAACGTGTTACCTCGGCATAAAAAATGTTAAAAGACGAAAAAAAATCGTACCAACACCGACTGTGGACGGTGTTGGTACGGTGATGGTACGCTGTTGGTACGTCGATTATGCCTTGCGGCGGGCCTTGCCGAGGACCACCAGGGTGACGGCGGCAAGAACTAATATGATACCTAGGAGGAGACGCGGCGAGAAGGGCTCGGCGAAAACGAAGACGCCGATGAGCACCGCCGTGGTGGGCTCGAGGGCGCCAAGGATGGCCGTAGGTGTGGAGCCCAGATATTTGGCGGCATAGACCATCATCACCAGCGCCATGATGGCGGGGACGACAGCCAGCCACGACACCCAGAGCCACGCCGTGGGCGACGGCGGAAGCATGAGGGGTTGGCCGCTGAAGAGGGCGTAGAAGACATTGCCCAACGCACAATAGAAGAGGACGTAGAAGTTGATTTTGAACGACGACATCTGCAGGGGGCTCTTGTCGACGACGATGATATAGAGGGCGTAGGTGAGCGCCGAGATGAGCACCAGGACGATGCCCAGGATGTTGAAGGTGCCGCCCTCGTCCTTGAAGGAGAGCAGCGCCACGCCGGCCAGCGAGAGGAGTATGGAGAGGACGGTGACGAGGGTGATGCGTTCGCGGAAGAAGAGGGTCATGATGGCGGCGGTCATGACGGGATAGGTGAAGAGGATGGTGGAGGCGATGCCCGAGGGCATGAGCGCAAAGGAGGTGTAGAGCGTGGTAGAAGAGCCTATGAAGAGTATGCCGAGGGCCGAGAGGGTGAGGAATTCGCGGCGGGTGACACGAAGGCTTTCGTTGCGGAAGAGCATGACGAGGGCCACGATCACCCAGGCGAGGCCGAAACGGTAAAAGAGCACCGAGGGGATGTTCATCCCCTCGGCGTATAGAAATCGTGCCAGCGGGTTGGTGCCGTAGCACACGGCGGCGCCGATGGCGCAGACTATTCCAATGATGAGTTTCGAATTATGATTTTTGAATTTAGTGAGACCCACAATAACTCTTCATTCTTAATTCTCAATCGGGTTGGTCACCGAAGTAGGCGTTCTTGGCGATGGTGCCATCGGGACGCATGGTGATGGACGACGACTCGCGGGTGCTGGAATGGCGGCCTTCGTAGAGCTCCTCGTTGGAGATTTCCTGAGTGCTCATGGCCTGCACCTTCTCGGCGCCGTTGGGGTCGTTGCGCAGCAGGTCGTGGAAGAAACGGATGCGGTCGGCGCGGTCGCCGGTGAGGCGCACATCGTTCTTGGGCGAGAAGGGCTGATTGGCGAGGCGCTCGGCCATGTCGTCGGTGGTGGGCTTGGGAACCACGGGCTCGGCGGCGGGCTTGCTCACGGGGGCGAAGCTGTCGAGCACGGCGACATCATTCTCTATGCTGTTGACCATGTGGATGCCAGAGACCATGGTGTCCTCGCGGGCCACGACGGGCTGCTGGGGCATGGGGGCGGGAGCGGGCTCTTCCACATCCTCGACTTCGAGGACGAAGACATTCTTCTTCTCGGCAGAGACGGCGGGCTCTTCCACCTGGACAGGCTCGGAGACCTTAATAGGCTCAGCCACCTTGACGGGTTCAGCCACCATAACAGGCTCGGCAACCTTGACAGGTTCGGCTACCACAACGGGTTCGGCAATCATGACGGGGGCAGCTGCCACGGCGGGTTCGCTCTTGGTGATGAGGACGGGCTCGTCGGGCATGACGGGAGCCACGGGCTTGGCGGGCTCGGGCTTGATGTCCTGCGGGAGGGTGAAGACGTTGGGTTCTTCGGGCACGAAGGAAGACTTCTCAAAGCCGGTGGCGATGAGGGTCACCTTGAGTTCGTCCTCGAGGCTTTCGTCAATACCGGCGCCCCAGATGACATCGGCAGTGCCATTGGTCTTCTCGCCAATATAGTCGGTAATCTCACCCAGCTCGTCCATGGTGATTTTGTGGTCGGGAGAATAGGAGAAATAGAGCAGCACGTTCTTGGCACCGCGGATGTCGCTGTCGTCGAGGAGGACGGAGGTCGTGGCGGCGGTGATGGCATCGATGGCACGGTTCTCACCCTTGCCGGAGCCGGCACCCATGAGGGCGGTGCCGCTGTTCTCCATGACGGTGTTGACATCCTGGAAGTCGATATTCACGCTGCCGTTGCCGGTGATAATCTCGGCGATACCCTTGGCGGCGGTCAGCAGGACGTCGTCGGCCATGCCGAAAGCCTCGGCGATGTCGAGGTTGCCGAAGGAACGCAATTTATCATTATTAATAACAATAATGGAGTCGACGTGCTTGCGGAGCTCCTCGATGCCTGCATCGGCCTGCTCGCGACGACGTTTGCCTTCGAAGCTGAAGGGACGGGTCACGATGGCGACGACAAGAATCTTGCTGTTCTCGTCGCTGGCCAGTTCGATACTCTTGGCGATTTCGGCCACCACAGGAGCGGCGCCGGTGCCGGTACCACCGCCCATACCGGCGGTGATGAAGAGCATCTGGGTGTTGTGGGAGATGGCATCACGAATATCGTCGGCCTTGTCCTCGGCAGCCTTGCGGGCACGCTCGGGCTTGTTGCCAGCGCCGAGGCCGAGATCTCCCAGCGGAATCTTGTTAGGCACGGGAGAGCCGTTGAGGGCTTTCATGTCGGTGTTGCAGACGATAAAATCGACACCCTGGATACCTTGACGGTACATGTGGTTGACAGCGTTGCCGCCACCGCCACCCACACCAATGACTTTGATGTAAGAAGACTGTCCTTTGGGGGAGTCGAAAGTGAAAATTGCGTTTTCTTCCATGTGCTTGTATATTTCTATCCTATTGAATAAGAATTTCTTGTACGAATAAAGGTTGTACTTTTGGCGATATAAAATTACTAATTTTCAATCAACTAACATCTGCTGCTACCAGTTTGTTATTAACAAACTTATACACACCTCATTAATCGTCGATACCCTCTTCGGAGAAAACCTTGTCGAGGAAGCCTCCGATAGTGCGGTCGAAGAGGCCTTTCTTGGGCTTTTTCTCCTTCTTGGGTTTGGGCTCCTCGTCCTCTTCCTTGCTGTCTTTGGGGGCAGGCTCCTCGCTGGGCTTGAGGTCGTCCTCCATGTTGGCGAAGAGGTCGATAGGTTTGAAGCCTGCAGGGCCCTGCTCGGCGACGAGCTCCTCAGCCTCCTCGTCGGGGTTGGCGAGACGCTCGGACTCCTCGATGCCATAGAGCACGAGGCCGATACCGGTGGCATACATGGGATGTGCCAGCTCGTTGTAGTTGACGCTGTCGGGCTCGAGGTGCTCGTTGGGGATACCGATGCGGGTGTCGGTAGCGGTGACGAGTTCGCTGAGTTCCTTGATATTCTTGAGCTGGGCGCCGCCACCGGTGAGGGTGATACCGGCGATGAGCTTGCGGTTGAAGCCGGAGAGCTCAATCTCGTAGCCCACCTGCTCGAGGATCATCTTGGCGCGGGCATTGATGATGCCGGCGAGGGTCTTGACGTATATCTCGCGCGGAGCCTGGCTGCGAATGCCGGGGATGGAGATGACATCGTTCTCGCTGACGGCGGAGACGAGGCAGGAGCCGAACTTCACCTTGAGGCTCTCGGCCTGTTTCTTGAGGATATTGCAACCCTCGCGGATGTCGTTGGTGATGGCGTTGCCGGCGAGGGGCAGCACGGAGGTGTGGCGGATGATGCCGTCGTGGAAGATGGCCACGTCGGTGGTACCGCCGCCGATGTCGACCATGGCCACGCCCGACTCGCGGTCGCTGTCGTCGAGGACGGCCTTGGCCGAGGCGATGGGTTCAAGGACGACGCCCTTGATGTGGAGGCCGGCATCCTGAACGGCATATTTGATGAGCTGCAGGTTCTGCACATTGGCGGTGACCATGTGGAAGTTGGCCATGAGTTTCTTGCCCACGACGCCCACGGGCGAGGTCTCGTGGCTCAGGGGATCGCCGTCGACGATGAACTGCTGGGGGAAGACATGGATGATCTCCTCGCCGGGTTCGAGCATGGAGTTGTACTGCTCATGGATGAGACGCTCGACGTCCTCGCGCTCGATAAGGCGGTGTTCGGCAGGAATCATGACGCTGCCCTGGCTGGGACGCGACTTGATGTGCTGGCCGGCGATGCCAACCCACACCTCGTCGATGTCGACGTCGGCCTGGTCGGCGGCCTCGCCGACGGCACGACGGATAGACTCGGCGGTCTCGGAGACGTTCTTCACGACACCGTGCTCGACGCCCTTGGAGTCGGTTTTGCCGAAGCCGAGGATTTTCACTTTGCCGCTCTCGCCGCGCATACCGACGAAGCAAGCAATCTTGGTGGTACCAATGTCAAGTCCTACAATGATTTCGTTTTCCATAATCGTGTGTATTTTTATTGTTTATTCTTTTTCGTGCAAACCACTTGTCCCTTGAATTTGAGACTTATCTTGGAGTAGGTGTTCCAACCGGCACGCGGCATGCCGCGGCGGTAGAAGTTGATGAGGCGGTCGAACTTGTCGTCGAGACCTGTGAGGTCGCCAAGTTCGACAACATGGTCGCCAAGTTTGGGGGAGAGCATGAGCTCGCCGTTACGCTCGACATGTATCTGGTCGATGATGTCGAGGTAGTCGGGGTGCTTGTCGAGGTAAGCCGCCAGCTGGGCCAAGAGTGTCACCTGGAGGTTGAGGCTGTCGAGCCGCAGAGGCTCCGTGAAGTCGCCCGTAGCCACGAGGACATCGCAGTCGCCGAGGCGCGACATCGGCAGGAGGACGCCTTCGTCGTCGATGAAATATTCGGCATTGTCGTAAAAGAGGCGTGCGACGGGCTTGCGCTGGTCGGCACGGACCACCACACGTCCGCTGACGCTGACCGTGGCGTTGATATGGGTGAGGTAGGGCACGCGGGAGGCCGCCTCGCCGACACGCTTGCTGTCCACGCTCTTCACCTGACGGGCCAGGAGGTCGGGGATGGCGTCCATCACGCTGTCGGCAACGGTCTGTTCGTCGACGAGATGAGGGAGACCCTGGTAGTCAATCTCCACCTCGAGGCCGCGCACCTTCATGTGAGTGCGTGCCACGTTGGCCACAATCACAAGGACTGCCAGCAACACGGTGCCTACGATGATGAGCGTTATTTTAGACGAGCGTTTCATAGCATATTTTCTCTCAGGGTGGTTTCAAGGCGCGGTACGAGGCGGTCGATATCGCCGGCGCCGAGGGTCAGGACGATGTCGGGGCAGAGGGCGGGGACGAGTTCGAGAGCCTGGTCGGGGGTGCAGAGGTACTTGGACATGGTGTCCATCTTGCGCAGCACCATGGAGGAGGTGACGCCGAGGATAGGTTTCTCGCGGGCGGGATAGATGGGCAGCATGATGACCTCGTCGAGGGTCTGGAGGACACGGGCGAAGCCGTCGGCGAGGTCGCGCGTGCGGGAGTAGAGGTGGGGCTGGAAGATGCCGACGACACGCTTGCCGGGGTAGAGGAAGCGCACAGCCTCGATGGTGGAGGCCAGCTCCTGGGGATGGTGGGCGTAGTCGTCGATATAGATGAGCTCCTTCTCGCGGATGCGATAATCGAAACGGCGGCGCACGCCGGCGAAGGTCTTCAGGCCGTGGCGCAGCTGGTACTGGTCGAGGCCGCAGGAAAGGGCCACAGCAGAAGCGGCGACGGCATTCTCGACGTTGACCAACGGGGCGCCGTCAAGTTCGAGGTCGTAGAGCACACCATTGGGGGTACGGAGGTCGAAGAAGAGGTTGCCACCGTAGTTGCGGACGTTGATTGCGTAGTAGTCGGCCTCGATGCCGCGGGCGGTGTAGGTGCTTATATTGGGGAGTGAAAGGGAGTGAGAGGGAGTGAGAGGGAGTGAAGAGACAATAGTATCATCGTGGTCGTGGTGATCGTGGTCGTGGTGGTGGTGTTCGTGGCCGTATTCGACGAATTCTTCGCCATCGAGGGTCTGGAAGATGCCTTCTTTGAGGAGGAGGAGTCCGTCGGGGTCCGTCTGGTTGGCGAACTGGAGGTAGGCCTCGAGCATATGCTCGTGGGTGCCATAGATGTCGAGGTGGTCGGGGTCGGTAGCGGTGATAACGGAGATATGGGGATGGAGCTGGAGGAAGGAGCGGTCGTATTCGTCGGCCTCGACGACGACATATTCGCTGTCGTTATTGACGACGAGATTGGAGTTGAAGTTCTTGCTGATGCCGCCGAGGAAAGCGCTGCATCCGCAAGGAGCCTGGCTCAGCAGATGAGCTATCATGGTGGAGGTGGTGGTTTTGCCGTGGCTGCCGGCGACGGCTATGCACTTCTTGCCGCGGGTGAGTTCGCCGAGCATCTGGGAGCGTTTCTCAATGCGCACGCCACGGGCCTGCAGGGCTTGGAACTCGCGGGTGTCGGTAGGCACGGCGGGGGTATATACCACGAGGTCGACATCGGCGGGGATAAGGTCGGGGTTGTCGTCATAGTGGATGGCAATGCCCTCGGCCTCGAGTTCGGCGGTGAGGGGGCTGGGCGTGCGGTCGTAGCCGCTGACGCTGTCGCCGCGACGGTGGAAGTAGCGCGCCAGCGCGCTCATTCCGATGCCTCCGATGCCTAAGAAATAGTAGTTCATTTCAGTGTTCAGTGTTTAGTTATTTGCCTATTTTGCTGAGATCCTCCAGCTGCTGCAGTTCGCTGGGCAGCGGGACAGCTTTCTTGCTAGCCTCGCCATAGACGAGGTCGGATATCTGGTCGACAATCTTGTCGGCGGCGCTGCGCACAGCCATCTTGGCGATAGAGGCACGCATGGTGGCCTGGTGGCTAGGACTATCGAAGAGCTCACGCACCACGGAAAGACCCTGGGCGTTGCAGTCGGCATCCTTGACCATGACGGCGGCACCACGGTCGACGAGAGCCAGGGCGTTCTTGGTCTGATGGTCCTCGGCCACATTGGGCGAGGGGATGAGCACCACGGGCTTGCCCACGAGGCAGAGCTCACTGATGGCGATGGCGCCGGCGCGCGACACCACGATATCGGCGGCGGCATAAGCCATATCCATGCGGGAGATGAACTGGTGCACCTTGACCCACTGGCCTACGCCGGCGCGCTCGACAGCGGCGACGGCCTCTTCGTACATCCAGCGGCCCGTCTGCCAGAGGAGCTGTATGCGGTTCTCGCGGAAGAAGTGGAGGTGGTTGATGATCATCTCGTTGATGCTACGTGCGCCGAGGCTTCCTCCCACGGAGAGGAGAACACGTCCCTCGGCCTCGAGGCCGAAATGGGCGCGGCCTTCGGCGGCGGTGGCCGTCATATGCTCGATGTCGGCACGCACGGGGTTACCGGTGAAGACAATCTTTTCTCTGGGGAAGAAACGCTCCATGCCCTCATAGGCCACACAAATCTTGCAGGCCTTGCGGGCCAGCATCTTGTTGGTGAGACCTGCATAGGAGTTCTGCTCCTGCAGGAGGGTCTTGTAGCCCATGGCGGCGGCACACTTGAGGGTGGGCTCGCTGGCGAAGCCGCCGACACCGACGACGATGTCGGGGGCGAAGTCGCGGATGACCGACTTCACCTTGTTGCGGCTCTTGAGGATACGCAAGGGCAGCTGGAGATTCTTGACGATATTGGCAGGGGTGAGCTTGCGCTGCAGTCCCGCGATAGGCAGACCTACTATCTCGTATCCCGCCGCCGGCACCTTCTCCATCTCCATGCGTCCCTCGGCGCCGACGAAGAGTATCTGGGCGTCGTTCCAACGGGCCTTGACGGCGTTGGCAATAGCCACTGCGGGGAATATGTGTCCGCCGCTGCCTCCTCCACTGATAATGATCTTCATATCCTTATTATTATTTGATTGCTTAACTGATTCTAGTTATTGTCTGTATCGTCCGTTATAAGCATTTCACCCTCCTCGGCAGGTGCTTCTGCCACCGCCGGCTCTATGGCCGGTGCCGGCTGGGCTTCGGCCAAAGCTTTTTCTTTCTCGCTGTTGACATCGGCGGCCACCGACTGGATGATGCCGAGGCCGAGGCCGAGGAACATATAGGCAGTGCCGCCATAGGAGATGAAGGGCAACGTCTGTCCGGTGACGGGCAGCACACCCACGGCGACACCCATATTGGCCAGGGCTTGCAAGTATATCATAGTGCCCAGACCCGCGACGGTGAGTGACCCGAAACGTCCCTTGCAGCGCCACGACAACCTCACACAGCAGAAGTAGAAGAAGCTGTAGAGCAGGAAGACTATCACGCCTCCCACCAGGCCTGTCTCTTCGAGGATGATGGCATAGATAAAGTCGTTGTGTGCCTGCGTCATGAGGCGTGCGTGGATGGTGTTGCCCGGACCCACGCCGAACATGCCGCCATGGGCAACGGCCATGCGCGCCATATTCTCCTGTGTGAGGGCATTGGTATCGGGGTTGAGCCACGAATAGACGCGGTGGCCCCATGTCGACGAGCGTTCGAGGAGTTGTTTCTGCGAAACAGTCTCGACCTGCTCGGTATTGTTGACTTTCTTGGAATAGCGGTTATAGGTCACGGCGAGTCCCACGCCGGCACCCAGGGCTATCACCAGCATCAGGCGCCACCACCACTTGCGGTTCACGCCGCCGAAGAGCATCATGAGATAGCACGAGATGAATATCAGCGCCGAGGTGGAGAAGTTCTCGGGGAGCACCAGCGCCACCACCAGCACGATATACACCAGCAGAGAAAGGAAGGTGCCCAGCTCGGCGGCCTGCTCTTTCTTGAGGGTGAGCATACGCGCGATGAAGAGCACGAGGGCCACCTTGGCCACCTCGGAAGGCTGGAACTGGCTCACCACCGGCAGCGACAGCCAACGGCCACCGAGCATCATCACCACTGCCAGCAACACCAGCGACACCCAGAAACCCATCACCGCGAAACGCGAGAAATAGCGGTAGTTGATACGTGAGGCACCGATGACAATCACCCATGTCACAATGACGATGAGCAGATGTCGCAGGAAGAGACCCGTAGGCTTGCCTCCGTTGAGGGAATAGGCGAAGAGTCCGATGGAGCTGTAAACCTCCACCAGCGAGATGATGCTGAACAGGAGGAACAGCACCCATAGCGTCCGGTCGCCTCTGAATATCTTAGATACTTTCATTTTCTATAATTCGTTGACCTGATGGCGGAACTCCTCGCCTTCGTCGACCACGTCGGAGCCGTTGTCGCAGGCGGGGGAGTAGAGCACCTTGACGTCGTCGGCCTCATAGCGGTAAGCCCTGCGCAGAGCATCGGCCATCGAAGGGCAAGCCTCGATGACGGGGATGATGCCGCTGAAGGTCTTGCGCAGGCGCTCGCTGTCGCCGCCAAGGATGAGGAGCATACGCACCTTGCGCAGCGCGGTGGGCACAAGGCGGCTGTAGTCGGCGTCGACAGTCGGCGCGTCAGCAATCCATATCAGACCGCCCTGCGTGCTCTCGAGGGTGTACCAGGTGGAGTTGATAGAACGGGAGGCAGCGTCGTTGATGTATTCGCGTCCGCGCACCCTTGCCACAAACTCCATCCTGTAGCGTGTCTCCTCCAAGCGGTTGAAGCAGGCTCTGAGTGAGGCGTTGCGCATCGCTTTCAGTCGCTGGGTGTCGATGCCCGCAAGCCCCGTGTGGATTCTGTCGCGACCCTGTTTGGCCAAAGTTTCAATAGTCATACTGATATATTGATGGTTTTATAAGTTGATCGTTTATTTTTATCGCAGTTTGAGTGTCGAGAGGGTGAAGATGGCCAAGAGGATGGCTATGATGATGAAGCGGATGACCACCTTCTCCTCGGCCACACCCTTCTTCTGGAAGTGATGGTGCAGCGGCGTCATGAGGAAGGGCCGCTTCTCGACGGGTACCGACTGGCTGGGTGGCAGCTTGTGTTTGCGACGGTAGAACTTGCAGTAGGAAGTCTGGATGATGACCGAGAGATTCTCGATGACATAGATGCCGCAGAGCACGGGAAGCAGGAGCTCTTTCTTGATGAGCACGGCGAAGACGGCGATGATGCCGCCGATGGAGAGCGAGCCCGTGTCGCCCATAAAGATCTCGGCAGGGTGACCGTTGAACCACAGGAAGCCCAGCGTGGCGCCCATGAAGGCGGTACTGAAGATTGCCAGCTCACCGATATTGGGGAGATACATGATGTTGAGGTAACCGGCCATGATGGCGTTACCGCTGACCCATGCCAGCAGGGCCAAGGCGCCGCCGTTGACAGCCGCCACACCCGTGGCGATGCCGTCGATGCCGTCGGTGAGGTTGGAGGCATTACTGATGGCGGTGACGATGAAGATGATAATCAGCACATAAACCACCCACACCATGTCGCTGGCCCAGTCGCCCATCCAGGTGACCAGCCACGCATAGTCGAACTCGTTGTTCTTCACGAAGGGGATGGTGGTGGTGGTAGAGCCGCTGAGAGAGGGGTGGTGGATGATGAGCAGACCCACGACGAGGCCCAACAACACCTGTCCTATCACCTTGTACTTGCCGGGCAGGCCCGCCTTGCCGCGGGTCTTCTTCAAGTAGTCGTCAAGGAATCCTATCAAGCCCATCCACACCGTGGTACCAATCATGATGAGCACATAGGTATTGTCAAGCTTGGCAAAGAGCAGCGTAGGGATGAGGATAGCCGCCAGGATGAGCAGGCCACCCATGGTGGGGGTCTGGCTCTTGCGCGCAGCGCCCTCGAGACCCAGCTCGGTGCGCACTTCGTCCATCATGCCCAGACGGTTCTTCATCCATCGGATGAACTTCTTGCCGAAAAGCAACATGATGAGCAGCGATGTCACCATGCTGGCTGCCGCACGGAACGAGATGTACTGGAACACACCCGCTCCGGGGAAGTCTATCTTGTCTAGCCAATCGAATAAATAATATAGCATAACTCTTAACTCTTAATACTTAACTCTTTCTCTACCTCTTCGACGTCGTCGAAGTGACTGCGCACGCCATTCACCTCCTGGTATTTCTCGTGGCCCTTGCCGGCGATGAGGATGATGTCGCCCTCGCGAGCCATCATGCAGGCGGTGCGGATGGCCTGGCGGCGGTCGGTGATGCGCACGGCGTGACTCAGCTGTTCGGGCGTGAGTCCCGCCTCCATGTCGTCGAGGATATCCTCGGGCTTCTCGGTGCGCGGGTTGTCGGAGGTAAGGACCAATTTGTCGCTACCCTTGGAGGCTATCTGCGCCATCTCGGGACGCTTGGTCTTGTCGCGGTCGCCACCGCAACCCACCACGGTGATGAGCTGCTGTGTCGGACGGCGGATGGCGTCGATGGTGTCGATGACGTTCTGCAGGGCGTCGGGCGTATGGGCATAGTCGACGATGGCGGTGATGCCGCGGCCGTTGACATACTGGAAGCGTCCAGGTGCCGGCTCGAGCATCGAAAGCATACGCAAGGCCTCGTCGGCATCGGCGCCGCTGAGCACCGCAGCGCCATAGATGGCCAGCAGGTTGTAGGCGTTGAAACGTCCCACCAGACGGCACCACACCTCGCGGCCGTTGATACCCAGATGCATCCCTTCGAAGCCCTCCTCGATGACCTTGCCGTGGAAGTCGGCCATCTGCTGCAGGCCGTAGGTGCTGACCTTGGCGCGGGTGTTCTGCACCATCACGCGACCATTCTTGTCGTCGACATTGGTCAGCGCCCAGGCCGTCTTCGGCAGGGCGTCGAAGAAGCCCTTCTTAGCGGCGATATAGTTGGCCATGGTCTTGTGGAAGTCGAGGTGGTCGTGGGTGATATTGCTGAAGATGCCGCCGGCGAACTCCACACCCGCGATGCGCTTCTGCACCACGGCGTGCGAACTCACCTCCATGAAGCAGTAGTCGCAACCGGCATCCACCATCTTGCGCAGCAGCTGGTTGAGCTCCAGTGCGTCGGGGGTGGTGTGACCCGTGGGGAGCTCCTCCTCGTCAATCTTATTGACGATGGTTGACACCAGACCCACATGATGGCCCAGCTGGCGGAACATGCGGTGCAGCAGGGTCACCGTGGTGGTCTTGCCGTTGGTGCCGGTGATGCCCACCAGCTTGAGGCTCTGCGATGGATGGCCGTAGAAGTTGGCAGCGGCCTCGCCGAGGGCCTGGTTGCTGTCGGGGGTGACAATATAGGTCGCCGTGGTGGGCGCCCCTTCGGGGATTTGCTGGCAGATCACTGCCACGGCGCCGGCCTCCACGGCCTTGCCGATGAAGTCGTGTCCGTCGACTTTGGTGCCAGGCTGCGCCACGAAAAGCGTACCCTTCGTAACCTTGCGCGAGTCGAACTGGAGGTCTTTCACCTCGAGCCCGGCGTCGCCGTTCACTTGGCAGTCAATACCTTTTATTATATCTTTAAGTTTCATTCTTCTATCTTCTTTGCATAACTATTCATTACCCAGCGTAAGCACCACTCGCACACCTCTCTTCGCCGTCGTGCCGGCCTTGGGCGCCTGCGACATCACCTTGCCGTAGCCCTTCACACTCACGCGATATCCCATCTCCTTGAGCATCCACACGGCATCCTTGGCGGTCATGCCATAGCAGTTGGGCACACGGCCATGGGTAGGCTTGTATTCCACATAGATAGCCTCGGTCGAATCGGTGGCACCCTTGAAGGACACCCATTCGCTTCGACGGTTGGCGCCGCGGTAGCGGCGACCCACCAGGGCATAGGCCCTGACGATGCTTTCCTGACGGCCCTTCTCCATCCGCGGAGCCTCGAGGGCCTTCGTGCTGTCGGCCTCGATACGCGGCAGCGAGGTGCGCAGCACACCCTCGTTGAGCTTGCGGTCCATGGCCACCACACAGTCGGAAATCTCCTTGAAGACCTTGGCGGCCTGGGTACCGAAGGCGCTACGCGGCACCTTCTCGAGCATCACATAGCAGGTGTAACGCGGATTATCCGCGGGGAAGAAGCCTGCAAACGACGAGTTGTGCCATTCGGGCATCGTCACACGGTAGTTGGCCGTGCCCGTCTTGCCGGCGATGGCGTAGAGATTACTCCTGATGCTCTTGGCCGTACCACGTTCCACCACACCCATCAGCATCTCGGTCAGTTTCTTGGCACTCTCTTTCGGGAAGGCCTGCTCACGCAGCACCACGGGCTCTATCTCGTGACGGACGCCCTTGCGGTCGATGATGGCGCGGCAGAAGAGGGGCTTCACCATGCGTCCGCCACCGGCCACAGCATTGTAGAAGGTGATGATCTGCATGGGCGTGACGACCGTCGAATAGCCGTAGGTCAGACGCAGGAAGTCGTTGTTCGAGGCATGGACATTGTTCATGCGGCTGGTGGGCTCGGGGGCGTTGACGTCGAGGTTCAGCTTCTCATACGGGAACACCTGGCGCATCCTGGCCACAAAATCATCCCTGCGGTTGCGGTAGTACATCCAAGCCAGCTCGCACATACCCACGTTCGACGACTCCTCGATGACCTCTTTCACACTCAGCGAGTCGCGCTTCTTGTGGCTGTCCTTGACGGGTTTGGCGTTGGGGAATTCCTTGTAGACGGTACGCACCTGCATCGAGGTGTCGATGTCATGCTTCGGGTCGCTGAGCATGGCCATCATCGCCACGCTCTTGAACGTGGAACCCGGCTCGTAGAATCGCGACACAGCCACGTTCTCATCCCTGAGCTCGCTATAGCGTCCCGCGGTGTCGGCCGCCAGGTTGGCGCAGGCCAGCACATAGCCCGTCTCCACCTCCATGAGGATGGCGCAGCCCCTGGCACCGCCGTATTGCATCAGCACCTCGCGCAGTGCATGCTCGGCGATGTCCTGGTAGCGGGTGTCGATGGTGGCCACGATGCTCTCGCCGTCCACCTTGCGCACCTCCATCAGGGTGTCCACTTTATCGCGGTCGGTACGTACAGCTTTCATCTCGCCGTCGTCAGGCATGTCGGGTTTCCAGATACCCTTCGTCAGTCGGCGGCAGGTGAAACGGCCGTCGCGGCCGCGCAATATCGAGTCGTAAGCACCTTCGAGGCCCGTGTAGGTCTTGCTGTCGCGGCCGTTGTCGAAGCCTATGGTGTTCAACGCCATATTGCCGTAGATAGGCGCACGCTCGTTGTAGATGACATTGCGCTTGCCCACCTGTCTCACCACGCCGTCGCGCCAGCCCGGCAGACGGCTTATCGCCAGCCACGTCACATAGGGCACATGGCGGGCCATAAGGAAGCATCGGTTGGGCTTGTTGCTCGCACGCTCCGCGCGTATCCTTTCCTTATAGTATTCGGCGCTATGTGCTCGCGTACCCTTGCTCAGGAGGTCGCACATCGTGTCGAGGTATTTGTACAGGTTGCTGTCCACGATGGGGCATTTCTGCTTGGCCTTGCCGCGCTTGTCGCGAATCGTGTCGCCGTTCGAGCCAAGCACATAGGTCTTGTCCAGATCCAGATAGAGGTCGCACACCGTCACCGTCGTCGCGAGAATCTTGCCGTCGCTAGAATAGATATTGCCTCTGCGCGCCGGGTCGTCCTGCCACTTCACCTCGTGGCGCTCGGCCTTGCGACGCCACATGTCGCCGTCGACAAACTGCACGTCGACAATCTTCCACACCACCGCCGTGCCGCCGACCAGCGTCAGCAGCAAGTACAGGATCAACATCCCTCGTGTCGCGTTTTTATCTCTCTTCTCTTTCATTATTCTTCTGGTTCCTTATCTTCTAAATCTCATACGGCGGGCCACTGGTAATGCCCACCCCTGTCTCTTTCAGCTCTTTGGCAATCTGCGAGATCTTCACAGTCTCTTGGTTGCTCCTGAGTATGCGGATGCGCTTCTCGCGTAACTCGTTGATTTGCTCTTCCTTCGCCATCTTGGCACGGCTCAGGCTCTCCACACGGTAGCGCACGCCCACGATTAGCAGCAGGAACACCATGCAGAGCAGCAGCAGCGGTATCTGCCTCAGCACCAGCTTGTCGGCCAGAATGTCACCTCCCAGCACCTTGGCCAGCCCTTTGGCCACCTTGCCACCTTTCGTCGGGCCCTTGTTCTCCTCGACTTCGTCCACAATCTCCTGCTCGGGCTCCTGCGTGAGCATCTCCTTCTGTTTCCGCTCCTTCTTCTCGGCTTTCTGCACTTCCTTCTCCTTGCGCCGTTCACCGCTCTCCGAGGGGGCAGGAGCGGGCGCGGCATGTACACGCCGGCGGTTTCCACGCTTGGGCGAAGCCGAACTGTCGGACATCGCACGCTGGACGACCTCCTCCTTCCACTCGCCGTCGAGGCCTTCTTCCACTACCTTATCCCTGAACCTGTTTCCCATTTATACTTATATTCTATAATAATGTTCATTGTTATCGGTTGCTCTGCGGCACTGCCTTCTGGTCGCTCTCCACAGTCCTCTTCTCCCCCACCCTCAGCTTGGCGCTGCGGGCGCGGCTGTTGCGGGCCACCTCGTCGGCACCGGCCTGCACAGCCCCATGACTCACCATCCGCATGGGCGACAGCACATTGCCGTAGAAATCCTTCTCCACCGTGCCTTCGAAGTTGCCGCTGCGCATGAAGTTCTTCACCAGCCGGTCCTCGAGCGAGTGGTAGCTGATGACCACCAACCTGCCGCCCGGCACCAGCACCTCGCTGGCCTGCTGCAGCATCTCTTTCAAGGCATCCAGCTCGCCGTTCACCTCGATGCGCAAAGCCTGGAACAGCATCGCCAGGTACTTGTTCTCCATACCCCTCGGCAGATGCTTCGCCACAGCCTCCTTCAGCTCACCCGTGGTCCTAATCTCTCTCCGCTCTCCACCTTCCACTTTCCACTTCGCTATCGCCTTCGCCATCTGTCTGGCGTTGGGCAACTCGCCGTAGAGCTTCAGAATCCGCGTCAGGTCCTCCTCGCCGAGGCTGTTCACCAAGTCGGCGGCCGTCACGTCGCCGCGACGGTCCATGCGGAGGTCCAGCGCACCGTCGAAGCGCGTGGAGAAACCACGGTCCGCCACGTCGAACTGGTGGCTCGACACTCCCAGGTCGGCCAAGATGCCGTCCACCTGCCGCACACCGTGCAGTCGCAGGAATGCCTTCAGATGCCTGAAATTCTCGCCAATAAGCGTAAACCTGGGGTCATCGATAGCGTTGGCACGGGCATCCTCGTCCTGGTCGAAAGCCAGCAGACGGCCTTCCGGACCCAGACGTTCCAGAATGGCACGCGAATGCCCGCCGCCACCAAAGGTCACGTCGACATAAACCCCTCCCCGCGAGGACGCGGTGCCTTCAGGGCGGATGGAGAGACCCTCCATCGCCTCATGAAGCATCACGGGGATATGATATTCACTGCTCACTCTTGACAGGCATTGCGCCCAGCAACGACTCGGCCATCTTGGCAAAGTCGCCACTCGACTGGTTCATCTTCTCGTAGGTCTCGCGGCCCCACAGCTCGATGAACTTGCCCGTCGATTGAAGAACAATCTCTTTCGCCTTGGCGATGACATGCTTCTGCTCCGCAGGCACCAAGAGGCGGTCGTTCGAGTCGAGCTCGATGACATTGCCCTCGGTCAGCTTGCGCAACACCTCGCGGTCCTCGCGGCGATAAGGATTCAGCAGCCCTTGCAACTTCTCCACTTCCTCCCTGAAACTGGCATAAGTCCACAGCTCCAAACACTCGGCATAGACACTCTCGCGGATCACGAAACGACCGTCCTCCGTCTCCAACTGCCTCTTCAGCGCAATTGGGAACTTGAAACGACCGTTCGAGTCCACCTTACAGTATTCTTTTCCAAGTATTAAGGCCATTTTTACCTACTATATTTCAGGTTGTAAAAGTACGAAGAAATTTCCAATTTCTGCCAAAAAAATCCTTTATTTGTTTTTTTTAACCATTTTTTGTTGTTCATAACCTTAAACGGAGAAAACTCAAAAAAGTTTCACCCCGATGAAAATTTTTCTCAAAAACCTCACAAAATCCCCATCGCCCACCCATCCCCCTTCTCCGACTTCCGTCCTCCGACCTCAGCCTTTCACCCTCAAATTCATGTTGAAAACTTTTTCCCTTCCCCCACCGCCGGTCCATCGGCGACCCAACGACGTATCATCACCGTATCAAGTCCGACCATGGACGGTGTTGGTACGGTGTTGGCACGGTGTTGATACGTCGTTGATGGCTGGTTATCAGCCGAAAAAAAACTTTTTTAACACATTGTTGCCGACAGAGCGTTTTTTCAAAGTTGTATTTAAAAGATTTTCGTATATTTGCACACATATCAAGAACCATGAAACACACACAACCACATGTCATACAGAAGATTATGTAAGTCCTTGTTAACACTAGGACTCTTATTCTCGTGGATTTCACCTCTTTTGGCCCAGAGCAACCGCCTCATGCTGCTCAACGAGGAGTGGGACACCTACACACAAACCAGCAACCGCTACGTCAACGGCTGGAACTTCTGCAAGAGCGGTATCAACGACCAATCCATCGTCCAACGCGGCAACCTCCACGCCTACCTTACCACCGGCAGCACTGAGAGCAGCGGCACCACCGTTGCCACCCCTTGGCTGCCCCTGGTGGCCGACACTTTCTCGTTTTACATCTATGGTTCCAACCTCCGTGGGCACACCGCCCAGGTGGAGTTCGGTTTCATTCCCGACACCGCCACCATCAACGACCCCTCTGACATCTGCAACCTCTTCATTCCCTACGACACCGTCACCCTCTCCGTCTCCAACCAGTGGCAGCGCACCACACGCGACATGCACCCCTACTACGCCATCCATGGCACCACCCATCGCTTCGCCATCCGCCTAATTAACAGCTACCACCAAGAGCTCTACCTCGACGAAATCCGTGCCTGGATACCCAGCAACAGTGCCCCCTCCTGCCCGGACATCACTTCTGCGGGTCGCGACTTCTGGGCAACATTCTTATACAACTACCACGAAACCTACGACTATCTCAATCCGGGAGAATTGCGGCTCACCGCCCTGAGCACACAAGACTGCTTCTTGTACATCGACAACAATACGAGCGGACATCTCTCCACACAACTAAACACCATCAACAATCATTTTTTTGATGAAGTGGTGGGTACCAACGCTTCACTACCCGTGGCAACGGTGTACGATGGTGGCTATCACATCACATCATCAGAAGACATCTGGCTGTATGCCACCAATTTTATACAAGAGACACAGGACGTGGCAACCATTATCCCCACCTCGGTGCTTGACACCTACTACATTGTGCAGGATTATCCCTCGTGGGGATATGGAGCGCAGGTGGCTTTTGTGGCCACGGAAGACAATACCGTGCTGACAATGACAGTGCCGTGCAACATCCAAGGCACCTCTATCACCGCTGGCACAACCTTAACTCCCACTCTGATGCGGGGGCAGTCGTATCTCTTAATTAGCGACGGCAACTTCTCTTCCTTCTCAGGAATGGAAGTAAGATCAAACGGGAAACCTTTTGCGATGTTTCAAGGCGGCCGTCGTGTCAAAGTGCCTACTCACGGGTCAACCAGCGACTTTCTTTTTGAGCAGGCGCTTCCACCCAGCCAGTGGGGGAATGAATTTCTCGTTGCCGGCGTCACTGGAGCGTCGGGCAACTGCCATCTCCGTATCACCTCCGCAGAAAACAATTGTTCTGTCTCCATCAACGGGACAACGGTCGGCAACCTCAACGCAAGACAAACCCATGAGACAACCATAACCTCCACAACGGGGATGCATATTATGACATCCAAGCCCTGCTGCGTTATTCTCTACTTAGCCAGCAATACACAGGCTGGTCATGAAGGCGACCCCTCCACCATCACCATACCCCCTGTGGACAAAGGAGTGTGCAACAGCCGTTTCCAAACCCATCATTCAGCAAAAATAGAATCCGACAGACACAAGGTCACTATTATCTGCAATACGGCATGGAGCGATTACATGATGCTCGACGGGAATCCATTGCCGAATGCAAATTCAGTGATTGACGGGTACAAGATATATCAGATCACGCTACCTTATTCCTCCGCCACCAATGGAATTCATCAGGTGGGGAATATCCGTGGGCCATTTATTGCATACGCTTACGGTCTAGGCTACGAATGGGAGAGTTACGCATTTCCCCTTGGTTTTTCATTCGAATCCATCACTGTTGAGCCTCAAACACACCGCGACACAACGAGCTTTATTGACACCATCTGCCAAGGGCATGCCTATAACAACAACGGTTTCAGCATCGGTGAGAACGAAACGCAGGTTGCCACAACCCTCACGCGGATGGATTCCACCGTGGTGAACAACTTCAACATCTACTACCGCAGCCTCACGCTCACCGTGCTGCCTACCTTCGACACCACCGTGCAACTATCCCTCATTCCGGGCGACACCATTTTCTTCCTCGGCGACACCCTCACCGAGGCCTGCAACAGAACCTATCCGCTCCAAACTATCTATGGATGCGACTCGCTGGTGCACCTCATTCTCAACTACACCGGGGTCTCCATAATCTCCAGCAGCCAAGGTGGCTGCCCGGGCCAACCTGTCACCCTTACTGCCGAAGGCACACGCTCCTTCCATTGGAGTTCCATCCCCTACGACCCAGAACTCGATAATCTGCAAGGGCAAAACCCCATTGTTGTGCACCCCGAGGTCACCACCACCTACCAGCTGCTTGATGCTTCTGGCAACATCATCTCTTCCGTCACCGTCGGGGTGGAACCGCCACCCACGCTCTGCATCGAGACCAACCGAGACTTCATTGACTTCGACTATCCCGTCATCACCCTTCACGACTGCTCTCCCGACCGCTACAGCTCCACCTGGATTTTCTCCGACGGACGCACCCTCAACGGCGAGCGTGCCCGCAGACAGTTCTCCCGTCCGCTCCCCGATACCGTCACTGTCACCCTCCACTCCTGCAACCGATACGGCTGCTGCACCGACACCACCATCGGTTTTGCTCCGAAGATTCGCTCCGTGTGGTTCCCCAACATCTTCTTCCCCAACCAGGAGAGCAACAACGTCTTCGGCTGCTACACCAGCTACAAGGTGGCCAAGTTCAGCTTGGAGATATACAACCGCTGGGGATTAATCGTGTGGAGAACCACCGACATCGAGACCCCATGGGACGGCACCCACAAGGGCAAGCCCGTGCAACAAGGCGCATACGTCTACAAATGGTTCCTCGAGGACATCCACGGCGACCGCAGGACAGGTACCGGTACCGTCACCCTTATCCGGTAAACATGCCCCCAACCTTTATTATTCCCCAAACAGGAAAAATATTTTGCCAGTTTGGGGATTTTTTGTATTTTTGCAGTCTTAATACAAGTATTATTTTAATAACAAAAAACAATTAATCAAATGAAAATTCGCACTTTAGTTATCGCCCTGGCCATGACGCTGGTGCTGCCCAATGCAGTACGCGCCGACGAGGGCATGTGGCTTCTCTCGCTGATTGGCAAGAACTATCAGGACATGCAGAAAGCCGGTTTCAAACTCACCCCTGAGGACATCTACAGCATCAACCAGAGCTGTCTGAAGGACGCCATCGTGGGTCTCGGCAATGCCGGCAGCCCCTTCTGGCACTTCTGCACCGGTGAGATCATCTCCGACAAGGGTCTTATCAGCACCAACCACCACTGTGGCTACGGCAAACTGCAGGAGCACTCCTCGGTGGAGCACGACTACCTGCGCGACGGTTTCTGGGCCTACTCGATGGACCAGGAGCTCCCCAACCCCGGCCTCACCGCTTCCATCCTCGTGCGCATGGAGGATGTCACCGACCAGGTGAAGAAAGTCGTCACCGACGACATGAGTGAGAGCGACCGCGACGCCGCCGTCAAGAAGGTCTGCGACCAGATTGCCGAAGATGCCGTAAAAGGCACCCAGTACAGCGCCAAGGTGAAACCCATGTTCAACGAGAACCAGTACTTCCTGTTCATCCACATCATCTACAAGGATGTGCGCCTGGTGGGTGCTCCTCCTTCGTCGATGGGTAAGTTCGGTGGTGACACCGACAACTGGAGCTGGCCGCGCCACACCTGCGACTTCTCGATGTTCCGCATCTACACCGCTCCCGATGGCAGCCCCGCCGACTATTCGGCCGACAACGTGCCCCTGAAACCCAAACACCACCTGCCCGTCAACGCTGGCGAGATCAACGACGGCGACTTCGCCATGGTCATGGGCTTCCCCGGCACCACCAACCACTTCCTCACCAGCTACGGCCTCGAGGAGACCATGAACATCACCAACAAGCTGGTCTATGAGCTCCGCACCGTGAAGATCAACATCCTCCGCGAGGAGATGGCCTCCAGCCAGGCCACCCGTATCAAATACGCTTCGAAGTATGCCTCCTGCTCCAACTACTGGAAATACAGCAACGAGCAGAACAAAGCCCTCAAGGCTCTGAACACCATGGGTGTGAAGAAAGAGGTGGAGAGCGAGTACATGCAGTGGGCCCGCAAGCAGAAGAACCCCAAATACGTCCGTGCCCTCGACCTCATCCAGAAAGGCTACGCCGCCCGCGCCGTGGCCGAAGAGGCTGAGCAGTACCTTGTCGAAGGCTTCCTCACCGGTCCCGAGCTGCTACTGCAGGCCGTCCGCGTCTACAACAACCTCGAGGCTGCCGAGAGCCCCGAATATGCCGACTATAAGGATGCCATCATCGAAGGTCTGAAGACCAAGGCCGCCGAGTTCTACAAAGACTACAATATGGAGACCGAGATGCGCGTCATGACCGGCCTCTTCGCCCACGTCTACAAGCACATGAACCAGCAGTACATGCCGCAGTTCCTCATCAAGGCCGGCAAGAAGAAAGACGGCGACTTCTCCAAGTATGTCAAAGAGATGTTCGACGAGTCGATCTTTGCCACCGAGGAGAGCTTCATGAAATTCATGGAGAAGCCCAACCTGAAGAAACTGGCCAAAGACCCCATCTACAAAGCCGGCAAGGAGGCCTATGAGCGCTACATGGAAGTGATGGACATCGTCCCGCAGGAAGAGCAGGACAACCTCAAACGTGGTATCCGCGACTTCACCGACGGTATCCTCCAGATCAACGAAGGCCGCAAGCTTATGTCGCCCGACGCCAACTCGACCATCCGCCTCACCTACGGCAACGTGATGAGCTATGACCCACGCGACGGTGTCTCCTACCACTACTACACCACCATGAAGGGTGTCATCGAGAAGGAAGACCCGGAGAACTCCGAGTTCAACGTCCCCGCCCGCCTGAAAGAGCTCTACAACAAGAAGGAGTTCGGCAGCTACGCCAACAAAAACGGTGAACTGCCCACCTGCTTCATCACCAACAACGATATCACCGGTGGTAACAGCGGCTCGCCCGTCATCAACGGCAAAGGCCAGCTCATCGGCCTGGCCTTCGACGGCAACAGCGAGGCCATGAGCGGCGACATCGACTTCGAGGAGAACCTGCAGCGCTGCATCTGCCTCGACAGCCGCTACATGCTCTGGGTCATCGACATCTATGCCGGCGCCAAGAACCTCATCGCGGAAATGGACATCGTAAGATAATGATAGGAATGCTTGATTGCTTGATTGCATGAGTGGCTGACGCAGCAATACTCAAGCAATCAGGCAATCAGGCAATCAAGCAATCACAGTGAAACAAGTTCAGCGACAGCAACTGCAGCAGAAATTCTCACCGCAACAGATACAACTGATGCGGCTGCTGCAGTTGCCCGTCACTGACCTTGAACAAGCCATCAAGGAGGAGATAGAGAAGAACCCCCTCCTCGAGGCAGAGACACCCGAGAACGAGGAGAGCTTCGACACCCTCAGCGTCGACAACAACCAGTCCGACTGGGACAGCGACGAGGAGGACTTCGGCTACGACTACCGCGAGCGGCTGGAGAACGACCCCAACGCCGTGCGGCACGAGTTTGTAGTCTCAGACAAACCCTCACAGCTCACAACCCTCAACACCCAACTCTCGACCCTCAATCTCACCGAGCGCCAGCGCCTGATTGCCAACGAGCTCATCGGAACCCTCGACGACGCCGGCTACCTCAGCCGCGACATCGACTTGGTGACCAACGACATGGCTTTCCGCCAAGGCATCGACGCCTCACGCGACGAGGTCCTCGAGGTGCTGCGCATCATCCAGAGCCTCGACCCCGCCGGCATCGGCGCCCGCAACCTGCAGGAATGCCTGCTGCTGCAACTAGAGAGGAAAATCTCCGAGAAATCAGAAAACTCGGAATACTCTGAAAACTCCGAAGGCCTCGCCCTCGAAATCATCAAAAATCACTTCGACGACTTCGCCAACCGGCGCTACGAGCGCATCTGCGAGGCCCTAGGCATCGACGAGGCCACCCTCGACGAAGCCACGGCGCTCATCCTCCGTCTCAACCCCAAACCCGGCGGTTCCGAGGCCGACAGCGCCTCCGACAACGCCACTATCACCCCCGACATCATCCTCCAGCAAAACGACGGCGAGCTCCATTTCTTTCTTAACGACGGCAACCTGCCGCGCCTCTCACTCAACACCTACTACACCGACCTCCTCGCCGAGATGGAGACACACAAAGGCACACAAGCCTTCAAGCAATCGGACAACCAAGCGCTCGCCTTCCTCCGCACCAAACAGGCCGACGCACAAGGATTCATCGACCTGCTGCAGCAACGCCACGACACCATCGTGCGCGTCATGCGTTACATCGTCAAGCACCAACGCCGCTTCCTGCTCACCGGCAACCCCGACCTGCTGCAACCCCTGCGCCAACGCGAAGTGGCCGAAGCCACGGGCCTCGACATCTCCACGGTATCGCGCATGGCCAACAGCAAGTATCTGCAGACCGACTTCGGTACCATACCTCTCAAGGACTGCTTCTCGAAAGGGATGGCCACCGAGACGGGCGACGAGGTCTCGGTAGAAGCCATCAAACAGCGCCTCTCCGACGCCATCAACGACGAAGACAAGCACGCCCCCCTCTCCGACGATGCCCTCGCCCAACTCCTCAACAGCCAAGGTTATCCACTGGCCCGCCGCACCGTGGCCAAATACCGCGAACAGCTGGGCATCCCCGTGGCACGTCTCCGCCGCCTGCTGATATTGGCAATCTTCCTCCTTTCACCTTTCACTTTTCACCTTTCACCTCTTCATGCTCAAAGCTATTACGACTCGCTCATCAATGCCCGTCTCGAGGCCTCGAGGCGAGCCCCCGCTCCTAAGACGGTGGCGATGAAGCCTGCAGCGAAAAAGGCCGAGAGCAAGGATGCCAAGGAGAGCAAAGAAGCAGTCAAAGCCATCAAACAAGCTGCCAAAGCCAACGACACCACCCTCAACCTCTCGCTGGTGCCCCTATGGTACGACGCATTCCCTCAACATCGTGTCAACCCCCTGGGACGCACACAGGTCGACATGATGCCCGACGAAATAAACATCAAGCTCGTCAACGACAGCAGTGACTTCTGTTTCCCCGTAAAGCGTAGCAAGACCTCGAACTACGGATGGCGCTGGGAGCGTGGCCACCACGGCGTGGACATAGGCCTCCGCATCGGCGAGCCCGTACATTGTGCTTTCTCTGGCGTGGTGCGTCTAGCACGCCCCATGGGCGGCTACGGCAACTGCATCGTCGTGCGCCACCCCAACGGACTGGAGACTCTCTACGGTCACCTGTCGAAAATCAATGTCAAACCGAACCAGCAGGTCGCCGCAGGCGAGGTGATAGGCCTCGGCGGCAACACCGGGCGCTCCACAGGCCCCCACCTGCACTTCGAATGCCGATTCCTCTACCAGACCTTCGACCCCGAATGGATACTCGACTTCTCGACCTTCAGCCTGCGCACGCGCAAGCTGCATCTCGACAAGAGCTACTTCGGCATTCAAAAGCCCCGCAAGGGCAAGAGCGTCGACTATAAAGCCGACGGAAGTATCATCAAAGAATCCACGAAGAAGAAAAAGAAAAAGGTGGCCGAGACCACCTTCAATATAAAGGATTTTTAATCCCCTAGACCCTTTCAACCCATTAAAAACCCCAATACCTTGAAAAAGACCAACCTCTCCGACTACGACCCGACGGCTGTGCCCGACGGCAAAAACTACCGCATCGGCGTCATCGCCGCCGAATGGAACCCCGAAGTCACCAACGCCCTCCTTCAGGGCGCCGTCGACACCCTGCTCGCTCACGGTGTCACCGAGGATCACCTCATCGTGCGCCGTGTCCCCGGCACCTTCGAGCTCTCCTCCGCCGCCGACATCATGCTCGATTCCCAATACCCCGATGCCGTCATCTGCATCGGCTGCGTCATCCAGGGCGAGACACGCCACTTCGAGTTCATCTGCCAGGCCGTCTCGCAAGGTCTCACCAATGTGGCCATCAAGCATGAGAGCCCCGTTATCTTCAGCGTCCTCACCACCGACACCATGGAGCAGGCCCTCGACCGCGCCGGTGGCAAACACGGCAACAAGGGTGTCGAAGGTGCCATCACCGCCCTCAAGATGCTCGCCTTCAAAGAATCTGTCGCCTAACTGCTAACCATTAATTAATGAGAATAGTCTATTTCGGCACCCCCGACTTCGCTGTCGAGAGCCTCGACGCCATCATGCAAAGCCGCCACGAGGTGGCGGCCGTTGTCACCGTGCCCGACCGTCAGGCGGGCCGCGGCCAGAAGGTTACCTTCAGCGCCGTCAAGCAATACGCCCTCGACCACCAACTGCCACTGCTGCAGCCCGAGAAACTGCGCGACGACGACTTCCTTCGCCAATTGGCCGCCTTCCAGGCCGACATGTTTGTCGTCGTGGCCTTCCGCATGCTGCCCGAGGCGGTATGGAATATGCCGCCCCACGGCACCTTCAACCTCCACGCTTCGCTGCTGCCACGCTACCGTGGTGCCGCCCCTATCAACCACGCCATCATCAATGGCGATAACGTCACCGGCGTCACCACCTTCCTCCTCAACCACCAGATCGACGAAGGGCAGATACTCCTCCAGGCAGAGACACCCATCACCCCCGACGACAACGCCGGCAGCCTCCACGACCGGCTAGCCGCCATGGGGCGTACCCTGGTGGTGGAGACCCTCGACGGCATCGAACAGGGCACCCTTACTCCCCATCCACAGGAGGGCACCCCCACCGCGGCGCCCAAAATCTTCAAGGACGACTGCCGCATTCTCTTCGACCGCCCGGGTCGACAGGTCATCGACTTCATCCGCGGACTCTCGCCCTACCCCGCCGCCACACTCACCCTCGTCAACCCCAAGGGCGAGAAAGTGCCCTTCAAAATCTTCGAAGCCGTCGCCATAGCCGACGCCAAGGGCACTCCAGGAGCGCTGGAATGCGACCAAAAAAAGGTTCTAAAAATCGGTGTAGCAGACGGTTTTATACAGATTTTGAGTCTACAAATGAGCGGAAAGAAAAAAAATTCAATTGAAGATTTTTTACGCGGAAATAACCTAAACGGCTGGAAACTAGAATTATAGGATTTTACCGCAAAAAAAAATCTAAAAAATTATTAAAAAAAATTTGGCGCATATCAAAAATAATTCATACATTTGCAGCGAAAAAGAAAACAATATTTATTAACCTTTAAACATTCACAACATGAACAAAACTGAACTTGTTAACGCAATGGCCGAGAAGACCGGCATGACCAAAGTTGCCGCCAAACAGGCTATGACCGCTTGCTTCGCCACCATCCAGGAGCAGCTCCAGAAAGGCGAGAAAGTGACCCTCATTGGCTTTGGTACCTTCAGCGTGGTGAAGCGCAAAGCTCGCACCGCCAAGAACCCCCGTACCGGCAAAGCCGTGAAAGTGCCCGCCAAGAAAGTGGCCAAATTCAAAGCCGGCAGCAAACTCATCAAATAAGAGTTGCGTAATTAAAAAAATAAGCGGACCACAGTGGTCCGCTTATTTTTTTCTCCCATCATCCCCGTTAAGGGATTTTAACATAATTGTGTTATAAAGTGTGAAAATAATATAGTATCTTTGCAAAATAATTTGCGACCAGGAAATTCGGCGTAAAAACTGATAATTAATATAATAAGGAATGATAGGAGTGATTGGAAGTGGCACATGGGCCACTGCAATTGTTAAAATTTTGCTCGAACAGGAAGGTAGAAAAGTCAACTGGTGGGTCAGAAACGACGTCGTCCGCGAAGGACTAATGCGCGACGGCCGCAACCCCAAATACCTGCCTTCCGTACAACTTGACGCCAGCAGGCTGAACCTCAGCGACAACCTGGCGCAGATTGTTGCCGAGAGCAAATACCTCTTCCTCGTCATCCCTTCGGCCTACGTTGCCAGTACCCTCGAACAGCTTCCCAACATCGCCTACAAAGGCAAGAAATTCATCTCGGCCATCAAAGGCGTCATCCCCGATAAGAGAGTCTCCGTATCGGTATACTTGGAGAACATGCTGAAAATCAAACGCAACGACATCTGCGTCATCAGCGGTCCCACCCATGCCGAAGAGGCCAGCCGCTGCATGCCGACCTTCCTCACCATGGCTTCCCGGAACCTCAACCTGGCCACCGAGGTGGAAGAGATGATGAGCTGCAGCTACCTCCATACCACCCACACTACCGACATCTGGTTCCTCGAGCGCGTCGGCCTGCTGAAAAATATCTACGCCATCTGTGCCGGCATCTGCCAAGGGCTCGGCTATGGCGACAACCTCAACGCTGTCATGGTCAGCGCCGCCGTCCGTGAACTCAACAAACTCACGCGGAGCCTCAGTCCCTCGGCGGCCAACTTTTTCGAGAACTGCTACTTAGGCGATCTGATGGTCACCTGCTGGTCGCACCACAGTCGCAACCGCCGACTCGGCGAAGCCATCGCCCAAGGCAAGAAATTGGAGGACATCTTCGCCGAAATGGGCATGGTAGCCGAAGGCTATTATTCCGCCAAGAACTACCATGAACTGGGATTGATGACCGGTAAGTTGGACGAGATGCCCATTGCCGAAGCCGTCTACCGCATCCTCTATGAAAACTCCGACCCGAAAGAAGAAATCAATGCTTTGATAGACAACGCATTCTAATGACAACTAACGCCTTTGACGATATTCGTCCTTATCGCGACGACGAAATTCCCGATGCTATTGCCCGCATCTCCCAATGGGAGCTCATACCTCAAATCCTGCGCTTCATCTATCCCAAGGAGAAGACTGAAGACACCATGGCACGTCTCCGCAACGTGAAGACCATCAAGGAACTTCAGACCACCTTCATGTACGACGCCATCTGCCGCGTCGTCAAGACCACCTCCAGTGGCTTCTCCTGCTCGGGCTACGACTACATCAAGCGCGACCGCCCCTACCTCTTTATCTCCAACCATCGCGACATCACCCTTGACGCCTTCCTGCTGCAGATGGTCTTCATCTCGCGCCAGCGCGAAACCTCGCATATCGTCTTCGGAAACAACCTCATGGAGACGCCGCTCATGCGCGACCTCTACCTCAGCAACAAACTCGTGCAGATGGAACGTGGCGGCAATCCCCGCGCCTTCTACCGCAGCCTGCAGCACCTCTCCCAATACCTCCACCACCTCATCGTTGACCAGCGCCAGTCGGTGTGGATAGCACAGAAAAACGGCCGCAGCAAGGACGGCATCGACACCACGGCACCGGCCATCATCAAGATGCTCACCCTAGGCAGCGACAACGCCCCGGCGAAGACCCTCGCCGACTTCCATATCGTACCCCTCGCCATCTCCTACGAGTGGGATCCCTGCGACCTCATGAAGACCAACGAGCTTTACCAGCGCGCTCACGGCGAATACCACAAGGTGGAGGGTGAAGACACCAACAGTGTCACCACAGGCATCATCGGTCCCAAGGGTCAGATACACCTCTCCATAGGCAAGCCCCTCACCGCCAGCGAGCTGGTGGTCGATGACGACAAAGACCTGGCCGACCATGTGGCCTCCGTGCTCGACCGCCGCATCCAGAAGATTTACCGCCTCATGCCCACCAACTACCTGGCCTACGACCTCCTCAACGGTACCAACCAGCACCGCCAGCACTACACCTCCGACGTGAAGAACAAATTCTTCCAGCGCATGGCACAGCTTCCCGAGGGCGAACCCCAGAAAATCTTCTTGCAGATGTACGCCAATCCCGTCATCAGCGCCCAATCAAAATAAGACCTTCTCCTTACCTTCTATCAGTCGGGGAAGAAGCGCGCGTCAAAATTGAGCAGGTATACCCTGTCGGTAGCGCGCGTGAAAGCGGTGTAGAGCCACCGCAGATAATCCCTATCCACTGGATTCTCCCCTAGAAAGCCTTGATCTACAATCACCGTGTGCCACTGACCACCCTGGGTCTTGTGGCAGGTGAGGGCATAAGCAAACTTGACCTGCAAGGCGTTATAGTAGGGGTTCTGGCGTAGTTCGTGCAGGCGGTCGGACTTGCGTGGCAGGTCGGCATAGTCCTCCATCACATTATTGAAGAGGGTGTTAGCCTCGTCAGAGGTGAGTGAGGGCGACTCGGAATAGAGGGTGGAAAGGAGAAGCTTGCAGTCGTGCGAGGGTTCGTCGGGATAGTCGACGAAGCGCACCGTGGCGTCGGCGAAACGGAAGCCGTAGAGCTCCTGCACGTTGCGGACACTGAGTACCTCGACGATGTCGCCATTGGCGATAAAGCCTATGGTGCTCTCCTCGTCAAGCCAGAAGTAGTTGTTCTTCACCACCATGAGGAAGTCGCCGGCGTTGACCTCCTCCTCACGGAAGAGCACGCTGTTGCGGATGCCCTGGTTGAAGAGGTTAGCACGTTTGTTGGAGCGGCAAACAACGACGACCTGGTCGAGGGCAAAGTCGCCATATTCCCGGAAGAGGGTCTCCATGAGATCTTCGCCCGAAAGACGCACCACATCAGTACCATTGGGAGCGAAGAGGGGCATCTGAGCCTCGGCGGCGGTGAGGGAGCTGATTTGTGTGCGCAAGTTTGTGGCATTCGACAGAATGCCAGAAAGCTGTTGCTGACGCACCACCTCGGTGAGCTCGGCGGCAAGGACATTGAGGCCAAAGGCGGCGGCGAGATAGCGTTCGTCAAGCGCAGGGCTCTCCGTCTGACCCACGGGGGGCAACTGGGCGGTGTCACCAATGAGCATCAAGCGGCAGTGATTGCCGTCGTAGACATAATCAATCAAATCCTCCAGCAGGCTCTGCCGCGTGGAGGTAGGTTCAAGGCCTATCATCGAAGCCTCGTCGACGATGAAAAGGGTGTAGGCATGCTTGTTGATGGCCCTTGCCGTGCGCACCGCGCCGCTGGCGTCGGTGACAGTCATGTATATCTTCTTGTGAATGGTGAAGGCCGGACGACCCGAGTAGGAGGCGATGACCTTGGCGGCACGTCCTGTGGGGGCGAGCAGCAAGGTATTGACTTTCAACTGTGGAAGCACCTGTATAAGCGCCGAAACCAGCGAGGTCTTTCCGGTACCGGCATAGCCTTTTAGGAGGAATGCCGAACGGGGGTCGGCATCATAGAGAAAACGTGCCATGGCGGCACAGACATCCCGCTGTCCACACGTGGGAGTGTGCGGAAAGCGGGATAGTATAAGGTTTTGAACAACGGGCCCTAAGGCTGACGTATCCACGGGTTACTGAGCCTGCTCAGCGGGGATTTCCACAGTATTCTCGGCAGTGGCAGCGGGGGCGGTAGCGGCGGCGTTGTTGCCCTGAGGCATGGTGTTGAGGTTCTTGACAGCCTCAATCTTGGTATCGTCGCTACTGGCGGTACCACGGCTGATGGTCAGGGTAGCCAGAAGGCTGAGGAAGACCAGCAGACCGGCGAGCCACCAGGTGGCTTTCTCGAGGAAGTCGGCAGTCTGGCGCACACCCATCACCTGGGTGGGAGCAGAGAAATTAGCGGCCAATCCGCCACCTTTGGAGTTCTGAACCAATACAACCAATCCAAGCAGGACACAGATTACGATAATCAGGATTACGATAATGTTGTACATCTCTTTTTATTTATATAGCTATCTATTTATTATTTACTATTTAACAGCGATTCCAACTTCTGGATTCGGGGTGCAAAAATACTACTTTTTTCGGGATTATTCGACAATAAATTCTTATAAATCGCCAGCGCCTTGTCGTAACGCCCTTGTTTCTCAAGTATAACAGCAAGAGTCTCAGTACCTAGCGACACATTCGCAGTGAGGCTTTTTTTATCATTATAGTCTTTCTTCCGGACCTCTTCAGGCGCCTGGGCGTTGTCATTTTCGGGACCCACCTGAAGGAATTTCGACAAAATGACGCTCTTCGGAGCGGTCTTGAAGGAGACCTCCTGATAGGTATTGATCTCGTTGAGTATGTCGTAAGAGGGGTCGTCGGCCACCTGTGCCGTGCCTACCGTGGCAGAGGCCAGCAGGCCGTCGAGGACAGCGGGATTGCACACCGAAAGGGCCACTGCACGACGTTCCTCGGCAGAGGCGAAGCCATGCACATGGTCGGCCAACAGCGCCAAGGTGCCCACTACCGAAGAATAGGGGTATTTCGACAGCATGGCCTTCAGCCACCCACGGTCCTGCGAGGTGAACGCATGCGGCTTCGACACCATCTCTACAAACTGTTTTTTGTCCATAGCAGCAGCTCTGTTTTATTCGTTGTTTTCTCTTCTCAATTTATGTCCATTTAACATCTTTTCACATCGAAAAATGGATTTGCAAATGTACAAATAATTTTTCAAACAGCGGAAAAAGAATTTATTTTTATCTTAGACATATTTGATTCACAATAATTTATACCGCAAAAAGATTTTATGGAAATATTTTTTTATCAACAATTCAAAAAAATTGTGTACTTTTGCACACTCAAATTTGACGAAAAAAGAACAAAAAATAAAACATATAAAGAGATGAAAAGAACATTTCAACCGTCACTGAGAAAAAGAGCAAACAAGCACGGTTTCCGCAAGAGAATGTCTACCGCCAACGGTAGAAAAGTGCTGGCCGCACGCCGCAGAAAAGGCAGAAAGAGACTGACCGTTTCTGACGAGAGATAACAGGTCCTCCAATTACAATGGAGACTTGAACGGCATTGCAAGGAAAAAGAAGTATTGAGGATACTTCTTTTTTTTGTATCAACCCCATATTTTCCTTTAAAACCCTTTTCTCATGGGAAGAAGAAACAAAGAATTGCCGCTGCTTGAGCAGGTGACCGTGGCCGATGCCGGTGCCGAAGGCATGGCGGTGGCCCGCGTCGACGGGCTGGTAGTCTTTGTGCCTTTTGTCGTCCCCGGCGACGTCGTCGACATCCAGCTCTATAAGAAGAAGAAACACTACGCCGAAGGGCGTGCCGTAAAAATCCACAGTCTCTCCGACCTCCGCGTGGAGGCGCGCTGTCCCCACTTCGGGGTCTGCGGCGGCTGCAAGTGGCAGACCATGAGCTATCCGGCACAGCTCGAAGCCAAGCAGCGCCAGGTGCGCGACAACCTCGAGCGTCTCGGCAATGTCGACTGCTCGGGCATGCGTTCCATCTGCGGCTCCGAAAACATCTACTACTACCGCAACAAACTGGAATTCACCTTCTCTACCAAGGCCTGGCGCACCGCCGAGGAGATTGCCTCGGGAGCCCCACTGCCCGCCCACGGCGCCCTGGGATTCCACATCCCGCAGCTCTTCGACAAGGTACTCAACATCGAACACTGCGCCCTGCAAGCCGACCCCAGCAATGACCTGCGCCTCGCCGTTCGCCAATATGCAGAGGAACACAACCTCGACTACTACGACATCCGCAACCACACGGGCTTCCTCCGCAACCTCGTCGTCCGCAATACCTCCACAGGCCAGTGGATGGTCATCGTCATCGTGGCACAGGACGACACTACACGTCTCTTCCCACTGCTCGATATGTTGGCCGAGCGCTTCCCACAAATCACCTCGCTGCAGTATATAGTGAACACCAAGTTCAACGACTCCTATGGCGACCTCGACGTCGTCACCTACCGCGGCAGCGACCACATAGAGGAGTGCATGGAGGGCTACCAAGGCAGCCGCAACCTGCACTTCATCATCAACCCCAAGTCGTTCTACCAGACCAACTCGGCCCAGGCGCAACGCCTTTACAGCTTCGTCGCCGAACTCGCCGAGCTGCAGCCCGGCGACACCCTCTACGACCTCTACACCGGCACCGGCACCATCGCCCTCTTCTTGGCCGACAAATGCCGTCGCGTAGTCGGTATCGAATATGTCGAAGAGGCCATCGCCGACGCCAAAGCCAACGCCCTGCGAAACGGCTTCGACAACACCGCCTTCTATGCTGGCGACATGGCGCAGGTACTCACTGAAGAGTTCATCGCCGCCAACGGCCGGCCCGACGTGGTGGTCACCGACCCTCCCCGGGCGGGCATGCACGAGAAAGTCGTCGCACAGCTCCTCGCCACGGCGCCACGCAAGATAGTCTATGTCAGCTGCAACCCCGCCACTCAGGCCCGCGACCTGCAACTGCTCGCCGAACGCTACGAGGTGAAACGCATACAGCCCGTCGACATGTTCCCCCACACCCAACATGTGGAAAACATTGCCGAACTAGTGTTAAAATCTTAAAAAAAAGAAGATTTTTTCCATCAAAGTTATCCACATTCCAAAAAAAAGTATTATCTTTGCATGTTGTTCTTCACGTAAAGAACGGCTTTCTTGTCGGTGCAAATAACTAGGCAAGAAAAAGTTATAAAAACAAATAAAGAATAATAATAAATAAAAATACAAACGAAATGATGAAAAAAGTATTTCTGAGTCTGCTTTTGGCTATCGCATGTGTGCCTATGGCTTTCAGCCAGAACAAGGCTGGCGATGTGTACCTCACCGACACCACCATCTGCGGCAGCTACACTTGGAGCACCAACGGAGCTACCTACACGCAGGACACCGTTGTCGTCCTGACCACCGACACTGCCACCCATGTGCTCATCCTCCACATGTCGAACACTTTCATCGACACCGCCGTCGCCCGTGAGCTGACCGGCTACTGCTACGCCAACTACAACAACAAGAGATGGGTCGCCAACGGCACCTATATGGATACCGTCCGCGTCGCCAACCAGTGCGACACCCTCGTCAAGGTCCATGTCGACCTGACGGTCCCCCACCCCGACACCACCAACACCATAGTCAACGCCGGCTGCTCCTACAACTGGCAGGGCACGACGATTACCGACACCAACATCCACACCAAGACCTTTACCTCCGTTGAAGGCTGCGACAGCATCGTCAACCTCAAAGTCAACTTCAGCGGCATCTCCAATATCGACACTACTATCGTGGCTTGCGACCGCTACATCCATGGTAACGACACCATCACCGCCGACACCACCTTCGTCATCCACGACAGCACCGCCACCTGCCATACCTACACCACCGTCCACCTGACCATCGCCCCGTCCTATAGCGACACCACCGTCATCGACACCGTCGGTGGCTGCGAGATTGTCTGGGGTGGCCGCACCTACAGATACACCACCGTGGGCCAGACCGTCTACGACAACGTCCGCACCGCCTATGGCTGCGACAGCATCGTGGGCCTCCATATCGTTGGCTTCGACAGCACCCAGTACCGCGAGCTCAACTCCATCCTCGACACCTGCTTCGACTACACCTTTGTCTACCACACCATGAATGCCGCCGGCACCTCCGCCACCAGCCACTCCGTGGTCTTCACCCAGGACGGCACCTACGACACCGCCCTCGATGGCACCCCCCTGATGCAGTACAGCAACTCCAAGAAGTGCAAGACCTACTACACCCTTAACCTCACCCTCAAACAGCCTGAGCAGCGCTACCGCGCCGACATCGTCGACACCGCCTGCGACCGCTTCACCCTTAAGTTCAACAATACCTTCTATACCACTCCCCGCTACGCTCCCACCATCTTCGATGCCGACCCCAACAGCGACATCACCTACATCGACAGCACTGTCATCAGCCACGCCTACGCCGACGGTGAGCACTGCTACGACTCCATCGTCCACGTGAACCTCGTCATCTACAAACGCTCCTATAATGACACCACCGTCAAGGCTTGCGACCGTTTCACCTGGCCCGTCAACAACAACGTCTACACCGAGAGTGAAGTCGTCGAGGTTGCTAGCGAGAGCAAGAACATCTACGGCTGCGACTCCATCAACCGCCTCAACCTCACCGTCAACGCCACCCCGCAGGCCCACATCGAAGGCATCTTCGACCAGACCGGCGAACAGTTCGAGGCCACCACGCTGAGAGCCGTCTATGAAGGCACTGGCAACGTCACCTACCAGTGGTACATCAACGACAACGCCGTCCCCGGCGCCCGTGGCAAATCCGACAGCCTCGTTGTCGACGCCCCCACCGGCAATCCCATCTACAACACCGACGTGCGTCTTGAGACCACCGCCCACTACGCCAACAGCCACACCTGCACTGGCAGCAACTGGATCACCCTCACCTACAACCTGGGTATCGACGATATCGACGCCCTCCAGGTCAACATCTACCCCAACCCCGCCAGCCGCTTCCTCAACCTTGAGAGCGCTGAGGGTCTCAGCGAGGTGACCGTCTACAATGCCCTTGGCCAGCAGGTCATCGCCCGCAGCGTCAATGCCGATGCCATCCAGCTCGACCTCGGCAACCTCGTCGCCGGCAACTACACCCTGCGTATCGTCTCCCAGAACGGCAACGAGACCACCCGCAAATTCATTGTCAATAAATAATGAATATACATTATAAAAACAGAAGCGTTCGGCACCACGGTGCCGGACGCTTTTTGATAGCCGCCAGTGCCCTCCTCCTCCTGGCCTCCTGCCAGCAGCGGCAAGCCACCCTCGTGGCTCTCGAGGGCAAAGCCCAAGGCACCTACTACAGCATCAAATACTACGACGAGCAGCAGCGCAACCTGCAGCACAGCATCGACTCGCTCCTCGACGCCTTCGACCGCTCGGCATCCCTCTGGGTCGACAGCTCGCTCCTGCGGAGCCTCAACGCCAACGCCACCGACAGCCTTGATGACGTCCTCCACTTCCTACTGGTCAATTCCGACAGCATCCGGCGCTATACCGACGGTGCCTTCGACTGCCGCATCGGCCGCCTCGTACAGGCCTGGGGCTTCAGCTTCCGCCAGCGCGAGGAACTCGACGGCGCCACCCTCGACAGTCTCCTTGGCGCCGCACGCGCCACGATAGCCGTCGACACTGTCGACGGCACCTTCCGTCTCCGCAAGGAGAACCCTGCCACAGAACTCGACTTCAACGCCATCGCCCAAGGCTACGCCTCCGACCTCGTGGCGCAATACCTCGAGGCTCGCGGCATCACCTCCTACCTCGTCGACATCGGCGGCGAGGTTGTCAGCCATGGCGTCAAGCCCGACGGCCGACCCTGGTCGGTAGGCATCGAGCGTCCCGCCGCCGACCGCTACAGCGAACGGCAGGTGCAGACCGCCATCGCCGTCCACGACAGCGCCATCGTCACCTCGGGCAGCTACCGCAAATACTACGAGCGCGACGGCGTGCGCTACTCCCACACCATCGATCCCGCCACGGGACGCCCCGTGCAGCACACCCTCCTCAGCGCCACCGTGGTGGAGCGCGAGTGCTGGCTCGCCGACGCCATGGCCACAGCCTACATGGTCATGGGCCTCGAGCGTGGCAAAGCCTTCATCGACGCCCATCCCGACGGCCCCGGCACCGCCGCCGTATACTTCATCTACGACTCCTGCGGCACCCTCGCCTCCTACGCCACCCCCGCCTTCCAACAACTGACAATAAAAAACAACCAATAAAACATGAAATCAATGACCGGTTATGCCAAGGTGCAATGTCTCCTTGGCGACAAAAAACTGAATATCGAGATCAAGACCCTCAACAGCAAGCAGCTCGACCTCATTGTGAAAGTCCCCGCCGCCTATCGCAGCCGTGAGTTGGAAATCCGCTCGATGCTGGGCCGCCTGGAGCGCGGCAAGGTGGAGTGCTACCTCACCGAGGAGGCTGGCGACACTGCCGCCGCGGCCTCACTCAACCGCGATCTCCTAGAGGCACGCTTCCAGGCGCTCTGCGCCGCTGCCGAAAAACTCGGTGCCGACAGTGCCGACAGCCGTCCCGCACTCTTCAACAGCCTCGTCACCATGGGCGACCTCTGGAATGGCACCTCCGACAACGAGGTCAGCGACGACCAGTGGGCCGTGGTACGCGGCGACCTGCAGCGTGCTATTGACCTCTGCGACGACTTCCGCAGCCACGAGGGCAGCGTCCTCGAGAAAGATTTCCACCTCCATGTCGACCTCATCGAGCAGAAACTGCGCCAGATTCCCGCCCTCGAAGGCGAGCGCATCGACACCGCCAAGGAGCGCATCCGTCGCTACATGGCCGATGCCGCCGTCAAGGAGGTCGACGAGAACCGCTTCGAGCAGGAACTCATCTACTACCTCGAAAAACTCGACATCACCGAAGAGAAGGTGCGTCTTCAGAAACATATCGACTATTTCCGCCAGACCATGGCCAACGAGCCCTCCTGTGGCAAAAAACTGGGCTTCGTAGCCCAAGAAATGGGCCGCGAGATTAACACAACCGGATCCAAGGCCAACCACGCAGGCATACAGAAGATTGTCGTTGAGATGAAAGACGAACTAGAGAAGATAAAAGAGCAACTCGGAAACGTTTTATAAAACCTAGGAAACCCTAGGAGAACCTAGGAGAACCTAGGAGAACCTAGGATCGCCTAGGAAAACCTAGGAAAACCTAGGATCGCCTAGCACTTCCTAGCTTCTCCTAGAAAACAAAAAAGGCTACCCAATCGGGTAGCCTTTTTTTGTATCAAGCGGAAACTTACTTGATGATGAGTTTCTCGATCTTGCTGAAGGTGTCGTTGGTGACGCGCACGAAGTAAGCACCGGCGGGCATGTTGTTCACATTGATGATGTGGCTGCCTTCGGCGTTGATGTTGGCGTTGTAAACGACGCGGCCGCTCATGTCGATGATGTTGCAGTTGACCATACCGGTGACACCGGAGATGTTCAGCTTAACAGTCGAAGTGGCGGGGTTGGGGGCGAGAGCAAGACCCACCTCGGGAGCGACGGGGTCGATACCCAGAGCCTTCCAGCTGGTGAAGACCTCGAGGTTGTAGTCCTGAGCACCGTTCTCAATCAGGGAGAAGCTGTAGTAGTTACGATACAGGCGGATGACCTCATCGTCACCTTCGCCGTCGACCACATTATACTCGTGGGCTTCCATCTGACCGAAAGCGTCGCCTTCTTCGAGCTTCACACCGTTAACCTTGATGGAGTCGATGAAGCTGTTGTCGGTAGCGGGCAGCACATACATTTCGCGGGAACCACCCTCGGGGACGGAGAATTCCTCACCGCAGCCGATGCTGTCGGGAGCATAGATGAACGAAGAGCTCTGGTGATCAGCGCTAGTGTTGGTGCAGTTGAGGGTACCATATTTGTACACAACCTGCTCGGCGGGTCCAACGATGGGACGAACCACGGGGAAGTAGTCGATATTCCAGCTGCTGATAGCGCGGCCGGCGACGGGATCCTGGACATAGACATCGAGCACATTGGCGGGAATCATACGGTGGGTGCCATAGAAGTGGGCATCGGCAGTGGTGGAGAGAGCCTTGAGGTAACGAGGATCGGCGGGGTCGCGGTAGCGGAGGTACTGCGAAGCCAGAGCGAACTGGGCGTCGTTCTCAAGTCTGTAACCGAAGAGGTAAGCAGTGTTGGGCTCCATAGCAACCTGCTCGGGGAACTTGATGTTGATGGATTTGTAGGTGCTACCGGGGAGACGGTAACCAATGGTGTCGTCCATGTCGAAGTCGTTGGCGTCGACAGTGTAGGGCAGAGCACCGGCGTCGATGCCACGCCAGCCGAGACTAGGATCATCACCTGCTTCACCATGCTCGTAGCACACAATAGGAGTCAACTGAGCGCCCACGGGCTTGTTGTTGCGGAGGTCAACACCACGGGTGGAGTGAACCAGCTCGAGGCCACGGAAGACCCAAGGCTCGCCGTTGGTTTCGGGGATGACGGAAGGAGTAACGAAACGGACATACACAGTGTAACCGGCAGCGGTGTGGCTGTTGGCGTCGTCAGACTCGCTGACGAGGCCACGAGAGAAGGCATATCTGAAGGGAGTGGTGTGCGAGGTGATGATACCGTTGTCACGGCCCCAGCGGTAACCGGCGACACGGTGGGTAGCAGCGTCAGCAGGAATGTTACCAGTGACGGTGTAGGCCATGGTGTCGGTCGCATGCTGCAGACCGTTGTCGGCGCTCATGGTAACGGTGAAGAGGTTCTCACCGTTGTGGTCGGTGGGAAGGCTGCGGCCCTGGAAGCCGGTGGGAACGCCCTCGGAGAAGTAGACATTGGAACCGCCCTCATAACCGGCGACATTCTGATAGTATTTCTCGTCAACGCCGATGGTCTCGTCAACCATACCGCGCTCGTTGATGTAGATGGGATAGTCGGTCATGACATTACCGGCGGGGATGGTCTTGGTGTCACCGGGGATGGTGGCCTCGAAGTTGGTGGGGTCGCCCTCGCTGGTGTAGACGGTAGCACGGGCGTTGGTGATGTTGGCAGAGCTGATGTTGTTGACGTTGATACCGAAGCTCACGGGAACCTCCATGCCCTGGGGAATCATGCCATAGAAGCCGTCAAAATAGGTAGCGGAACGGTCGCTGACGCTCCACACATGCTCATTGGTGTTACGAATGATAGCCACATTGTCGACAGCCCAGTAGTAACCGTAGGCGCTGACATTACGGGCAGCGGGATTGGCAAAAGCACGGAGACGGAGCTCGATGTTGGCCACTTCAGCCAGCGGCATAGGCATGGCGTAGCGGATACGATACATACCAGCGGTGTTCACATCGCAGTCGATGCCGGAGAGGTTGATTTCACGGGTATACCAGTTGCCATTATACTTGTAGTCGATAAAGCAACGGTCGTAGTACTTGATGTAGTCCTGGGTGAGGGCCACCTCAATGGTCTGGGTGTTGGTGAGGTCGGTGTTCTCCACCATGGGCAGCTGGACCCAAGCATTCATCGGGGCACCAGGCTCGTTCTGCTCGTTGAGGGAGATAACCACGAAACCGTCATCGGGAGTACCGGTGTTGGAGTCGGCCATAGCCGTGGCGATGTCTTCCACCATCCAGTTGTCCTGGCTGCCGGCAAGACCGGGAGTGTAGGTAGCCACGTTGGTGGTGAAGGCGGTGGTGCTGGCATAGCGGCGCCACAGGTTGGCACTACCAGTCAGACCGTGAGCCGAAGTGCCCACCAGGGTGTCCTGGATCATGTCCGTAGCGCCCAGCGATCCGGTAACAGCGTCGCTGTTGCTGGCAAAGGTGATGGTCGTGATGGTGTCGTGACCGGCATCCTTGCTGAAGATGGAAGCCTTGTAGTCCACCGAACGTTGCACATCAGCATTGCTGATCTTGATGTTCTTTTTCACATCCTGAGCCTTCAGGTGTGTGGTCTGTGCAACGGCGAGGGTGGCGCACATTGCAAAACCAAGAGCCATTAATGCTTTTTTCATTTTGTTTGACTTTTAAGATTAATAATAAATTGAATAATTATATTCTAAAATAACTTTGTTTCAATATCTTATATATAATTCAAGCCTTTTTCTACCTTCTGTTTCAAAGTGCAAATATAGACATTTTTTTTCACATGAGATGTTTTTTTTGTTTTTTTATGAATTCCCTTCCGCAGGGAGAGATGCGACGGGCGCTTTTTCGGCAGGGCGACGCAATAAAAAAGGGCAACCTACGTTAAGTCATGAAAAACAGCGCCATCATGGATAAACATAAAATATTAATAGGCACAATAATACTGATGCTCACTGCCGTTGCCGTGGGCTGCGGCGGCAGCCGTCCTGCTGCCGACAGTGCCGACGCCCGCTATCGGCGGGCACCGCTGCACGAGGTTACAGAGCAGCAGCTCGCCACCGACAGCCGCCTCATCGATGCCCTGGCCCTACAGACCACGGGTCGCGAGGGCGATGCCCTCGCGGCTTACGCCGCCCTCACACGCGACGACCCCAAGGCTGCAGCGGCATGGTACGAGATGGGACGTCTCCTCGCCGCTCGCGGATGGACCGACAGCGCCGAAGCCTGCGCCGCTCGCGCCGCCACCCTCCAGCCCGACAACACCTGGTATCTCCTCTCGCTGGCTCACATACAGCAGCAACGCCACAACGCCAAGGCCCACGCCGCCACATGGGAGCGCATCGTCAAAATCAACCCCGAGAACCTCGACTACTACTACGAACTCTCCAATGCCTACCTCGAAGTGCCCGACCTCAACAAAGCCGTCGAGGTGCTCAACCGCGTGGAACGCCTGATAGGCGTCAGCGAGCCCATCTCGCTCCAGAAACAGAAGATATGGAACGCCGCCGGAAAACCCGACAAAGGGCTGCGAGAGGTCGAAGCCCTGGCCGACGCCATGCCCCACGAGAAACGCTACCAGGCCATCCTCGCCGAGAGCCACATGCGGCAGCGCCACTACGCCAAAGCCAAGCAGTACTACGACCGTATCCTCGCCGCCGACCCCGACGACCCCTACATACACATCCAGCTGGCCGAATACTACAAGGCCGTGGGACGTCCCGCCGAGGCCGACAGCGAGATGGTGGCGGCATTCCGCAACCCCGCACTCGACAGCAAGTCGATGTTACAAATCCTAGGCTCCTTCTATACCGAGGAGGAGTTCTATAACACGCGTCGCGCCACCACCTTCCGACTCCTGGATATGGCCATGGCCAACAGCAATGACAGCGCCGACCTGGCACTCCTCTACGGCGACGTGCTCATGCGGCAGGAGAAGTACGCCGAGGCGGCACACCAGTTCGACCTGGCCCTCCGCACCGACAGCAGCCGCTACGAGGTGTGGGAGGCCCTCCTCATCTGCCTCACCGAGGAGCCCACGCAGAAAGCACGCCTCGCCGACCGCGCCCAGCGCGCCGCACGCCTCTTCCCCATGCACACCCTACCCCACTACCTCCTCGCCATGGCGGCCTATGAGGAGAAGCGCTACGACGACGCCCTGGCGCACCTCGCCGACGCCATGAAATGGGGCTTCACCAAGGGATACCTCGAGTCGCAGTGCTACGCCCTCGAGGCCGAATGCCACTACCGCGCCGGCCACCTCGATAAGACCTGGGCCTCCTTCGAGCGCCGACTCGCTCAGCAGCCCGACGACATCGAGGCGCTGAACAACTACGCCTACTACCTCGCCGAGCAGAACCTGAACCTTGAAAAAGCCCTGGAGATGAGCCGCCGCACCATCGAGAAGGAACCCGAGGTGGCCAACTTCCTCGACACCTACGCCTGGATACTCCACCTCCTCGGCCGTGACCGCGAGGCACTGCCCTACATCGAGAAGGCCGTGCGCCTCAACCCCTCCAGCGACACCCTGAAAGAACACTACCGTACCATCAAAGCCCAATAGCCATGAGACACTACCTGCTCCCCGCGGCCGCTGCCTGCCTGGCATTCCTCCTCGCCACGGCCTGCTGCAGCACCAAGCCCGTCACCACCACGGGCACTCCCTCCGCCAGGCCCTACACCGTCATCACCTTCACCGGCGAGAGCGAGGGCCTTTCCTTCAACGGACAGGTGCGCATGGCCAAAGACAGCGTCATCTGGTGCAATATCAGCAAGCTCGTCGAACTGGGCCGCGCCATGGCCACGCCCGACTCGGTGTGGCTCCGCGCACCGCTCCTCGGACGCAACGACGCCGGCGACTACCGCATGGTCAAGCGCCGCACAGGCCTCGACATCTCCTTCGCCGACCTGCAGGACATCCTCGAGGCCGACGATGCCGAGCAGCGCATCGCCAACCTCGCCCGACGCCTCGGCGTCACCCTCACCGTCAAAATCAAGAAACGCGAACGCGTCGACACCCTGACATTCCCCTTTAGAAAAATTGAAAATTGAGAATTGAAAATTGAAAAATATTAGCACAATATTTCCACGCGAGCCGAAGGCTCGCTCTCTCAGTAACCCCGCACGAAGTGTGGGGGGTATGAGATACTCCCTTCCACGCGAGCCGAAGGCTCGCTCTCTCAGTAACCCCGCACGAAGTGTGGGGGGTATGAGATACTCCCTTCCACGCGTGCCAGAGGCACGCTCTCTCAGTAACCCCGCACGAAGTGTGGGGGGTATGAGATCCTCCCGCAGTCTGAGGACCATTGCTCGTTGTCTCTTTTGTCTTTCTTGTCTTTTGACCCTCCTGCCGATGACGGCGCACGCGCAGAACCACGCCTTCGTCATCGACGACACCGCCCAATATGTCGTCGACCGCTACCTGCGCCTCCAGGCCATCGACGAGCTGCCTGAAGACAGCCTCCTCGTCCTCGAGACCACCGTCACCATGGGCGGCGACACCACCCTCATGCGCCGCTGGTACCAGCCCCACGGCATGATGCGCGTCGAGCTCTTCCACGGCGGCGAGCGCTACGACGGCTTCATCACCAACGGCGACAAGCGCCACCGGCGCTATTCCCGCCGCGGCGGCAGCTGGGATGCCACCTCCGCCGACGACATCACCGACCTTCTCCGCGGCTACGACTTCCGCGGCCCCCTCTACCGCTGGCGCGAGAAAGGTGCCACGCTCACCTGGAACGGCACCACCGTCGTCGACGGCCACACCCTGCAGGTCGTCAAGGTGGTATGCCCCAAGATGTTCGACCGCTACTACCTCTTCGATATCTCCACCGGACTCCTCACCCTCATCTATGAGACCGACCGCGAGGACGACATCCCCACCGAGATCAGCCCCGGCTCCTCGCATATCGAGTGGAAGATTCTCCACGAATATCTCCCCGTGGGACCCGCCCTGCTGCCCTCCCTCGAGAGCTTCATGCGCTCCGGCACCCTCACCGTCCTCTCCTCCACCATGCACCTCGAACCCCGCAACGACGAACTCTTCAACAAAGACTGACCACACCATGGGAATACTGCAACCTGACGACGAATACTACATGGGCGAAGCGCTCCGCGAGGCGCGGCGTGCCGCCGACGAGGACGAGATCCCCGTGGGCGCCGTCGTCGTCGCCGGCGACAGCATCATCGCCCGCACCCACAACCAGACCGAGCGGCTCCACGACGTCACGGCACATGCCGAGATGCTGGCCCTCACCGCCGCCGCCGACCACCTCGGTGCCAAATACCTCACCGGCTGCACCCTCTATGTCACCCTCGAGCCCTGCGTCATGTGCGCCGGCGCATTGGGATGGGCCCAGCTCGACCGCATCGTCTACGGCGCCGACGACCCCAAGCGCGGCTTCCAACGCCTCGGCAACGCCATGCTGCACCCCAAGACCGAAGTCACCTCCGGCATCCGCGCCGACGAATGCGCCACCCTCGTGAAGGAATTCTTTAAGAAAAAGAGATAACCTCGTGATAACATGATAACGAGATAACGTAATAACGAAATAACGTAATAACGAAAAAAATAGAATATGAAACCTACATTATTAGTTCTGGCTGCCGGCATGGGCAGCCGCTACGGCGGACTCAAGCAGATGGACGGCGTAGGCCCCCACGGCGAAATCATCATGGACTACAGCATCGAAGATGCCATCCGCGCCGGCTTCGGCAAAGTGGTCTTCGTCATCCGCCACTCCTTCGAGGAGGAGTTCAAACGCCACATCAACGCCGACCACTTCGGTGGCCGCATCGCCGTCGAGTATGTCTTTCAGGAACTCGACAAGCTCCCCGCCGGCTTCACCGTCCCCGAGGGCCGTGAGAAACCCTGGGGCACCAACCACGCCATCCTTATGGCCAAGGACGCCATCCACGAGCCCTTCGCCATCATCAACGCCGACGACTTCTACGGACGCGACGCCTTCCGCGTCATGGCCGACCACCTGCGCACCCTCGACGGCAAGCAGGGCTGCTACTGCATGGTAGGCTACCGCCTCGAGAACACCCTCAGCGAGAACGGCACCGTCAGCCGCGGCGTCTGCCAGACCGACGACCAAGGACTCCTCGTCGGCATGACCGAGCGCACCTCCATCGGACGCACCCCCGACGGCATCGCCTACAAGGAGGCCGACGGCTCGCTCCACCCCCTCCCCGCCGACGCCACCGTCAGCATGAATCTCTTCGGTTTCACACCCGACTACTTCGAGAAGAGCGAAAAGTTATTCACAATGTTCCTCAAGGAACATGGTTCCGAACTCAAGTCAGAGTACTATATCCCATTCGCTGTCAATACCTTTATCGCCAACGGAGAAGCCACCATGAGGGTGTTGAAAACTTCTGCCCAGTGGTTCGGCGTCACCTACAAGGAAGACCGCCCCATGGTCGTCGCCCGCCTACAGAAACTCCACGACCAAGGCGAATACTAAAAGACAGTTTTTTTTAAAGACAAGAAAGGACAAGAAGGGACAATAATAAAATCATCATTTGTCTTTTCTTGTCCTTTCTTGTCTTAAGAATAATAATTAATGTTGTCTTTATCCAAAGAGACACTAGCGTTTGCCAGGGAGCATGCGGAGGAAGATACGGCGCGGCTGCTGCTGTCGGCCGCGCGGTATCCCGGCATCGACATGCCCGCGGCGGTGCAGCAGATCGAGGGCCTGCGCGTAGCACGCGACAAGTGGCCGTCGCTCCTCGACTGCCCCGACTACCTCTACCCTCCCCGCCTCAACCGCGAGCAGTCCTCGTCGGAAGTCACCGCCCACTATAAGGCTTCGCTATTTTCAATTTTCCTACCTGGCTCCAAAGGAGACACGGCCTGCGACCGAAGTGGAGCAAATTCTCAATTTTCAATTTTTGCCGACCTGACGGGCGGCATGGGCATCGACACCCTGGCCTTCGCCCGTGTGGCGCAGCATGTAGACTATGTGGAGCGCGACGCGCAGCTCTGCGCCCTCATGGAGCACAACCTCCGCGCCCTCGGCGTCGACAACGTCACTGTCCACTGCGCCGACAGCCTCGACTGGCTCCAACAATCCATCACTCATCACTCATCATTCAACACTATCTTCCTCGACCCCGCGCGACGCGACGCCCGCGGCCGCAAGGTCGCGGCCTTCGAGGACTGCACGCCCGACCTGCTGGCGAACCTCGCGCTGCTGCGCGGCAGCTGCCAGCGCCTCCTCGTCAAGGCCAGCCCCATGATAGACATCGACCTCGCCTGCCGCCAGCTCGGCGCCGTCAGCGAGGTGCATGTCGTAGCCTTCAAGGGCGAGTGCAAAGAAGTGCTCTTCCTCCTCGGCGGCGATGCCGCCGAGGAGCCTCGGATTGTGTGTGTCAATCTGAATAATCAGAGTATTCAGAATATTCAGAAAACCTTCACCTTCACTCGCTCGGAGGAGGCCGACGCCGAGGCGGACCTCTGCGATGCCGTGGGCGCCTGGCTCTACGAGCCCGGCGCCGCACTGATGAAGTCCGCCCCCTACCGCCTCCTCGCACAACGCTATGGGCTGCTGATGCTGGGCCCCAACACACACCTCTACACCGCCGACCGCCGCGTCGACGACTTCCCCGGCCGCGTGCTGCGTGTGCTCCAGGAAGTCAAGGGCGGCCGCAAAGAGCTCGCCGCGCTGCTCCCCGACGGCCGCGCGCATGTCGTCACCCGCAACTACCCCGCCGAAGCCGCCACGCTGCAGCGTCAGCTGGGCCTCCGCGAGGGCGGCGACCACTTCGTCGTCGGCACCACCGTAGGTCGCCGCCGCACGCTGCTCCTCTGTGAGCAAGAATAAATTTTCACATACCTGATTTTTAGCAAGACAAGCATCTTGTCAGTAATGGTGCGCCTTCCCCAGGCCCTTCACCATAACTGACCCATAAACAACATGGTATATTTTTAAAGACAACAGGATATTCTTTTTGAAGACAACGAAAACAACAAAAACAACTTTTTTTTACTAACACAAATTATCACGAATTAACCATTAATTAAGAAAATTAAGAATTAAAAGAATTATGATTTATGAATTATGATTTATGAGTGATGAATTATGATTTATGAATTATGAGTGAGGAGTGGGGAATGGTTAGTGATGAGTGAGGAGTGATGAATTCTTTTTAAATCTTTTAAAATCTGTCGGAGAAAAAGTTCTGATAGTTCTGATTGAGAAGAAGAAAATCTACCAGATCAACAAGATTTATTCGCTACATTTGATTTAATTCAGCGGTGCTCATCACCCCTTCGGGGGTCGTGAGGCCGGAGGCCGAGCAGGCGAAAAGAAGAAAAAGATTAACCGAGACGAGACCCCCGCGCAAGCGGCAAAATCTACAAGATCTAAGAGATCTCGCGAAGCGAAGCGAGCAGGAGAAAAAAGAGATGGATTTCGCGGAGCAGGAGAACAAGAATGATAGGGATATACTTGCTTATTCCCGTATATATATTTTACCTTATCGCTACATCAACTCTACAAAAAAGTAGAGAAAGGGTAGAGAAAAGGTAGAGAAGAGGTAGAGAAGAGGTAGAGAAGATAGCATGTAGTCGGGAGTGATGAGTGATGAATGATGAGTGATGAGTGATGAGTGTTTAGTGTTAAGTGTTTAGTGTTTAGTGATGAATTAGGAATTCTTTTCAAATCTTTTAAAATCTGTCGGAGAAAAAAGTTCTGAAAGTTCTGATAGTTGCTCATTACATTTGATTGATTTAATAGGTATTCGCAGGCATACCACTGATTGAGAAGAAAAATCTACAAGATCTACGAGATCTCGCGAGGCCGGGGGCCGAGCAGGAGAATAAGAATAATGATGAGTGACGAATGATGAGTGATGAATTTTTTTTGAATCTTTTAAAATCTGCTGGAGAAAGAAGTTCTGATAGTTCTGATAGTTGCTCATTACATTTGATTGATTTAATAGGTATTCGCAGGCATACCACTGATTGAGAAGAAAAATCTACAAGATCTACGAGATCTCGCGAGGCCGGGGGCCGAGCAGGAGAAAGAAGAAAGAGATATTTATTCGCTGCATTTGATTTATTTTAGCGGTGCTCATCACCCCTTCGGGGGTCGCGGAGCAGCAGGACAGAAAAAAAATTGTTGATAAAAATGTTAAAAATTTGGAATGTTCAAAAATAATATCTACCTTTGCGGTTGACATTGCACCCATAGTATTTAGGGGTGCAGTGTATTTTATCCTCGGAAAAACAGCAAGATAAGTCCAAAAACAGCAGAGATAAAGACAGTAGAAAAACGAGAAACGAGCTGCAGGATGCATTATGGGGATCTGAGACAGCTAATTAGTTTTTAAAAATAAGAACAATTCAATATAATATTAACTAAAAACAAAACATTATGAGACAATTACTACGAAATCTGGCCCTCGTGGCGCTGATGTGCGTCCCCTGGGTCACCCAAGGACAAAGCTTTTCATGGGACTTTGAGTCTGACAACTCGGGCTGGCAATTTGCCAATGTCGCGAGTGGAAACAGTTGGGTTATCGGTGAAGCACAGCATAATGGTGCTGGTACCCATAGCCTGTATGTCTCCAATGACGACGGTACAACGGCCGATTATAACGGTTCAAATACCGTCATCTTTGCCTGGCGCGACTTCACGCTGACTCAGGCGGGAAGCTACGACTACTCGTTTGACTGGCTATGCAAGGGAGAGTCTTCCTGGGATTTCATGCGAGTGTATCTCATCCCGGAAGCCAACTTCGATGTCGCTCAGACAACAGAACAGAGCTCATCATACTCTTCTTATCGTAATTCCGGCAGCGGCCCCTCGGATTTGGCTTCGTACGCCATTGACGGAGGGTCAAAACTGAACCTCAAAGAAACATGGCAGACCCAATCGGGTACAAAAGTACTCGCGGCAGGCACCTATCGTTTCTATGTCATGTGGGTGTGCGACGCCTCGAACTACGCACCCAGTGGTTGTATTGATAATATCGCTTTCACTCTTCCCACCTGTCCCAAGCCAACGCTTGCGACCAACCCTTTCAGCAACATCACTGCTACTGGTGCCACCATCACTTGGACGCCTGATGCTAACACCACCAGCCCCTCTGGTGGTTGGGAAATCCGCTACCGTGTGAGCGGCAGCAGCGGCGACTACACAATTGTCACCGCCGCTGGTGATGCTACCTCGAAAGCTCTCACCGACCTCTCGGCTAACACATCCTACGAGGTCTCCGTCCGCGCCCACTGCGATGGCGACGACTATTCCGACTGGACAGCCACCAAGACTTTCCAAACCCCCTGCGAGAATGTTACCGTTGATGCAGATCACTCCTACAGCGTTGACTTCAAGGTGAGCACCATGCCCGACTGCTGGAGCCAAACCTCCGGCACCTATACTTGGAGCAACAGCAGCACTAATGGTGCTGTCTTTAACACTACCGCTTATTCCGCCCAAACAAGCACTAAGCTCCTCTCGCCCTACTACACTTTTGGCAACGGCAACTACTGGTTAAGCTTCACTGGCAAAGTGTACGGCGGAAGTAGCACTTATTACAACGCCGCGCTGAAGGTCTACTACCGCACCTCTAATGAAGGCGAATGGACGCAACTGCCGATTGAGGGACTGACGGCCTCGGGCACTACGGTAAACCTCGATGTAAACAGCATTCCCCTGCCTGCAGGCACTGTGCAGGTAGCTTTCGAGGCGACGAACAACTATTATACTTATGCCTATGTCTACCTCTACAGCATGACCATCGAGAAGGCTCCCGATTGTCAGGCCGCTGCAACGGTGAACGTCAGCAACATCACTGCCACTGGCGCCACGCTGAGTTGGGATAACTACAACGGCGATGAGGCCACCTATACTGTGAAGCAAGGCGAGGCCGTGCTGACCAGCACGGCCATCACCAGCTATTCCCTCACGGGTCTCACGGCCAACACCGATTATGTTGCCGGCACCTACACCATTGTGGCGAACTGCGAAGGTTCTCCCATCGCTAACGTGCCAGCATTCAAGACCAAATGCAACCCGGTATCCACATTGCCTTATACCGAAGACTTCGAAAGTTATGAGACGACAGCTACCTACAGTGAGACCGACGGCATCGTACCCGATTGCTGGAGTGCTTATTCTACAGGTTCTGTAAAGCCCCATGTCATCGGCGGTGGATCATCCTACTACTATAGACACAGTGGGACCAAGGCGCTCACGTTCTATGGTAGCGGTTATTGCTATGCTACCCTTCCTCCTTTCGCTGCCGCTCTCAACACCCTGCAGATTTCCTTCTGGTATCAGCAGGAGAATGCCAGCAACGGCACGTTGACTCTTGGCTACATCACTGATGAGGATGTCAATATGAGCACCTTCACTCCTATTGTGAGCTATGATGGTGTTGCTGCTATGACGCAAGCCCCGACGACCTATCTTAACGAAGTGCCTGCCACTGCCACCCGTCTGGTGTTCCGCTGGTACTACAGCAGCCAGTATAGTTGCTGCATTGACGATATCGAAGTAAAAGAGATGTCGTCGTGTATGCCTGTCACCAACCTTACCGCTGCCCCGGAGAATATCACCCCCAACAGCATCACGCTGACTTGGACTGACAACAACAACGGTGCTACCTATATCATCACCGACGGTGAGGATAACGTAATACCTGCTGCGCAGCTTGATGGCCTCACTACTACTGGCGTCACCATCACCGGCCTTACAGCCAACACCGCCTACAGCTTCAAGGTGAAGGCCGATTGCGGCGGCGGTGAGTACAGTGACGCTGTGAGCGTCAACGCAAGGACCGCCTGCGGTGCTGAGGCTATCCCGTTCACGATGAATTTCGAGGACGGTGCAAGTAATGTCTACGTACCCAGTTGCTGGAAAGCTGTTCCAAATCCTACCAGTAGTTCCAGCTATACCATGGGCAGATATAGTTCCAGCACTTATGCCCACAGCGGCAGTTATTCGCTTCGCTCCTACTACGCCACCAACAACAAGATTATCCTGCCCGAGATGAATACCGCCACCAACACCTTGCAAGTGCGTTTCTGGCATCGCCAATATTATAGTGGCAGCTATGGTAGTCTCCAGGTAGGTTATCTAACAGATATTGAAGACACCAGCACATTTGTGGCTATACAAAGCTTCAACAACATTGGTACTACCTATATTGAATCTGAGGTAAGCCTTGAGAATGCTCCCGCCGATGCACGCATTGCCTTCCGTCACATTGGTAGCAGCACTTACTACTATACTTGGTATATTGATGACATAACCGTCGAGGCTATCCCAGCCTGTAAGAATGTCACCGCCGTGACTGTTCCATCTGCAAATGTCACCAGCAACAGTGCCACGCTGAGCTGGACCGACACGCGCAACGAAGGTGCCACCTATACCATATATAATAAGGCCACCGAGCCCGCCACCATCCTCGGCACCACCACCGAGGCCGGCGTGACGACCATCAACCTCACAGGCCTCACTGCCCACACAACCTACAACCAGCTGGTCGTCGTGGCCAACTGCTCGGAGAACGAGCATAGCGGCGAGGTCAACGTGCAGTCGTTCACCACCAAGCGTAATGAGTGCGCCATCACTGGTGTCACCGTCACCGCTCCTGCTGGCGTGACCCGTGGCAACGTCGTTATCAACGCTGAGAACCACAGCGTGACGATACCTGTCTACTACCTCACCGCCGAGGAGATTGCCGCCCTCTCGGGCACCATTACCAAGTCGACGAGTGCCACAATCTATGCTTATAATGCTACGACGTCGGATTGGACCACCACGGTTTCCTCTCTTGCCAGCATTCGTGATAACCTCGCTATGAACACGCCGTACACTGTGCGTGTGGTGGCTGAGGATCCCGCCTTCTATCAGGACTGGACCATCACCCTGCAGGGCGAGGATTGCAGCACTCCGCGCAACCTCACCTTCGCCGCCGAGCGCACCAGCCTGACGGCCAACTGGGTGAACGCCGATCCTGCCGCCGAGAACTACCAGGTGGTCATCAGCCCCAGCAGGCTTGACGCCGCCGCCCTTGATGCCGCCGAGAAGACCGCCGTCGACGGTGCCACGACCTATACCTTCACTGGCCTGCTCCGCGAGACCGAGTACCATGTCTATGTCCGCACCAACTGTGGCAACGACACCTATAGCAGCTGGCTTAACGACAGCGTGACTACCAAGGGTCTCACCTTCTGCGAGGATGTTGATGTGGCCGACGGTCCGTCGCTGACGGCGAATGGCAGAATCCTTCTCCGCAGTAACTATCAGGATGAGGATTACCGTTCTCAGGTTATATATCCTGCCTCGAAACTTTCTGAGATTGAGGGTAAAACTATCACCTCAATTACATTCTACCTTACCGGTTCATCCGAAGGTCTTTACGGCAATTGGGCTGGCGACAATGGTAACACCTTTACATTGAAGCTCGCCAACACAACACAAGAGAATCTTAGCTCCGGTTGGGACGAGACTGCAACAACCACTGTATACAATGGCACTATTGACGAGGTCAACTCCGGCAATGGAAATACCATGGTATTTGACCTCACCACACCCTTCACTTATACTGGAGGAAACCTCCTGGTTGAGTTGCTTAGCGAGACTGTTGGCAATTATAGTAATGTTTCATTCAATGGCGTCAGCAGCACAGACGCTGCCCGCTACGCTGAAGGTGACAGTTATTTAAGTGGCGCTGGTACTGTGGAGAGCTTCTTGCCGAAGTTCTCCGCCACCTACTGTGAGACCAACGATGCCTGCCCGGCTGTGGCTGAAATAGAGGTGAGCGACATTACCGAGACTGGTGCCACGGTCACGTGGACGGCTTCTGCTGGCGACTATGTGAGCAGTTATCAGGTCATCAAGAGCGCTGTCGAGCTTGACGCCGCCGCCCTCGATGCCTACACTGGTCCCTATGCCTATGAAGGCGCAGCACTGACCTGCGAACTCACCGGCCTCACCGCCTATACTGACTACTATGTATATGTACGCGCGTATTGCGGTGCTCCCGACAACGTGAACAGCACCTGGCAGAGTGCCACCTTCCGCACCCTCAGCGCCTGCGGCGCGGTGAGCAACCTGGCCGTCAATCAGACCAGCAAGACCACCGTCGTGGCCACCTGGTCGAAGACCAAGGAGGAACAGGACAACAACTTCAACTACATCCTCAGCACCGACGAGTACGACGTGGAGACTCAGGGTGACGACCTGAATGTCCTGACCCCGACCGGCAGCGGTATCACCGACCTCACGGTGACCCTCAACGTCGACCCCGCTACCCACTACTACCTCTATGTGCAGAACTACTGCGAAGGTGAAGGGTCCTCGCCCTGGAAGAGCGTCGACTTCACCACTTACGACGCTATGCCCGCCGTGGTGAACATCACCGCCACGCAGATTACCCACACGGCCATCGCCGCCACCTGGCAGAAGAACGTGGCTCAGTTTGCCAACGAGACGCAGTGGCAGGTTGCCGCCGTGCCTCATGGCGAGACTCCTGCTGCCTGGACCGTCGCCAATGCCACGCACTACACCTTCGTGGGCCTTACCCCCGAGACCAGCTATGACCTCTATGTGCGTCCCTACCAGGCCAGCCCCGAAGCCTTCGGCACCGCCGCTCACCTCGATGAGGTGATGACCGAGGCTTTCCCGGCTACATGCGAGACTATTGCTGATGGCACATCAGCCACAACATATGTCCCTGTGTACGGTAATTGGTACGACAATCCTCAGCGCACACAAAGTATCTATCCTGCCTCTATGCTGACCGATCTCGTCGGAAAGACGCTGACCAGCATGAAATACTTCGTCTCAAGTACATCCAGCAATCAACCATCGCAATGGTTCACTGGAAGTTACACAGGCATACAATTCAATGTCACATTGGCCATTACTGAACAATCCTCATTTGCAACAGCTGCATGGGATATGACTCCCGCAACAACTGTGTACACTGGTCAAATGGACAACGATGGAGTCATTACATTCGACGAGCCTTTCGTATATAACGGAGGTAACCTGCTTGTCACGTTCAATATGCCCGAACGCGCTGCATACAAAGATGTCACGTTTGATGCTATCGACGCCACGAATGGTAGTGTCTACAAGTACAATAATTGGAGCACTATCGATGATGCAACGCCGAGTAAGGACAACCACCTGCCCAAGGTGCAGTTCTGCTATTCCCAGGCTGCTGATGCTTGCATGGATATAACAGAGATTACCGTCAGCGGCATAACCACTAACAGCGCCAATGTGAGCTGGATGCCTGGCAACGCCGAAGTGGTCTGGGCCTATAAACTTCGTGACGCAGAGTTGGGCGAACCTACGGGCGTTGACTACTTCTTCACCGAGACGCCATATGTCCCCTTCGATGCTCTCTTAACAGACCATGACTATCGCTTCTGGGTGCGTCCGGTGATGAACGACGAGCTCTGTGGAAGCTGGCAGAGTGTCACCTTCCAGACCGTGGCCTCCTGCGGTATGCCCACGGTGCTTCCTGCCGACGGCATCACTGCCACCACTGCCACGCTGCACGCCCTTGCCCATCCGACCATCGGCACTGCACAGAGCTACAGCTTCCGTTACTGGAAGGCCGGCGAGGAGGAGAACCCGACCCTCGTACCCGCTAGCGCCACGAACAGCGCCGAAATCACTGGCCTGACGCCCAACACCACATACTGGTATGACGTGATGGTGAGCTGCGGCGAGAACGACGACAGCCGTTGGAGCGAGCCCAAGAGCTTCATTACCGACTACCAGAACTTCACGCTGCCTTACACCACCGACTTTGCCACCGCTAGCCGCGACAAAGAGTGGCGCATAGTGAATAATGACGCCAATGTTGATGGTTGGTATATCGGCGAAGCCGCCGGAAATCCCGCCCGTGGTCTGTTCATCAGTAACGATGGCGGTAATACCAACTCCTACACAGGCAGCGCTTATAACACTGTATATGCTTATGCTGGCTACAACAACTTCGAGGCTGCTAAGCAATATACCGTCAGCTTTGACTGGATAGGTAATGGTGAAAGTTCTTCCGACTACTTGCGCGCATGGCTTGTGCCCGATGATGTAACCCTGACTGCTGGCACCGCTCTGCCCACCGGTGCAGGAACAACAACCAACCCCACCGGTTGGATTGCTGTGGATGGAAGTGCCAAGATGAATCTTAAGTCTACTTGGCAGCACAAGACCTCCTACATTACGGTGCCCACTGACGGTGCATATAAACTCGTCTTCATGTGGAGATCAGATTACAGCGTTGCCAACAATCCTGCCGCCGCCATCGACAATGTGTCGATTGTGGAGAGCGAGAAGTACGACATCACTATCAATGTAACTAAGACCATCGAGAACGTGGCCATGGGTGCCGCTCCCACCGCCGAGGTGTCGAGCACGCCGCTCGCCTCGCTCACCGACATCTATGAGCATACCACGGTGACCCTCACCGCCGGCGCCGCGAACTACGGCTACCAGTTCGTCAACTGGACCGACAACAACGGAAACCCGAAAGGTTCCGGAAAGTTTGTCACCATCACCCTGATGAGCGACACGGTGCTCAACGCCAACTACGACAGCGCCACCTTCACTATCACCGCCGTTGCTGACGATGTGGAGCGCGGCACGGCCTACGGTACGGCTACCGTGAAGTTCAACCTGCCGGTGATGCTCACCGCCAGACCCAACACTGGCTACCACTTCGTGAACTGGACCAGCCTGGTGGACGGCGTGCCCGTCGTGGCCGTTGAGCCCACCGTGGAGGACACCATCATCGTGAACGCCTACCGCGACAGCGCTTTCACCGCCCACTTCGACACCAACGAGTACCACGTGACGGTCTACGGGACCTACGATGTTGTAAACAACAATGCCGAGATGGGTACCGTGACGGGTCCCTCCACTATCAAGCACTTCAAGAACGCCGACTATGTGCCCACGGCCAACTATGGCTACCACTTCGTGAACTGGACCGATGCGTTCGACAACGTGCTGCCCGTCAAGGAGGGCACCGAGAACACCCTCAATATTGCCGCTGTGAGCGACACCACGGTATATGCCAACTTCGACTACAACGTCTACTCTGTCATTGGCGAGAGTGCCAACACCATCATGGGTAACGTCACAGGTTCGGACGAGGTGAACTACCACAGCACGGTGACCCTCACCGCCACTCCCGAGGAGGGCTACCACTTCGTGAACTGGACGGAGAATAACATTGTGATGGGTACCAATGCCACCATCAATGTGTTCGCCGACTCCAACCGCACCCTCATCGCCCACTTCGACACCAACGTGTACCACGTGACTGTCAACGTGAACAACACGACGATGGGTAGTGTGAGCGGTCCCGCCACCGTCAAGCACTTCAAGAACGCCGACTACGAGGCCACCGAGAACACCGGTTACCACTTCGTGAACTGGACCGACATGGCCGGTACGGAGATTGCTGCCGAGGCCATCCTCAACATCGCCCCCGTGAGCGACACCACCGTCAACGCCAACTTCGCGGTCAACACCTACGCTCTGACCGTCAATGTGGCCGCTGAGTGCACCGGCATGGGTACCGTCAGTGGCAGCAATGCCGCCGCCGAGCACTTCCAGAACTACCAGATCAGCGCCACTCCCGCCACGGGTTACCACTTCGCCGGCTGGGCCGACCTCGCGCCGACCGACCCGAACTACACGGCCAACCCGCGCACTGTGACCCTGACCAAGGATAGCACCTTCACCGCCAGCTTCGACACCAACGTGTATGTGCTGACCGTCGTCTCGGCCAACGAGACCATGGGTAGCGTCGAAGGCAGTGTGGCCGCCGCCAAGCACTTCGTGAACTACGAGATCAGTGCCGAGGCCAACTACGGCTACCACTTCACCGGTTGGAACGACAACAACACGGACAACCCGCGTACTGTCACCCTGACCGAGAACAAGACCTACACCGCCAACTTCACCTATAATCCCTATACCGTCAGCGGTGTGAGCGCCGATCCCACCATGGGTAACGTCAGCGGCAGCGCCACTGTGAACTACCTGACTCCTGTGACCCTCACCGCCACGCCGAACTACGGCTATGTGTTCGTCAAGTGGGAGGAAGCAGACACGGTGTACAGCACCAATGCCACCATCGATGTGGTGGCCAACGCTGCCCGTACGCTGAAGGCCTACTTCGCCAAGGATATGTTCACCGTCACCGCCTCTGTGGCTGCCGGCTGTGAGACGATGGGTGCTGTGGCTCCCGACTCCACCACCGCCGAGTATATGACTCCTGTGACTCTGACCGCCACTCCCGCCGAGGGTTACCACCTTGTGAGCTGGAGCAACGGCGCCACCACGGAGCAGATCACCGTGCTGGCTGACACGAACAGAGCTTTGGTCGCCACCTTCGCCATCAACAAGTACGACATCACCGTCAGATACGATGCCACCCGCGGTAGCGTCACCGATGCCCAAAGCCACGTTGTGGCTGACAGCACCGTGTTCACCGGCGTTGAGCACGGCACCGTGCTGAACTTCACCGCCACTGTTGCCGAAGGCAGCCGCTTCGCCGGTTGGAACGATGGCGCCACCACCGTGACCACCGAGAACATCGCCTACACCGCCACGGCCACCAAGACCCTTACCGCCAACTTCATCGATGCCGGTAAATTCCAGGTAACGCTGAACTACAACGACGTCATGGGTACTGTGACCGGCGACGGTGAGCACCATGCCGACAGCACGGTGACCATCACCGCCACGCCCAACTACGGCTACCACTTCGTGGCTTGGGTGCAGGGTACCGACTCCATCTTCACTCCGAGCCACACCTTCACGATGCCGCAGGGCGAGGTCGAGTACACCGCCGTGTTCGACTTCAACCAGTACACCCTGACCGTTGTCAGCGCCGACACCAACATGGGTAAGGTCACTGGCACCGCCACCGTGAACTACCTCACCAATGTGCCTGTGAATGCCACCAACAAGTATGGCTACCACTTCACGCACTGGTACGGCAACGGCATCAACGACACTGTTGCCACCACTGCCAGCGCCACCATCCAGGTGCTGCGCGACAGCACGGTGACCGCCAACTTCGACTACAACCAGTACATCGTCACCGCTGTAAGCGCCGACGAGAATACCGGTAGCGTCAGTGGCACCGACACCGTGAACTACCTGAGCAATGTGACCCTCACCGCCACGCCTGCCGCCGGTTACCACTTCGTGAACTGGACCAACGCCGCTGGCGCCGAGGTATGCACCACTGCCACCTATGTGGTTCAGGCTACTGAGAATGCCACCTATACGGCCAACTTCGCCACCACGCCTGCACAGCTGGCTTGGAGCGCAGAGAGCTTCACCGGTTACTCCTTCATCGACTTCAACAACTGGGCTCCGACCCTGCAGAACCCCAACAATGTCGAGGTTCGCTACGGCGTCGTTGAGACCGGCACCATGGTCAATGCCGAGACCGGTGTGATTGGTGTGCCCGCCACGTATGGCAATATCGTCTCCACCACCGGCACCTATCACATCTATGCCGTCCACGAGACCAGCCAGCAGTACTACTACGACTCGGTGGTCTACATCCTCACCGTAGAGAATGGTACTCTCATCACTCTCAGCAAGAACATCAGCGACGGTGGTACGGTAAGCTTCCCCGACTACACTCAGGAGTCTACCCTCGCGTATCATTATGCTGATGAGAACATGATGGCCTTCATCGCCCACGGCACCACCGTGCGTGCCCAGGCCACTCCCGCCACTGGCTTCAACTTCGTCGAGTGGCGTTCCGGCAACGACATGGCCGGCTACGACAGCCTAACCACCAACAACCCCGTCACCTACACTGTGCCCGATGAGGCCGCTGCCGGCCTGAAGGCTATCTTCGACACCATCGTGTACAACGTGACCGTTGTCGCCAACCCCGTCGAGGGTAGTGTTGAAGGTCCCGCCACCGTCAAGCACTTCCTCAGCGGCACCTACACCGCCACGGCCACTCCGTGCTACCACTTCGTGAACTGGACCGATGCCAATGGCGCCATCCTAGGTACCACGAGCACCTACACGCTGAACGAGCCCACCGCCAATGTGGAGCTCCACGCCAACTTCGCTCTGAACAGCTACGCTGGCGACACCACCGTCAACGTGTGTGACGCGTTCACCTGGCACGACAGCACCTACACCGTGACTCCCGCGACGAATCCCACCTACGTGTACAAGACCGTCAACAACTGCGACAGCACGGTGACGCTGCACCTGACCATACGTCACAGCAACACTGGCGACACCACCGCCGTGGCTTGCAACAGCTTCGAGTGGTACGGCGTGACCTACAACACCACTCCTGCCGTTGCCCCGACGCACGAGTTCACCAACGTTGCCGGTTGCGACAGCATTGTGACCCTGCACTTGACCGTCAACCACAGCAACACCGGCGACACCAACGCCGTAGCTTGTGACAGCTTCGACTGGTACGAGCACACCAACATCACCGCCTCTACCGAGACCCTGACGCACGTGTTCACCAACGTTGCCGGTTGCGACAGCACCGTCACGCTGCACCTGACCATCAACCACAGCAACACCGGTGACACCAACGCCGTGGCTTGCAACAGCTTCACCTGGTATGGTGTGACCTACACCAGCACTCCTGCTGTTGCCCCGACGCACGAGTTCACCAACGTCGCCGGTTGCGATAGCATTGTGACCCTGCACTTGACCGTCAACCACAGCAACACCGGTGACACCACCGCCGTGGCTTGCAACAGCTTCACCTGGTACGGTGTGACCTACACCAGCACTCCTGCCGTTGCCCCGACGCACGTGTTCACCAACGTTGCCGGTTGCGACAGCATTGTGACCCTGAACCTGACCATCAACCACAGCAACACAGGCGACACCAACGCCGTGGCTTGCAACAGCTTCACCTGGTACGGTGAGACCTACACCAGCACTCCTGCCGTTGCCCCGACGCACGAGTTCACCAACGTCGCCGGTTGCGATAGCATTGTGACCTTGCACCTGACCGTCAACCACAGCAACACTGGCGACACCACCGCCGTGGCTTGCAACAGCTTCACCTGGTACGGTGTGACCTACACCAGCACTCCTGCCGTTGCCCCGACGCACGAGTTCACCAACGTTGCCGGTTGCGACAGCACCGTCACGCTGCACCTGACCATCAACCACAGCAACACTGGTGACACCACTGCCGTGGCTTGCGACAGCTTCGACTGGTACGAGCACACCAACATCACTGCCTCTACCGAGACCCTGACTCACGTGTTCACCAACGTCGCCGGTTGCGACAGCACCGTCACGCTGCACTTGACCGTCAACCACAGCAACACCGGCGACACCAACGCCGTGGCTTGCGACAGCCTCTTCTGGAACGGAGAGTGGAGAGTGGAGAGCGGAGAGTACAACCGCACCCTCAGCAACGTTGCCGGTTGCGACAGCATCGTCACGCTGCACCTGACTATCAACCACAGCCAGACTGTGGCCCTTGATCCCGTGAGCGCTTACGACAGCTACGAGTGGAACGATGAGACCTACACCGAGAGCGGCCTGCTCACCTTCACCACCGAGGGTGCCAACGGTTGCGACAGCACCACCACCGTGATGCTCACCATCCTCCACTACGACAGCATTACTGTGATCCTCACCGTCAATGATGCCACCATGGGTACTACCGACCCGGTGGCCGGCACCTACAGATTCTATCCTGGTGATGCCGTCACTGCCACTGCTACCGCCAACGACGGCCACCACTTCGTCGGCTGGGCTGTCAGCAATGGTATGGTTGGCGACACTCTCAGCGAAGCTCAGCTGAGCTACGAGTTCCTCCCCGAAATGGCCGGCATGACCCTCTATGTCGAGGCCATCTTCGCCCAGGATGCTGTTGGCATCGAGAATGTCGACTATAGCAACATCAACATCTTCAGCGCCGACAACAAGGTGTATGTCAAGGGCGCCGAGGGTATGACCATCTACATCTACGACGTCAACGGCCGCTGCATGGCTAGCCGTGCCAATGCCGCCGACACCGAGACCTTCACCCTCAACATGACAGGTGTGGTCCTTGTGAAGGCCGGCAACGCTCCCGCCAAGCGCGTCGTCCTGGTGAGATAAACACCCTACCCCATGGAGACGTGCGTGGCACGTCTCCATTAACCACTACGGAGGACCCTTCCACGAGGGTCCTCCTTTTTTGTCATTATAGTTAATAATCCAAAAAAAAATTTGCCAGTTAAAAAAATGTTCGTAACTTTGCACTCTCCAAAAATGGGGAAGTTGTGCCTTGCCTACCCGTTCAAGTCACACTTTTTCAGATTGATAAGCATGGAGACCAATTATCCGTCAGCGGTCAAAAAGTGATGCAATCGGAGGAGAAATTAACAAAAAAGGAACATAAACATCATCGTTAGTGATGAACGCGACCGAAAGGGAGCGAACATTAAAAAAGGGAAAATAAAAAAATGAGTACGTTAAGTTACAAAACCGTATCAGCCAACAAGCAGACCGTCCAGAAGGAATGGGTGCTGGTTGATGCCGAAGGACAGACCGTAGGTCGCCTGGCTACCCGCGTGGCCAACATTCTGCGCGGCAAGACCAAGCCCTGCTACACCCCGCACGTCGACTGCGGCGACAATGTCATCATCATCAATGCCGAGAAGGTTGTCTTCAGCGGCAAGAAAGAGACTGACAAGATTTATCAGCGCTACACCGGTTATCCCGGCGGCCAGCGTGAGACCACCCCTGCCAAGGTGCGCGCCATCCACCCTGAGCGTATCCTCGAGCACGCCATCAAGGGCATGCTTCCGAAGAACCGCCTCGGTGCTGCTCTCTACCGCAACCTCTACATTTATGCCGGCAGCGAGCATCCCCACCAGGGTCAGAACCCCAAAGCCATCAATATCAACGAAGTTAGATAATTGCGACTTTAGGGAGCAAATATTGTTTAAAAGATAAGAATAAGATATGGCAGAAGTTATCAACACTATTGGTAGAAGAAAGACCGCCGTGGCCCGCGTCTATATGACCCTCGGCAATGGCGAAATCAAGGTCAACGGCCGCGACTATAAGGAATATTTCCCCACCGGTCCGCTGCAGTACATCGTGAACCAGGCTTTCGCCGTGGCTAACGCCGAAGGCAAATGGGATGTCAAAGCCAACCTCGACGGTGGCGGCATCACCGGCCAGGCCCAGGCCCTGCGTATGGCTATCGCCCGCGCCCTCTGCGAGAACAACATCGAGGATCGCCCCGCCCTGAAGAAGGAAGGCTTCCTGATGCGTGACCCGCGTATGGTCGAGCGTAAGAAAGCCGGTCAGCCCAAGGCCCGTAAGCGCTTCCAGTTCAGCAAGCGTTAATATTGGTATTATAAAAGCTGGACACAGTTTAGTATCCAAATCATCAGGATGTACCGCTGCGTTGATACTCCGAGCAGCATAGGACAGCCGGAAAACACAGCCCTAAGGTCTGCCTGACGATTGGTAAAAGTTTAACAACAAAAAGGAAAGTAAACAAACATGAACGAACTCAAATTCGAAGAACTGCTCGAGGCTGGTTGCCACTTTGGCCACCTCAAGCGTAAATGGAATCCCAAAATGGCTCCTTATATCTTCAAGGAGCACAACGGCATTCACGTCATCGACCTCCAGAAGACCATCGCCAAAGCCGACGAGGCCGCCGCTGCCCTGAAGCAGATGGCCAAGAGTGGCAAGAAGGTCCTCTTCGTGGCCACCAAGAAGCAGGCCAAGGAAGTAGTCGCCGAGATGGCCAAGAGCGTGGATATGCCCTTCGTCACCGAGCGTTGGCCGGGCGGTATGCTCACCAACTTCCAGACCATCCGCAAGGCTGTCAAGAAGATGAACAGCCTCGACCAGCTGATGCACGACAAGGATTTCAACAATATCAGCAAGCGTGAGCGCCTCCAGGTGCAGCGTGAGCGTGCCAAACTCGACAAGAACCTCGGTTCTATCGCCGACCTTACCCGTCTGCCCAGTGCCCTGTTCGTCATCGACATCAACAAGGAGCACATCGCCGTCGCCGAGGCTCGCCGCCTGAACATCCCCACTTTCGCCCTGGTGGACACCAACACCAATCCCGACCTTATCGACTTCCCGATTCCCGCTAACGATGATGCGTCGAAGTCGATTGCCGCCATCCTCAAGCACATGTGCGAGGCCATCCAGGAAGGTCTGAACGAGCGCATGCTCGACAAGGACGCCCAGGCCGAGGAAGAGGCTCCCGCCATGGAGGCCTCCGAGGAGAAGCCCGTCGAGAAGAAGACCCGCGCCCGCCGTCCCCGCAAGAGCGAGGATGCCCCCAAGGCCGAGGCCGAAGAAGCTCCCAAAGCTGAGTAAAAAACAAAGTTAAAAAGGTTGGAAAGGTTAAAAGGATAAAAAGGTTCGAGTCAAACAACCCGTCACCTTTTAAACCCTTAAACTTTTAAACCCTTTAAACCCTTAAACGAAAAGAAAGGAACACAATATGGCAATTACCGCTTCACAGGTTAACGAACTCCGCCAGCTCACCGGCGTCGGCATGATGGACTGCAAGAAGGCCCTCGTCGAGACCGACGGCGACATGCAGAAAGCTATCGAACTGCTCCGTCAGAAAGGTCAGAAGATGGCCGCCAAGCGCGCCGACCGCGACGCCAACGAAGGCTGCGTCCTCGCCAAGAGCACCGGCAACTTCGGCGCCATCATTATGGTCAGCTGCGAGACCGACTTCGTCGCCACCAACGCTGGCTTCGTCGACTTCACCACCAGCATCCTCGACACCGCCATGGCCCAGCACCTCACCACCAAGGACGAGGTTCTGAACATGGACCTCAACGGTGCCAAGGTCAGCGACGCCATCACCGACCAGATCGCCAAGATCGGCGAGAAGATCGAGCTGGCCCACTTCGAGACCATCGAGGCCGAGAAGGTCTACGCCTACATCCACCCGGGCAACCGCATGGCCTCCATCGTCGGACTGAACAAGGCCGGTTACGACCAGGTCGGTCACGACATCGCCATGCAGGTCGTCGCCATGCGTCCCGTGGCCCTCGACGCCGAGAGCGTGCCCCAGGAGATTAAGGACCAGGAGTTCCGCGTGGCCGTCGAGAAGACCAAAGAGGAGCTCATCGGCAAGGCCGTCGACGCCGCCCTCAAGAAAGCCGGCATCAACCCCGCCCACGTCGACAGCGAGGAGCACATGGCCTCCAACATGGGCAAAGGCTGGATCACCGAGGAGCAGGTCAACCAGGCCCGCCAGATCAAAGAGCAGGTCGCTGCCGAGAAGGCCGCCCAGCTCAGCGAGCAGCAGATCAACCAGATTGCCAACGGCCGTCTGAACAAGTACTTCCAGGAGAACACCCTCATGGAGCAGGAGTACATCATGGAGTCCAAGGTGAAAGTCAAAGACTTCATCGCCAAGGCCGACAAGGATCTGAAGTGCACCGGCTTCAAGCGCCTCGAACTTGGTGCCTAAGCCTATAAACACAATAAAAAAAGAAAGCGCGTCCGACAATGCCGGACGCGCTTCTTTCTTATCGGACGATAACTTTCACACCCTGCTTATTGTCGTCGTAGAACCCCGGCTGTTCATCTGGCTCAGACTTGCTGGCCGGAGTGCCAGGAAGATTCACTTGTATCTGACCAATTGTCTCACGTGGTTCATAACTTCTCTCCTGATTGAACTCACTTGGAGCTATCGGACTCCCAATCTCAATCATAGGTTTGCCAATGACTTTACAGCTGTCTAAGACTATGGTACTGTCATGCACCAAACCGACATCCATGATGGTGAAACCTGTCTTGTTTATCGTCACATCATGCTCAAAGTGACGGTAGTATGCGTATGTAAAAAGAAGAGTGTAGTTACCAAAAGGAATTGGTTTGAGGGTGTACAATCCATCGAGGTCAGTTGTTACTGCAAGTATTTGTTTTCCGTCTTGCTTCAAGATGACATTGACAAATGGTAGCGGCTCGTTGGTCTTGATGTCTATCACCACACCTTTCAGGGTGCCGAGACATTCTTCCTTGTGGGTTTTGGTTGTGTCCTGCAACGGTACGACGTCGGTCTGCAGAGACTGTGCTTGTGCCGTGGCGGCGAGGCCCAGGGCGAGGCCAGCGACGGTGGCCACCTTGCCCAGCCGCAGGCGGTCGGCTAGGGCGTTCTCCAAGTACCGCACCTCGGCTTCGCAGCGCGGACAGGTGCCACGGCACTCGCCTTTGTAGGTACACTCCTCTATCTCCAGAAGGATATCATTTTCTTCGGCGATGCGCTTCCGCACCTCCTTCAACTGATTGCAGATGTTTTTCCCATGGGTCATAACAACATATTTTATCGCACGATGACTTTCACCCCTTCTTTCTCGAAGACTTGGAATGGAGGGTTGGCTATAAAGGGGTCGGGCCACAAATGAGGATTGGGCTTGTAATAACTCGGTGAGGGAAAATTCTCTATATCATCCCGTGTCAGCCTGTGTCCATCAGAGCCTATGCCGCCACACATGATGATGGGCACCCTTGAACTCTCAAAAGCCGCCGACGATGTATCGGAGACCATGGATACATCAAGGATGGTGAATCCCGAGGCTTTGACATGTATGCCGTCGCGCTCAAAGCGTCGATAACCCGGGAAAACAATCTCCACCGTGTACACTCCCATCGGAAGGGGTTTGATGGTGTAAATGCCATCGAAGTCGGTAGTTCCTCCATGTACCTGTTTGCCGTCCTGTTTCACGACAACGTTGCAAAATGGGATTGGCTCGTTGGTCTTGGCTTCGACAACAATTCCTTTCAACACGCCATTGGCTATCACCTTGTGGGTAGTATCTGTGTCCTGTGGAGTGGTTGGGACGGTTGAGACGGGTGCCTGCGCCTGCGCCGTGGTGGTGGCGAGGCCCAGGGCGAGGCCAGCGACGGTGGCCACCTTGCCTAGGCGCAGGCGGTCGGCCAGGGCGTTCTCCAGATAGCGCACCTCGGCTTCACATCTAGGGCAGGTGCCACGGCACTCGCCTTTGTAGGTGCACTCCTCTATCTCCAGAGGGATGTCATTTTCTTCGGCGATGCGCCTCCGCACCTCCTTTAGTTGCTTGCAGATGTTCTTTCCGTGTATCATGGTTTTAAGTGTTTTTAATTGTCCGATAGGTGAAGCGGTCGATACGGCTGATGCCCATATCGGTGAGGCGCTGTGCGGTACGGTCAGTGGCGGCCTCGTCGTTGTATTCAGGGATAAGGGGCACGCGGACGGTGATCTGCTCGGGACCGACGAGGGAGAGCAACAGCTTGAGGTTGTCCCATGCGCGGGTGCTGTCGCCGCCGGTGTAGGCGCGGTAGGTGTCGGGATTGCTCTCTTTTATGTCGACAATAAAATCGCCGACTACAGTGGCGGCCTTCTCGACGGTTTCGTGCGGCACCTGTAGCGACGTCTCGGCCGTAAGATTCCAGCTTTTGCCACAGAGTTCCTTGAATTCGGCGATGAAGTCCACCCGCAGCAGCGGCTCGCCGCCACCAAAGCAGACACCGCCACCCGTGGCAATGAAGTAGAGGTTGTCGATGGCCACGCGGTCGTAGAGCTGCTGTGGCGTATATCTTGGCAAGTCATCTGGGGCCTCAAGACAGCGGTGGTTGAGGCAATATTTGCACCGCAGCGGACAGCCGTGGAAAGCCGCCAGCGTGGTCACTCCCACGCCGTCGACACCCAGCCTATGCCGGTCGATGCCTATGAACGGTACTGCTTCCATTTCGGAGTGCAAAGATACTAATATTTCTCCAAATAGAAAAACTTTCGTATCTTTGCACGCTGAAATCTATGGCTAAGAAACAGAAATACTACGTTGTTTGGCAGGGTAAGAAGCCCGGCATCTACACCGACTGGGACGAATGCAAGGAGCAGGTGGCAGGTGTGAAAGGAGCTCAATACAAGGGCTTCGACAGCATGGCCGAGGCCGAGGCGGCCATCCGCTTGCCCTATAGCAGCGTGGTGGTTCGGAATATTCAGAACACTCCGAGTAATCAGAATACTCCGATTCTCCAGATTGACGAGAACGGTATGACCACCATAAAGCCCGGCACAGAGAACGCGCCGGTGCTCGACGCTCTGGCCGTGGACGCCGCCTGCAGCGGCAACCCCGGGGTGATGGAGTACCAAGGCATCTATATCCCCACGCGGACACAAGTCTTCCACTACAAAGCCCCCAAAGGCACCAACAATATCGGCGAGTTCCTGGCCATCGTGCACGGGCTCTCCTATTTGAAGAAGCACCACCTCAATCAGATTATCTACAGCGACAGCGTCAACGCCATCTCATGGGTGCGGCAGAAAGTGTGCAAGAGCAAGCTGCCCGAGGACGCCTCGACCGCCGAGCTGTGGAACTACATCCACCGCGCCGAGAACTGGTTGCGCACCAACAGCTACAGCACCGAGATACGCAAGTGGGACACCGACCACTGGGGAGAAATCCCCGCAGATTTCGGCCGGAAGTAATCTCCCGCCTGCGGCGTAATCCATAAATCCAATGAATACTCGTAATCTTCGTTTCCGTTCCAATAGGGTAAGAGATATCGTCAGCCTCTTCCATGAGGAGTTGGATGTCCTTTATGGTGCCGGCGAGGTGGGCGTGTTCCTCGACATGCTCTTCGAAGCATTCCTCGGATGGGACAAGGTGCGGCTGCTGACCTCGAAGGAACAAACCATCGACCAGAGCGACCTGCTACGGTTCCACTGGGCACTGGAAGACCTTAAACAGCACCGTCCGATACAGCATATCATAGGTTATACTGACTTCTGCGGCTGCCGCATCAAGGTGAGCCCTGACGTACTTATCCCCCGTCCCGAAACCGAAGAAATTGTCAATTGGGTCATCACTCATCTCTCATCAATCAACATTCATCATTGCCTCGACCTGTGTACAGGTAGCGGATGCATCCCCATTGCGCTTAAAAAGGCCTTTCCGACGGCCGAGGTGACAGCCGTGGACATCTCTCCTGCTGCACTGGAGATAGCGCTGGAGAACGCGAAAAACAACGGCGCAGACATACGCTTCATGCAAACCGATGTGCTTAATGGGGTTGATGGGTTGAGTGGGTCTTATGGGCTTATCGTCAGCAATCCGCCATACGTCATGGAGAAAGAGCGGGCACAGATGCAGCGCAACGTCCTTGACTATGACCCTGCGCTGGCCCTCTTTGTGCCTGACGACGACCCGCTGCGGTTCTACAAGGCAATAGCCAATATTGCCAAAGAGCATCTGACGGAGGATGGTCTGCTGGTGGTGGAGATAAACGAAGCGCTGGCAGAAGAGACCAGCGCATTGCTAAAAGTCTACGGCTTCCTTCCAAAGGTGTACACCGACTTCCGCGGGAAAGCACGTTGGATAAGCGCCACGCGCTAGAATTTCTCCCGCTGATGGGAGTCCATGATGATAGTGACGGGTCCGTCGTTGACAAGCGACACCTGCATGTCGGCTCCAAACTCGCCGGTCTTGATCTCTTTGCCGAACAGTTCCTGCAGCTTGGCGATGAATTTCTCATACATGGGGATGGCGAAGTCGGGCCGTGAGGCGTGTATATAGCTGGGGCGGTTACCTTTCTTGGTGGAAGCCATCAGGGTGAACTGGCTCACCACTAAGATGCCGCTGCCCTCGACGTCGGTGATGGGCAGGTTCATCACGCCCTCCTTGTCGTCGAAGATGCGCATGTTAATAACCTTGTGGCACAGGTAGTCGATATCCTCGTCAGTGTCCTCGTCGCAGACACCCATCAATATCATCAATCCCTCCCTTATCTCGCTTCTGCGGATGCCGGCGATATCCACCGAAGCCGACAATACACGTTGAATCACTAGTCTCATAGCTTTATTGATTGTTTGATTGTTTGACTATGGTGCCGTCGGCGTAGCGCAAGAAGAACATCCCCTGAGGAAGCCCTTGGAGCTGTTCCTCGCTACTCCCGGGCGGCAGCAGCTGACGGCCATAGCGGTCATAGACCGCGAAAGTGGGACGACTCACGGGCTTTGCCAGTCCGAAATAGAGCGCATACTCATTCACCATGGCCTCGGGCTCGGTACGTAGGAAATCATCGATGACCGAGAGAGCCATCCTCCATCGCACCATCGACGACGGACTATCGAAGCGCCGTATCTGGTAGGGCACCTCGTTCTCCACCTGCCGCACGATGTCGTGCAGCAATGGTGCTGTGTTGCGGTAGGCGAAGTGGGTAGCCACCAACTCGCGCAGCCGCTGAAAAGAGCCTTCAAGGAACTGGCGGTTGTTGTAGAGGCGACGGAAGAGCAACGTAGCCTGTGGCGAGGTGTGGGAACTGGTCTTTTGGTTACGGTAGGTCATATAGTCGAGGATGACAGCATTGTCGGGGAACGACGCCAGGGCGCCGTCGGCGTCATAGAATATCCAGCGCCACTTAGTGCTGTCGGAGGACCAGAAACGCACGTTACTCACGGGCCAGTCATCATTGAGGATGAGCACCTGCATCAGCATGTAGTCCATGACAGCGTCGATGTCGACCTGTGCCGCCAGCCTGTCGTAGTCTTCCTGCCGGCGGGTGTCGGCATTCTCCAGCCAGGCCACGAAGTCGTTCCAGCGACGGCGCGAACCGTTCTCCACTTCGTTGCCCCAGTAGGCCAGCAGGTCGACCTCTTCGTCGCGCACGCCGTGGTGTTCCTCGACATAATGTTCGTCGGCTTTCTCCTCAAGGAAGTAGATGCCCCAGTATTCGCCATTGACGAACAGCACCACGGGGCGTGTAGCCAGGTGGTCACAGCGCAGAGGCTCGGCGAGGCGTTGGCAGAGCCAGTCCTCGATGCCCACACTGCTCCACGAGGCAGACCATGGCCGCAACACCAGACGGCGGTAGCTGTCTAATGATGAATGGTGAATGGTGAATGGTGAATGGGTGAAGAATGGGTAGCGGAAGCGGCTGTCACCGTATTCGCTGCGGGCGTAGAGCGACATACCCTTCTGCGCCAGCACACGCTGACTGTTTCCGTGCACACGGAGGCCACAGTCCTGCTCCAACGAACCACCCTCGGGCTCATAGTAGGCGAAGGCGGCCTGGCGCTCCCAGTGGCGCCCCTTCTGGAAATAGTTGCCAGTGTTATAGGCATAGTGCGGATTGTGATACCATCCCGGCACAAAAAGGCCTGTATCGAAGTCGAAGAGGCTGAGGGAGTCGGCGCAGAGCGACACCACGGGCAGGCTGATGCGACGGCCAAAGAGGCTGTCGATGAGATAGGACTGTGTGGTCACCGGCGAGCATCGTTCGCCAGTGCTGTCGAAGGCGGCAGCACGCACCACGATGATATGCTCTACGCTGTCGGGAACAAACCAGCGGTCGGCAGGTACGGTCGGCACACGATAAAGGTCTGATGACGAATAGCAGGCTTCTGACAATGGAATCGGAGCACGGTAAAGCCTGTCACACTCCGTAGGCTCGCTGCCATTCAAGGTATAGTATATCTGATAAGGCCCCGTTCCTTGCGGAACGAGGTCGAGCGTCATCGAGAGACAGAAAGTGTCAGCATAAAAGCCTCCGGGGTGGGAGAAAGCCACAAATTGGGCGGAGGTGGTGAAAGAGAAAAGAAGAAAAAGAAGGAATGAGAGGACAAATGTACAAAACGACGCTAATGTCCTTTCACTCCCTTTCACTCCTTTTTCACTCCTTTTCACTCCTTTTCTAATTTTCAATTATCGTTAATTTGGCGAACTTAAGCATCAGCTGCTTCTGTCCTACCCCTTCGAAGAAGACCACAGCCTTGCGCGAGTCGCCAGCGCCTTCGACATTCTGCACCATGCCGATGCCGAACTTCTCGTGGCTCACCTTCATACCAGGCATGATGGCGTTGATGGCGGCGGGGTTGTTGGGGATGGGCGCTGTGCGAGATTTCTGAATAGTCTGAGTACTCCGAATATTCTGAGTATTCTGGGCAGGTTTGCCGGCGTTGAAGAAAGCACGCGGGAGTGTGCCTGGCTCGGGTGTGCTTCGCCGCTTGGCAGGGATCTCGATATACTGCGGGTCTATCTCCTCGACGAAGCGGCTCACCTCGCCGCCCATGCGCTGGCCGTTGTTGAAGCGCGTCTGAGCATAGGAGAGCGTCACCTGCTTTTCGGCACGTGTGACGGCGACATAGAAAAGACGGCGCTCCTCCTCGAGTTCGGGACGGCTCATGGCGAGGAACGACGGGAATATCTGCTCTTCCATACCCACCACGAAGACATAGGGGAACTCCAGACCCTTGGCGGCGTGGATGGTCATCAGCGACACCTTGTCGGCATCCTTGTCTTTGTCCTTGTCCTCGGAGGTGTAGAGAAGCACCTGCTGGAGGAACTCGTCGAGTGTTTTTAGACTCCGAGACTCCGAGACTTCGAGACTTCGAGAAGCATCCTCAGACTCGATGTCTTGAAGACTTGCTGTCTCGTTGTCTTCTGCTTCGCAGAACTCCTGCACACCGTTGAGGAGCTCGTCGATGTTGTCGATGCGCTCTGCGCTCTCAGGGTCGTCCTCCTCGCGTAGGGCCTTGACGATGCCACTGGCGAGGATAATCTCTTTGGCCAGCGTGAAGGCGTCCTTGATGGGCACCTCGGCTTCGAAGCGCTTCATCATGTAGACAAACTCGGTAATCTTCTGCACGGCGCCGCTCTGGATGGGCAGGTTGAAGTCACGGATATTCTCCAGCACCGTCCAGATGCTCACGTCGTTGTCGGCTGCCGCCACACGTATCTTGTCCATGGTGGTCTGGCCGATGCCACGGGTGGGATAGTTGATGACCCTCACCAGGCTTTCGTCGTCATGTGGGTTGATCGCCAGGCGCAGGTAGGCCAGCGCGTCCTTCACCTCGCGACGGCCGTAGAAGGAGAGCCCCTGGTAGATGCGGTAGGGGATATTCATCCGTCGCAACGAGTCCTCGACAGCACGCGAGAGGGAGTTCTGGCGGTAGAGGATGGCGAAGTCACGGTAGTCGGCATCTTCGCCGAGGCGGTAGTTCTGTATGGCGTCGGCCACGCGGTTGCCCTCGTCCTTCTCGTCGACGGCGCGGATAAGACGTATGCGGTTACCCACGCCGTTGTCGCTCCACAGTTCTTTCTGTATCTGGTCGCGGTTACGGCTGATGATGCTGTTGGCGGCGTTGACGATGTTCTTCGTCGAGCGATAGTTCTGCTCGAGCTTGAAGAGCTTCATGTCGGGGTAGTCGCGCTTGAAGTTGAAGATGTTCTGTATGTTGGCACCACGGAAGGCGTAGATGCTCTGTGCGTCGTCGCCCACCACGCAGATGTTCTGGTTGCGGGCGGCCAGTTTTTTCACTATGAGGTATTGTGCGTAGTTGGTGTCCTGGTACTCGTCAACCATGATGTACTGGAAGCGTTGCTGGTACTTCAGCAGCACGTCGGGGAAGTCGCGCAACAGGATGTTCATGTTGAACAGCAGGTCGTCGAAGTCCATGGCGTTCGAGTTGTGCAGGCGCTGGTCGTACATCTGGTAGATGGTGCCGATGGCGGGCCGCTTGCTGTCGATGTCGGTCTGGTAGATTTCGGGGTTCTCCTGGTAGTCCTTGGGGCCAAGGAGGTTGCTCTTGGCCATGGAGATACGGCTGAGGACCGTGGAGGGCTTATAGGTCTTGGGGTCGAGGTTGAGCTGCTTGACAATCTGCTTGATGGCGGCCTTGGAGTCGTCGGTGTCGTAGATGGTGAAGCTCGAGGTATAGCCTAGCTTGGTGGCTTCGGCGCGCAGCACGCGGGCGAAGATGCTGTGGAAGGTACCCATCCACAGGTTGCGTCCTTCGCCACCCACCAGCTTGATGATACGTTCCTTCATCTCGTTGGCGGCCTTGTTGGTGAAGGTCAGCGCCAGAATATGGAAGGGATCTATACCCAGTTCCATGAGATGTGCTATGCGGTAGGTGAGGGTGCGTGTCTTGCCGCTGCCGGCACCGGCAATAATCATCACCGGGCCGACGGTGCATTCCGCCGCCTCGCGCTGGGGTTCGTTGAGTTGGTCTAGCAGTTCGCTCATTTCCTTGCTTTACTTTCGTTTAAAAAGCGCCCGCCACTAAATCATGGTGGGCGCTGGCTTGATATGCTTGCTTACTTATTTCTTAAATTCTTAGCTGCACTTGCTCCAGCCACACTGGGGACAGCTCTTGCAGCCGCCAGTGTAGATGAGCTTGCTGCCGCAGTCGGGACAGGTCTCGCCGGTCTCGGTACCGTCCTTGATGTAGCGTTTCAGGGCGCGGGCCACACCGTTACTCCAGGTGGTGATGCTGTCGGTGTCGAAGGTCAGCTTGCCGATGAGTTCCACCACGTTGGGGATGGGCATGCCGTGACGCAGGATACCCGAGATGAGCTTGGCATAGTTCCAATACTCCTTGCGGAACATGCGCGAGAGGCCTTCCATGGTGATATGGTAGCCGTCCTGGTCGGTGAACTGGAAGTCGTAGCGGGCATGCTCCTGGTCTTTCTCCTTCACGCGGATCACCCAGCCTTTCTCTACCCACTTGGGGAGGAGGAAGTTCTCGGCGCGGCCGGTGAAGATCTCGTAGGGGCGGCCCTCATACATGCCGACGACAGCAATCCAGTCCTCCTTCTCGTTCTTGAAACGCACCACCTCGGCCTCCAGCTTCTTGGGACGCTTGGGGGCTTTGTTCTCGCCGAAGCCATGGTTCTCTTCTTTCTTACCCTCGCTGGTGCTGACGAGCACTCCGGTACGCGAGCCGTCGCGATAGATGGTGCAGCCCTTGCAGCCACTCTCCCACGCTGTCTCATAAATCTTGCTCACCACCTCCTTGGTGGTCTCCTTGGGGATATTCACGGTGACGGAGATGCTGTGGTCCACCCACTTCTGGATGGCACCCTGCATCTTCACCTTGGACACCCAGTCGATATCGGCACTGGTGGCGTGGAAGTAGGGGCTCTTCTCGATGACCTTCTGCAGGTCGGCATCGTTCATGTGCATCACCTCGTCGACATCGTAGCCGTTGATGCGGGCCCAGTCGAGGAACTTGGGGTGGAACACATTGTACTCCTCGAAATAGTCGCCGTTCTCGTCCTTGATGATGTTGTGTCCATTCGACTGTTTGTCATTCTCCGGACGGTTAATCTTCTTGCGGCGCTTGTAGCTCACCAGGAAGACGGGCTCGATGCCGCTGGTAGTCTGGGTGCAGATGCTCACCGTGCCGGTAGGTGCGATGGTCAGCAACGCGATGTTGCGGCGGCCATGCTTCACCATCTCCTCATACAGTTCGGGCTCAGCCTCGCGGATGCGGCTGATGAAGGGGTTCTTCTCCTCGCGGCGGGCGTCGTAGATGGGGAAGCATCCGCGCTCCTTGGCGAGCTGCACACTCGAGGCATAGGCGGCACAGCACAGCGTCTGCTGCACCTTGACGGCGAAGGCCGTGGCCTCCTCCGAGCCATACTGCAACCCCATGGCGGCCAGCATGTCGCCCTCGGCGGTGATGCCGAAACCACTGCGGCGACCCTCGAGGCATTTCATCTTGATATTCAGCCACAGGTTGTGCTCCACCTGCTTGATTTCGTCGCTCTCGGGGTCACTCTCGATCTTCTTCAGTATCTGGTCCACCTTCTCCAGCTCCAGGTCGATAAGGTCGTCCATCAGGCGCTGTCCCTTCATCACATGCTCCTTGAAGAGGTCGAAGTTGAATGAAGCCTCCTTGGTGAAGGGGTTCTCCACATAGCTGTAGAGGTTGATGGCCTGCAGACGGCAGCTGTCATAGGGGCAGAGGGGAATCTCGCCACAGGGGTTGGTGCTCACTGTGCGATAACCGAAGTCGGCGTAGCAGTCGGGCACGCTCTCGCGGAGGATGGTGTCCCAGTAGAGCACGCCGGGCTCGGCACTGCTCCATGCATTGGCGATAATCTTGTTCCAGAGGGCACGGGCGTCAATCTGCTTGGTGTAGGTGGGGTTGGGCGAGTCGATGGGGTACTGCTGCACGAAGGGCTTGCCGCTCTTCACACACTCCATGAACTCGTCGGTAATCTTCACGCTGACGTTGGCGCCGGTAATCTTGCCCTGCTCCAACTTGGCGTCGATGAACTGTTCCGAGTCGGGATGCTTGATGCTGATACTGAGCATCAAGGCACCGCGACGTCCCCCCTGCGCCACCTCACGGGTGGTGTTCGAGTAGCGCACCATGAAGGGCACGATACCCGTGGAGGTCAAAGCGCTGTTTTTCACGGGACTTCCGCCGGGACGGATATGGCTCAGGTCGTGACCCACGCCACCGCGACGCTTCATCAGCTGCACCTGCTCCTGGTCAATCTTCATGATGCCGCCATAGCTGTCGCTATTGCCCTGGTTTCCGATGACGAAACAGTTGGAGAGGCTCACCACTTGGAAGTTGTTGCCGATACCGCTCATGGGGCTGCCCTGCGGGACGATGTACTTGAAGTCCTTGAGCAACTGGTAGATCTCCTCCTCGCTCATGGGGTTCTGGTACTTCTCCTCGATGCGGGCATACTCTGCGGCGAGGCGGTGGTGCATCATGTCGGGGTTCAGCTCGTAAATCTTATCCTCGTCGCGCAAAGCATACTTATTCATCCACACATTGGCGGCCAACTCGTCGCCATGAAAATATTCCACCGAGGACTTCATGATTTCCTCTGGGGTATACTGCTTATATTCCTTAGGAGCCTTCACTGGCTCAACCGCTGAAAACAAGTCGCCTTGCATAATCCGTGTTTTTATTTTTGTCATGCAAAAATAGATAGAAAAACGGTAACCGTGGAGAAGAGTTATCAACAAGGATGAACCCATGTGGGTGCGTCCTTTATCTGTCAATCGTTTGCTCGGTTGAAAACATGATACAAAAACGTTTCTCCCTCACATATCAAAAAAACTTTGTATCTTTGCACCATGAACCTATGGTTAGAGGTTAGAGGTTATGGGTTAAAGACACTTGCGCAGTAACGTGTCGCAGCAACCTTCCATAACCAATAACCTATAACCCATAACCTTTAAAAAGATGCAAGAATTCACCTTTCAAAACCCCGTAAGAATCCATTTCGGACATGACAAGCTGGCCCTTCTCGGCAAGGAGCTGAGCCAATTCGGCAAACGCGTGCTGCTGACCTATGGCGGCGGCTCCATCAAGCGCATCGGCCTCTACGACCGCGTCGTTGCGGCGGTAAAGGATGCGGGCATGGAACTCTTCGAGCTGTCTGGCATCGAGCCCAATCCCCGCATCAGCTCCGTGCGCGAGGGCGCACGCCTGTGCAAAGAACATAAGATTGACGTGCTGCTGGCCGTGGGCGGCGGCTCCACCATCGACTGCACCAAGTGGATCGCTGCCTCCGCCTGTGTGGAGCACGACGCCTGGGACTTCTTCGACTACGACAAGCGGTCGCCCGTAGAGAAAGCCCTGCCCATCGTCAGCGTGCTGACCCTCTCGGCCACAGGCTCGGAGATGGACAGCGGCGGCGTCATCTCCAACCCCGAGACCAACGACAAGCGCGGCCGACTCAGTCCCCTGCTCTTCCCCAAGGTCTCCTTCCTCGACCCCACACTGACCTATACCGTCAGCCCCTACCAAACGGCTTGCGGCTCGGCCGACATCTTCTCCCACCTCATGGAGGTCTACTTCACCACCGACCAGAGCATGTTCCTCATCGACACCTTCATCGAGGGCATGATGCGCACCGTCATCCGCTACGCCCCCATCGCCATGCGGGAGCCGGAGAACTACGAGGCCCGCGCCAACCTCATGTGGGCCTCCTCGTGGGCCATCAACGGCCTCGTGGGCTGCGACAAGCCACAGGCTTGGAGCTGCCACCCCATGGAGCACGAACTCTCGGCGGTCTACGACATCACCCACGGCCATGGCCTGGCCATCCTCTCGCCCCGCTGGCTGGAATATTGCATGAGTGGAGAGTGTGCTGGCGCTATCATCAATAAGATTGCTCAGTTCGGTATCAACGTCTTCGGCATCGAACCCACCATGCCGCAGAAGGAGATAGCGATTCGCGCCATCGACGCCCTCGCCCATTTCCTCTTCGATACCCTCGGCCTCCAGCGCACGCTGCCCGAGGTGGGCATCGTCGACGAGACCCACTTCGACTCCATGGCCTACAAATCCGTCCTCCCCTTCAAAGGGAAACTCCCGGGCTTCCGCCCATTGACGAAAGAAGATGTGATTGAGATCTACAAGATGTGCATGAAATAAAAAAGAAGAAGCGGCCGACAGCCGCTTCTTCTTTTTTAATCTTCGCTGTGTTTCCTCGAACCGTCGATGGCCTCGGAGACGTTGATGACATAGTCACCCAGTTTCTCGTAGAGGGCGTAGAGCGAGGAGTAGGCGTTGCCGATAGCGTAGTCGTAGACTCCTAGCTTGAGGGCGTCGAGGTGCTGCTTGCGCAGGCGGTTGCGGCAGGCGTTGATGGCATGCTCGGCAGCGTAGGCGGCGTCGAGGTCCACATGATCATAGTCGTGCAGGTTGCGGTCCATTACGTCGAGGGCCTTCTGCACCAGTCCACGCATCTCCTCGAGGTTGGCATTGAGGCCGGCGTCGAAGTGCACGGCGTCCTCACGCTTGCTCTGGCGTGTCATCGCTATCTGATAGATGACGTCGCCGATGGACTCAAGGTTGTCGATGATGCGCAGCATGGTGCTGATACGCTCGGAACCATGCTCCGAGATGTCGCCGGACCCCACCTTGGTGAGGAAGCGGCTGATCTCCATCTCCATGCGGTCGGTGATGTCCTCGTATTTGGCGATGCGTTTCATGATGGCCTCGAACTCCTCGTCCTTCTCAGCGGTACGCAAACCCGGCAGGAATGTGTACATGCGCAGCACACGTTTGGAAAACTCCTCGATTTCGCTCTTGGCGCTCTGCAGGTTAAGCTCTGCGGTGGAGAGCAGGTTGGGCGTGAGATAGGTGAGGCGGAACTCCTCCTCGCCCTCCTCCTTCTTGTCGGGCACCATCCAGGTGACAATCTTCACAATCTGCGGGATGAAGAAAGCCAGGATGACGGTGGTGACGACATTGAAGAGGGTATGGAAGACGGTGATAGCCAGCGGGATGAGCGGTATATGGGGAAGCAGCACGTCGAGCTTCTCGCTGATAGCCATCACGCCGTTGCAGATAGGATAGAAGGGGATAAGGAAGATGATGGCGCCGGCGACGTTGAACACCAGGTGGGCACGGGCGGTGCGCTTGCCGGTGGTGCCGGTGGTCATGGCCACCACCTGCGCCGTCAGCGTGGTGCCGAGGTTCTGACCGATGACCAAAGCCATCGAGGTGGGGAAGTCAATCCATCCCTGGCTGGCCATCAGCAGGATGACGGCCGTCATGGCCGACGAAGTCTGCAGGATGATGCAGAGGATGGCACCCACCACGATGAAGAGCAGCACAGACCAGTAGCCCCACTGTCCCAGCGAGGCGATGCTGTGGGCCACGTTCTCGTCCAGCGGCGGCACCGAGTCGCCCATCAGACCGAGGCCGAGGATGAGCAGTGCCAGGCCCACGATGGTCTGGCCGAGGTACTGCATCTTGTTCTTCTTCGAGAAGATAAAGAAAAGGCTGATGGCGGCGATAATCATCGGCATCAGGGGCACCTTGTCGGCACTCTCGCCGCCGCCAAGGCCGAAGAGGGTGATGATCCAGGCGGTGACCGTGGTGCCGATATTGGCACCCATCACCACGGCAATGGCACCGCCGAGGGTCAGCAGACCCGCGCCGGCGAAGCCCACCGTCATCACAGTGGTGGCCGTGGAGCTCTGAATGATGGCCGTCACGCCCGTGCCGGCGAGGATGCCGCTCAGCGGCTTGCCGGTAATTTTGGTCAGGATGTGGCGCAGCTTCGAGCCCGCATACTTCTGCAGACCCTCACTCATGAGCTTCATGGCGAACAGGAACACTGCCAAGGCTCCCGCCAACTTCAAACAAACCAGTACAATTTCCATATAATATGTGTTAATTTGTGATTGCGTTAATATGCTAACGCGCTAATTTTCAATTTTAAATTCTCAATTTTCAATTTAAGAACCTGCTGCAAAAGTACGAAGATTCCCCCGACCAAATTGTTAAGTTTTTGTTACATTTTTCCTCCCGCCAACCTTATCATTTACGCAATTGATGTTCAATTGTTGTTCGTTTGTTGTTCGATTAAAAAGCGAACAACAAGCGGACAACAAGCGGACAACAAGCGAACAACAAATGAACAAAAGGGCTACTTGGGATATATTTTTTTATTATTGTACAACAAAAAAAACAAAACAGCGTTACATAGGGATAGTATGAAACAATATCTAGACCTATTGCAACATGTGCTGGACCACGGCACCGAGCGTCTGGACCGCACGGGTACAGGCACCGTGGGTGTGTTCGGCTATCAGATGCGCTTCGACCTCCAGAAGGGGTTCCCCCTACTGACCACCAAGAAGTTGCACCTGCGCTCCATCATCTACGAACTGCTGTGGTTCCTGCGCGGCGAGACCAATATACAATACCTGCACGACCATAAGGTGAGCATCTGGGACGAGTGGGCCGACGAGAACGGCGACCTGGGTCCCGTCTACGGCTCGCAGTGGCGCTCATGGCCCGACGGCAAAGGCGGCACGATAGACCAGATTGCCAACGTGGTGGAGCAGATAAAGACCAACCCCTACAGCCGCCGCCTGATGGTGACGGCCTGGAATCCCGCCGAGATCGAGGAGATGGCGCTGCCCCCCTGCCACTGCCTCTTCCAGTTCTATGTTAGCGACGGCAAGCTCAGCTGCCAGCTTTACCAGCGTTCCGCCGACATCTTCCTCGGCGTGCCGTTCAATATCGCCAGCTATGCCCTGCTGACGATGATGATGGCGCAGGTCTGCGGTCTGGAGCCCGGCGACTTCGTCCACACCTTCGGCGACGCACATATCTACAAGAACCACCTTGACCAGGTGCGCCTGCAGCTCTCGCGCGACCCGCGCCCGCTGCCCACCATGCGCATCAACCCCGAACGCAAGAGCATCTTCGACTTCGAGTACGAAGACTTCACCCTCGAGAACTACGACCCCCACCCGCACATCAAAGGCGAAGTGAGTGTTTGATTAATGGAGTGAAGGGGAAGTGAAGGAGGAGTGAGAGAGAAGTGAAGGGGACAATACAATATAACTAACAAAAACAACAATATGGAATATGGTTTTCAAAGGGTGATTGCATGGCAGAAGGCTCATGAGTTCGTCCTGCTGGTATACAGGATTTCCAAGCATTTCCCAGATGACGAACGCTTTGGCCTAACGTCCCAACTGAGACGTGCCGCAGTTTCCATTGAGGCCAATTATTGACGAAAACGAATTCGAGCAGATGAGAATGTCAATTCTGATGGCAAGTAAATTCCTCAACGCATACTGCGAAGGAATTGTTAATAATAATGCAATGAAAAACGACCCAGCATAAAACTATTGTCCCTCTCACTCCCCCGTCACTCCTCCTTCACTCCCCTATCACTCCTCAAAAAGAAGAAAAAGAATGGATATCAACATATCAACTCACACTTGGTGCATCATCATGGCTGGCGGCCTCGGGAGCCGTTTCTGGCCTATGAGCAGCGTGAACTGCCCCAAGCAGTTCGTCGACGCCATGGGTACCGGCCGTTCGCTGCTGCAGATGACCTTCGACCGCTTCGAGAAGCTCTGCCAGCGCGACCACATCATCGTGGTGACCGGCGAGCAGTATGCCGACCGCGTGCGCGAACAGGTGCCCAACCTGATGCCGTGGCAGGTCCTCGGCGAGCCTCTGCGTCGCAACACAGCCCCCTGCATCGCTTATGCCGCCGCCATCATCGCACAGATGGACCCCGATGCCACGATCATCGTGTCGCCCGCCGACCACGCCGTCTTCGGCCTCGACCGCTTCGTGAACAACCTCACCCAAGCCCTCGACGCCGTGCAGCAGCACGACTGGATCATCACCTTCGGCGCTCAGCCCGTACGCCCCGACACCAGCTACGGATATATCCAGTTCCGCGAGCCTTCGGCTCCTCTAGGAGTGAAAGGGAGTGAAAAAGGAGTGAAAAGGAGCGAAAGGACAAATGAATTAGACGACAAAAATCTTTACGAAGTCGTCACCTTCACCGAGAAGCCTCCGTTGGAGATGGCACGCCAGATGATCGCCAGCGGCGAGTTCTTCTGGAACACCGGTCTGCTGGTGTGGCGCCTGTCGGTGCTGCAACAAGCCTACCAAGATTTCCTCCCCGCCATCGCCGACAGCTTCCTGAACCTGACACTCAACACCAGCCATTCCACGCTCGAGGAGATCTACTCGCAATGCGAGGCCATCTCGGTGGACCACGGCATCATGGAGAAGGCCGCCAACGTGCATGTCATGGCCGCCAACTTCGGATGGAGCGATGTGGAGACCTGGGACTCTCTCTATGGCGTCTTCAGTCACGACAAGTTCGGCAACGCCATCGTGAACGGCGAAGTGTTGGCCTACGACACACGCAACTGCGTGGTGGCAGTGCCGGGCAACAAGACCATCGTGCTCGACGGACTCGACGGATATATCATCGCCGCCAGCGACGACACCATCATGGTATGCCGCCGCAAGAACGAAGACAAGATTTTCAAGTTCGCCAACGACGCGGACTTCCTCCTGCTGGGCATTCACAACGATTAAGAATACAAACAAAAATATAATCATAATGAAACGCTACGAGATCAAGTATCTTTTGAAAGAGGATGTGTCGACCCTCATCGGCACCTCCATTTGTGTAAAAGGTTGGGTGCGCACCAAGCGCGGCAACAAGAACGTCGCCTTCCTGGCCGTCAATGATGGTTCTATCATCCACAACATCCAGGTCGTCGCCGACCCCGCCAAGTTCGAAGAAGAGCTGAAGCACATCACCACCGGTGCCTGCATCGGCGTGGAGGGCAAGCTCGTCGAGAGCCAGGGCTCGGGCCAGGCCGTCGAGGTGCAGGCCGAGAACATCATCGTCTACGGCGAGGCCGACCCCAACACCTACCCCCTCCAGAAGAAGGGCCACAGCATGGAATTCCTGCGCGAGATAGGCCACCTGCGCCTGCGCACCAACACCTTCGGCGCCGTCATGCGTCTGCGCCACAACATGGCCATGGCCATCCACACCTTCTTCCACGAGCGCGGCTTCTTCTACTTCCACACGCCCCTCATCACCGCCAGCGACTGCGAAGGTGCAGGCGAGATGTTCCATGTCTCGACCCTCGACCCCGAGAACCCGCCCCGCAAGGAGGACGGCAGCATCGACTGGGAGCAGGACTTCTTCGGCAAGTTCACCGCCCTCACCGTCAGCGGACAGCTCGAAGGTGAGCTCGGCGCCACCTCATTAGGGAAAATTTACACCTTCGGTCCCACCTTCCGCGCCGAGAACAGCAACACTCCGCGCCACCTGGCAGAGTTCTGGATGATTGAGCCCGAGATGGCCTTCTACCAGCTCGACGACCTCACCGCCCTCGAAGAGGAGTTCATCAAATACTGCGTCCGCTGGGCCCTCGACCACTGCATGGATGACCTCGAGTTCCTCAACAAGATGATCGACAACGGTCTGATCGAGCGCCTGAAGAGCGTCATCGACACCGACTTCGTCCGCCTGCCCTACACCGAGGGTATCAAGATTCTCGAAGAGGCCGTCAAGAATGGCGAAAAATTCGAGTTCCCCGTCAGCTGGGGTGTCGACCTGGCCTCCGAGCACGAGCGCTACCTCGTGGAGAAACACTTCAAGAAACCCGTCATCATGATTGACTACCCGAAGGAGATCAAGGCCTTCTATATGAAGCAGAATGACGACGGCAAGACCGTGCAGGGCACCGACGTGCTCTTCCCGCAGATTGGCGAGATCATCGGTGGCTCGGTCCGTGAGGAGAGCTACGACAAGCTGATGACCCGCATCGAAGAGCTGAACATCCCGATGAAAGACATGTGGTGGTACCTCGACACGCGCCGCTACGGCAGCTGCCCCCACGCCGGCTTTGGCCTGGGCTTCGAGCGCCTCATGCTCTTCGTCACCGGCATGGCCAACATCCGCGACGTCATCCCCTTCCCCCGCACCCCCAAGACCGCCGAGTTCTAAACTCCTAAAACCATGACCAAGGACACCGACGGAATCAACCACACCTCCAATAGCGAACACCAGCAACTGGTGGATGTCATGCGGGGGTTTATGGACAACGGAAAGCCCAAACTTGGCATCTTCTGGTACGATTTAGCCAACGGCTCGCTGTTTGGCATAGAGAAAATGGATGCCGAGCAGGCGGTATTCGTCAATGGTAAAGCCACCATTGGCAAATTACACAAGACCTATTGGCAGAAACAACACCATCGCGCCGAGGCCAAGGGCGACACGTCATCCATCTTCTATGCCGAACACAACTACACCATGATTCCCCGCGGCCGCATCTTCCTCGACGAAGAGACCGACCGCTTCTATGTCTGCGTCGGTCACTGGCTCAACGACATCGACCAAGAGCACTTCCGCGAAGTGTTGGAGGATGAGTTCAACCTGCCCGAGGATTTTGAGTTGGTCATCGACCACCACTGGGACCTTGGCCACGGCTGGTCAGAGGAGTTACTATGATGCAGCAAGAGACTGACGACCGCCGAGTTCTAAGAGAGAACAAAAATATAACGAAATACGCGCGCCCCAATGGGCGCGCGTATTGTTTATACCAAAAATAGGTTAATCTTCGTATCCGCCAATAATTCTCTTGACACCCTCATTTATTGGAGGGTTATCGTAAGCATACCGGAAAGCAATTTTGGGAGAATTACCATACTTCTCAAGACATCCACTTAATAATGCATATGCTATGTGATATGACGTACACAATGGAGGGACCTTATTATTGATAATATCGTAAAGAAGAGTTTTCCGAAGTTCATCTATTTCATCACCAGATGTTTCCCTGTATAGAATACTATCAAAATTATCATTTAATATATAAAGCCTCGTATAATTCTCTATAATTCCGTCTTTGTTTTTACATTCAAAAACATATTTGACTTTCCATCCGATTTCCTTTGTTGTATCAACGGTTTGACTATATAATTTCACGCTATCCACCAACTCGAACCAAGCATCACATAATCTATATACTTTACAGAATGATTGATTTATTGATAACTGAAGTTTATCTGCTTGACGGGATGCACCTGAAGCTTCTAGTTCATATCGTTTTTGAAGGGCTTCTTCTATTTCTCCTTCAAGATGATCAATCAAATCTTTATATATTGCCATTCCAATACCAATTCTATAGAGATTCTTATTGTACTCAAACTTGTTATATGCCTTTCCTTCGATAGTAGCCCCAATCTCCTTGTAATTACCTGTATCAGAATATAATGCAAGCACATCTTCCCTTATTAATTGAGTTGCCTTTTCTGTATAGATTTGTTGTTGGGATTTCTTTTCTCCACATCCAACAAAGAAAAACCCAAACAAAAAAAGTATACTTAGTATTACCCCACTGTTATGATACCCCACCGTTGCTAATTCATTAATTCTTTTATTTCTCATACTTTTCATACTTTAAATATGTGTCGGGTGCAACAAATAATATTCTTCTCGAACAACAGGGAACAAATATTCCTTGTGAATTCAAGTGCAAAGATACACATAATTTGCGAACTGGCAAAATAAATCTTCTCCATGTGACGATTTTTTCGTATCTTTGCAATTTGGAAAAGCAGCGCATTATGACCAAGAAGCAAGCCATACAACTCTTTGAGGAAAAGAAAGTTCGCACCATTTGGGATGATGAACAAGAGAAATGGTATTTCTCTATCATCGACACGGTGGCGGTATTAACCAACAGCGTGGATTACTTAACCGCGCGCAAGTATTGGAACAAGTTAAAACAGCGGTTAAAAGAAGAGGGAAATGAAACGGTGACAAATTGTCACCAGTTCAAATTGCCGGCTCTCGACGGCAAGATGCGCCTTACCGATGTCGCTGACACCGAGCAGCTTTTCCGTCTCATCCAGTCCATCCCGTCGCCCAAAGCAGAGCCGTTCAAGCAGTGGATGGCTCAGGTGGCAGCCGACCGTCTCGACCAAATGCAGGATCCAGAACTAGGCATACAGCAGTCGCTGGCCGACTACAAGCGGCTGGGATACTCCGACAACTGGATTAACCAACGACTCAAGAGCATCGAGATTCGCAAAGACCTCACCGACGAGTGGAAGCGTCATGGCTTGCAGGAGGGTGTGCAGTTCGCCACACTCACCGACATCATCTACAGCACCTGGTCGGGCATGACGGCCAAGGAATACAAGCAATTCAAAGGTCTCAAGAAGGAGAACCTGCGCGACAATATGACCAACCGCGAGCTGGTGCTCAACATGCTGGCAGAGCTCTCCACCAAGGACATCAGCGAAGCCCGCAATCCCGAGACCTTCGGCGAACATGCCGAAGTGGCCCGCCAGGGCGGCGAGATTGCCCGTAATGCCCGCGCCGAACTGGAAGCCAAGACCGGAAAGCCCGTCGTTACCTCCCTTAATGCCAAAACAGCATTGCAGATAGAAGACAAGAAGAAATGTCTCAACAAGAAATAGACATCATGTACATGCGGCGGTGCCTGCAGCTGGCCGCCAACGGGTTGGGACGCGTGAGGCCTAACCCGCTGGTAGGGTGCGTCATCGTCAAAGACGGCATCATCATCAGCGAAGGCTACCACCAGGAATACGGCCACAACCACGCCGAACGCAACGCCCTCCTGCGCAATAATTCCTCATTTCTCATTCCTCATTCAACATTATATGTTAATTTAGAGCCCTGCTCTCACTACGGCAAAACGCCGCCATGTGCAGACCTCATCATCGAGAAAGGCATCAAACGGGTGGTCTGCTGCAACGACGACCCCAACCCGCTGGTGGCTGGCAACGGCTTCCGCAAACTCGAAGCCGCCGGCATCGAGGTGGTGCGGCATGTGCTGGAGGAGGAAGGGCGCGAGCTGAACCGCCGTTTCTTCACCTTCATGGAAAAGAAACGCCCCTACGTGATACTGAAATGGGCACAATCCTCCGATGGCTTCATGGCTCCAAAATCTCAATCAGAACTAAAAGAACAAAAAGAAAGTTCTGATAGTTTTGATGGTTCTGATTGCAACAAAAAGTATTGGTTAAGTTCTCAAAGGCAGAACCGCCTGAACCATCGCTGGCGCACTGAGGAGGCCGCCATCCTCGTGGGCAGCGAGACTTTCCTTCAGGACTCCCCCACCCTCACACCGCGTCATTACCTCGGACCTGCTCCGCAGCCCATTGTTTTAGACAGAAGAAACCGTCTTACCAACGTACCTTCCCATTGGCTCCACCTGCACTCACAGACCGTCGAAGAGACGCTGCAGGCACTATATGAAGCCAAGCTGCAGAGCGTCATCGTCGAAGGTGGCCGCAAGGTGCTGGACGCCTTCATCGCCAGCGGCCTCTACGACGAGGTACGCATCCTCCGCAGCCCCCAGACCCTCGGCAGCGGCCTCCCCGCCCCCGAGATACCGCCCATCAACCCTAACCGCCTGACAATAATTGAAAATTGAAAATTAATGTTTGACGATACTTACCGCACTTTGGCTGGTCCCGCGGAGGGCCTCTACAAGGAGAAAGGCTCCAAGTTCCTAGCCTTCGCCTATCCTGTGCATTCTCTGGAGGAAATCAAGGCGCATCTGGAGCAGCTGCGGAAAGACTACTTCGACGCCCGTCATCACTGCTACGCCTATATCCTCGGCCCGCGCAAGGATGCTTTCCGCGCCAACGACGACGGCGAGCCCAGCGGCACCGGCGGCCGCCCCATCCACGGACAGCTCCTCTCGGCCGACCTCACCGACACCCTTATCGTGGTGGTGCGCTATTTCGGTGGCATACTCCTCGGCGCCAGTGGCCTGGCCAACGCCTACAAGACCGCCGCACGCGACGCCATCGACCACGCCACCATCATCGAGAAGACCATCGACGCTCGCTACCGCCTCAGCTTCGCCTACGAGGCCATGAACGACGTCATGCGCATCCTCAAGGAGTTCGACCTCAAGCCCGAGAACCAAAATTTCAACCTCGACTGCTCCCTCGAGGTCTCCGTCCGGCAGTCGCAAAGCGTCCGTCTCTACGACCGTATCGCCGACCTCAGAACCGTCCGAATTGAAGTTCTATAATCATGGGAGTGAAAGAGGAGTGAGGGGGGAGTGAGAGTGGAGTGAGGGGGACAATACAATAAGATTAACCAAATAACGACAACAGTGAGAGTGGAGTGATGGGGGAGTGAGTGGGACAATCCCCCTTCACTCCCACCTCACTCCCCAATAATAAATCAATCAACATGAAAAAAGTAGTTTTAATCACTGGAGCCAGTAGCGGCATCGGATATGAGGCGGCGCAGCGGTTGGCGCGCCGCGGATGCAAGGTGTATGCCGCCGCGCGGCGTGTGGAGCTCATGGAGCCACTGCGCAAGGAAGGCATTGTCCCTGTGCGACTTGACGTGTGCGACGAGGCGTCGATGCGCCAGTGTGTCGACACCGTGCTGCAGGCCGAGGGCCGCATCGACGTGCTGGTGAACAACGCCGGCTACGGCTACTTCGGTGCCGTGGAGAATGTCAGCGACGCCGAGGCACGCCGTCAGCTGGAAGTCAACGTCTTCGGCCTCGCCGCCATGTGCCGCCTGGTGATTCCCCACATGCGGAAGCAGGGCTCCGGACGCATCGTCAACACCTCGTCCATCGCCGGCCTGGTGGTGCTGCCCTTCGGCGGCTGGTACCACGTGTCAAAATACTCCGTCGAAGCGCTCAGCGACGCCCTGCGCATGGAGCTGCGCCCCTTCGGCATCGATGTCTCGATGATAGAGCCCGGCGGCATCAAGACCGACTGGGGCATCATCGCCGCCGATCATCTGAGGGACTCGTCCGTGGGCACCGCCTACGAGGAGGCCGCCCTCGCCGAAGCTGACCTTATGAACAAAGCCTATTCAGGCAAAACACCTCGCTTCAAAATTTTCAATTCTCAATTTTCAATTTTCAATTTAACCAACCCCACGGCCGTCGCCCGCGCCATCGAGCGCGCCGCCCTCAGCCGCCGTCCCCGCGCCCGCTACCGCCTGGGACGCTTCTCCACTGTCGCCGTCTGGACCCACCGCCTGCTGCCCGCCCGCTGGTGGGACAAGCTGCTGCTGCGTTTCGCCAGAATCAGACTGAAATGAAAAGAGGCATTTTTTTTAAAATTTATTTGCATGTTAAAAAAAATGTGTATCTTTGCAGCCGAATTAATGTAGAACCAAACGCGATTGAATGAAGCAACCGTATCAGTTTTAACCCCCTAAAAATTAGAGGAATATGACGGACGTAAAAACCAGACAACTGTCAGACAACGAACTGATTCTGCGCTACCAGGAAGGCGACGCATCTTGCTTTGAAGTGCTCCTCGAGCGCTACCAAGCCAAGGTGTATGGTTACATTTTTTCGGTGGTGAAAGAGAAGGAAACGGCGGATGATATCTTCCAGGACACCTTCTACAAAGTCATCGTCACCATCAACTCGGGCCTTTACAAGGACGAGAACAAGTTTGTACACTGGGTGATGCGCATCGCGCACAACCTGATAGTGGACTACTTCCGCCGCAACAACAAGATGCCGCTGGTGCCCAACAAGCCCGAGGGCGATGTGGTGGACAACCTGAAGGTTCAGGACGAGAACGCCGAGCACGCCATCATGAAGAAGCAGACCAGCGCCAATATCCGCAAACTGGTGAAGATGCTTCCTCCCGAGCAGCGCCGCGTGGTCATCCTGCGCCACTATGGCAAGTGCGACTTCAAGGACATCGCCGCCCGCACCGGCGTAAGCATCAACACGGCCCTCGGCCGTATGCGCTACGCCATCATCAACCTGCGCCGCCTAGCTCAGGAGAATAATATGTATATTGAACTCTGAGGAGTGAAAGGAATTGAGAGGGAGTGAAAAGGAGTGAAAGGACAAATGTGACTTCTGTTATAGATAAGTGATTAGTAAAAATAAACTAAAGGAATTGGCCGCCTACCGCCTGCAGAAACGTTGCGACGAGGAGGCGGTTTTTGTTGTCGAGGGTCCGAAGATGGCCGCCGAAGCCTTGGCGTCGGGTTTCGACATCAGGGTGGTCTGTGCCACGACAGAGTGGCTGTCGGCACACCCCGACAGCACGGTAGCCACGGAGACCTACGAGGTGAGCCCGGCAGAGCTGGAGCGCCTCTCTAACTTCAAGACCCCCAACCAGGTGTGGATGCTCCTTTCCCGCCCCGACCACTCATCACTCATCACTCATCATTCATCACAAACCCTAGCCCTCGACCGCATCCAGGACCCCGGTAACCTGGGCACCATGCTGCGCACGGCCGACTGGTTCGGCATACGCCATGTGGTGTGCAGCCGCGACACCGTGGACTGCTACAATCCCAAGGTGGTGCAGTCGTCGATGGGTGCCGTGTTCCGCACCCAAGTGGACTATGTCGACCTGCCGCAGTGGCTGGCCGACTGTGGTATGCCTGTCTACGGCGCCTCGCTGCAGGGGGAACCGCTATCCACTCTCCACTCTCCACTCTCCACTCCAAAAGTCTTGCTCATCGGCAACGAGAGCCGCGGCATCTCGGCCGAGGCCATGGCTCATGTGACCGACCCCGTGCTCATCCCCAATATCGGCGGCACCGCCGAAAGCCTCAACGCCAGCGTAGCCGCAGGGATACTGATGCATTGGCTTTCCTCCTAGGATTTCCTAGGAGAACCTAGGCACTCCTAGGAAAAACAAACAACGAATATGGAACAACTGCAATATCAAGAAGGAAGGACTGAGATTAGCCACTACGGCAAGGTGGCGCTTATCGACCGTCTGACGGCCGACACCGCCTGTCAGGGCGACGACTGCGCCGTGTTGGGCGAAGGACCGAAGCGCACCCTCGTCACCACCCAGACGATGGTGGAGGGCGTAGACTTCGACATGATGTACACGCCGCTGAAACACCTAGGATACAAGGCTGTGGCTATCGCCATCAGCAATATCGCCGCCATGAACGGCACACCACGCCAGGCACTGGTGAGCGTGGCTGTGAGCAACCGCTACTCGGTGGAAGCCATGGACGAGCTCTACGCCGGCATACGCCTCTGCTGCGACCGCTACGACGTGGCGCTGGTGGGTGGCGACACCGCCAGTACACGCGCCGGCATGGTCATCACCGTCACCCTCGTCGGCGAGGCTGACGAGAGCAAGATCACCTACCGGAAAGGTGCCCAGCACAACGACCTCATCTGTGTCAGCGGCGACCTCGGCAGCGCCTATGCAGGCCTGCTGGTGCTCGAGCGCGAGAAGGTGACCTACCAGGCCAACCCCAACTTCCAGCCCGACCTCGACGGCTTCGACTACGTGCTGGAGCGCTTCCTGAAGCCCGAGCCACGCATGGATATCGTCAAAAAACTGGCCGAACGCGAGGTGGTGCCTACGTCGATGACAGACGTCAGCGAAGGTCTGGCCGACAGCCTGCTGCACCTTGGCAAGGCCTCCGGCTGCGGCTGCGAGGTCTATGAGGAACGGCTACCCATAGACTACCAATGCTCGCGCGTGTGCTCGGAGATGAGCAAGAACATGCTGCCCGTAAGCTGCGCCCTCAACGGCGGACGCGACTACGAGCTCCTCTTCACCGTCAGCCAGAAGGACTATGACCGCATCAAGGAGATGGAAGGCATCCACATCATCGGCTATGTCACCGAAGCCGGCATGCCCACCGTCATGGTCACCCCGCAGAACACGACAATAGAGCTGAAAGCGCAAGGGTTTACGGCACAATGAAACAGGACACTTTCCTACATAAAGGGTTGCGGCAGCAGATGTGTGCCACCCTGCGGCAGAAAGGCATCACCGACGAGCGTGTGCTGGCAGCCCTGAGCGAGGTGCCGCGCCACCTGTTCATCGGCGCCGCCCTGGAGAGCCGCGCCTACGAGGACGTGGCTCTGAAGATAGACTGCGAGCAGACCATCTCACATCCCTCCACGGTGGCCATGCAAAGCCAGCTGCTCAATGCCGACCGCGGCATGAGGGTGCTGGAGATAGGCACCGGCAGCGGCTACCAAACCGCCGTGCTCTGCCAGATGGGCCTGAAGGTCTTCACCATCGAACGGCAGAAAGCCCTCTACCAGAAGACCAGCAAGCTGCTGAAAGAGTTGGGCTACCGTGCCCAGTGCTTCTGCGGCGACGGTTTCCACGGACTGCCGGGCGACTACCACCGCATCATCGTCACCTGCGGCGCCCCCGAAATCCCGGAAGCGCTGATGCGACAGCTCTTGCCCGAAGGCGTCATGGTCATCCCGCTGGGCGAAGAGCAACAGGAGATGCTGCGCATCACCAAGCACGGCGAAAGCCGTGAAGACTGGGAGATTGAACGCTTCGGCATGTTCAAGTTCGTCCCCATGCTCGACGGAAAAACAACGCACTAGCGAAGCAAGAAATGCTGACGTGAAAGTCGCGGACTGTTGACGGCAATACCCACATCATAGAGGTCCAGGGTGACCTGATAGCTGTCGTCATCGCAGAGCGACTGCCAGAGCGCCTCGTCGCGGTGAGGGCGGTCGATGACCAGGAAAAGACCGTCGCGAGTGTCAAGTGTTAATTGCCTAGTGTTCGGCAAGGCGTCAGTGTGAGGGAGGCCGTAATATTCCTCGAGGCGCCACACCACATCGGCAAACGAACGGCCTCGGCCGCCGGCACGCGAGAAGAGCACCTCGGTATAGAGGCGATAGACGAAGGGCGAATGGAGGCCAAACTGCGTCTTGGCGCGAAGGAAATGTTGCAGGCGGTTCACGATGCAAAAGTACGAAGAAAATTGAAAATTGAAAATTGAAAATTGAAAATTATATGAGAACCAAGAATATACTGCTGGCAATAGCGTCTCTTTTCTTGCTTGCGTCGTGCGGTGGCGGCGAAAACGACCGACCGCAGCCCAAGCCCAAGGCCTACCTGCGCATCGACATGCCGGAACACAACTACTGGCTTGTCGACAGTCTCTGCTCCTATCCCGGTGACACGCTCATACTTGGTAACGATACCATGATCGCCATTACCGGCTCCTGCAAGACCTTCCCCTTCACTTTCGAGGCCAACCAGTGCGTTGAACTCAAGGAGAAAGATGCCCCCAAGGGCGAGGAGTGGGTGGACATCAACTACCCGCAATGGGATGCCGTCATCTTCCTCACCTACAAACGGCTCCACAGCCCTGCCGACCTGCGTGGCCAGACCGACACCTCGCTACACCTCCTCGAGGTCCACTACCAGTTCTCGTCGGGCCTCGACGAACGTGCCTTCGAGGACCCGGAGCGCGAGGTCTATGCTACCGTGTGGCACATCAAAGGCCGCAACGTAGCTTCCACCTACCAGTTCTACGCCACCGACTCGAGCCGTCACTTCCTCCGTGGCGCCCTCTACATCAACCGTGTCCCCAACAACGACTCCCTGGCCCCGGTGCTCGAATACCTCCAGGCCGACATCGACCACCTCGTCGAGACCCTTCGATGGAAATAAAAAACACCTTAAATGAACAAACATACTATCCTTACTATTCTAACGCTGCTGGCCCTCGGCTTCGCCGGTTGTGAGCGCGATTCCGAAGAACCCATTACACCGTCATTCAGTGTAGCAGAAGGCCGTCAGGTAATCTTCTCCAAAGGCAACCTCCAGTTCAGCACTGCAGGGAGCCACGTCACCATAGAGGGAGACACCGTCGAAGGTACCTTCCGCTTCGCCGAGCAGCAGTACGACTACATAGGCCAAGGCAACGCCCAGGTATCCAGCACCTATACCGGATGGATAGACCTGTTATGCTGGGGAAGCAGCGGGTGGCATGTGAGTCCGTCGTCAGAGAAAGACGGCGACTACGACATCGAGTCGCTCTGCGGCGATGAAGCCTACGCCGACTGGGGCGTGTACAACGCCATCCAAGGCGACGACCAGGCAGGCTTGTGGCGCACGCTGACGCGCGACGAATGGGACTACCTCATCAACCTACGTCCTGCCTCGACGGTTGACGGCGTCGACAGCGCCCGCTATGCAGAAGCCACGGTGGCTGGCACGGCGGGGCTGATTATCTTCCCCGACCGTTTCGTGCGCCCCGCCGAGCTCGCGCCCATAGCCAATATCAACCAGAACAACTTCGCCATTGCCTTTACAGACAACGTCTATAGCGCCGCCGAGTGGAGGCTGCTGGAGCAAGCCGGCGCCGTGTTCCTCCCTGCCGCGGGTTTTCGTGGCGGCACCTGGCTCTCTACCATTGGCGAAGGAGGCAGCTATTGGGCCTCGACCTGCAACGCCAACCGACAAGCCTACGCCTTGCTCTTCATCAGCGGCCTCGTCAACGCCAGCGCCGAATGCACCTACGACAAAGACCGTGGCTATGGCCGGTCGGTACGCTTGGTCAAAGACATACGATAAGCCACAGCATCTATGATGGGCCTACCCGAGATAGAACGCCACCCCCTGCAGCCTTTCCTGCCGCCCAACGCGCGGCTGCTGATGCTCGGCAGCTTCCCGCCGCCGAGGAAACGCTGGTGCATGGATTTCTTCTACCCCAACCGCACCAATATGATGTGGGAGATATTCGGCTTGGTGTTCTACGGCGACTCGCAACGATTGGTGGATGCGGAGCATAAGGCCTTCCGTATGGAGGACATCAAGGCCTTGCTGGAAGAGCGCGGAATAGCGATATTTGACACCGCCTGTGCCGTGCGCCGGTTGAGCGGCAACGCCTCTGACAAAGACCTCGAGATTGTCGAGAAGACCGATATCCCAGCGCTGCTCTCAAAGATACCGCTATGCCATGATATCGTCTGCACCGGCCAGAAGAGTTTTTCGGTCCTGACGGAAGATTATGGCGTCCCCGTCCCCGCGATGGGCTCTTACAACGAGTTTACCCTCGCAGGCCGCCCGATGCGTCTCTGGCGCATGCCCTCCTCCTCCCGCGCCTACCCCATGAAACTGGACGAGAAAGCCGCCTACTACCGCGAGATGATGAAAACAAGCGGCATCTTATGAACAGCAAGCGGCTTATACTATGGTCGGCAGTGATTGTTTCAATCACAATTGCTGTATTATTCATCCTGCCACGGACGTCGATAGGAGAGAGCGTGAAACGGGAGAGTGCGAGGCTGTTCGATTACGAGTATATCCCCAACCAGAATGTGGAGATTGCGGGCACGAAGGCGGCAGCGGCGGCGGACTCCATCTACAAGGACTTCCGCAAGAAATTCCGCTTCCACTACCAGACCATCGGCATGGCGTCGTTTGCCGACAGCAGCCGCATGATCCTACTCTCCGACATCCCGCCGCATTTCGAGACAGATTCCATCGCACCCATCTTCGCCAAGTTCACACACAAGACGGAGATGCGCCGTCACCCCATCGGCTACGACGGCTATGTGACCGACGTAATCATCCTCCTCGGCAACGCCACGCAGGAGAACTGCGACAACCTGATACGACGGCTGAACCGCGAGCTTTTCTTCAGCGACTACAAGCCCACAGTGATGCCTCTGCCGGCAGAACACGGACGCGAATATTTTGTTAGGGCGAACACGAATGGCACAAATAACACGAATCTGGATTACCAAATCACGCTGGAAGAGTTCAACACGTGGTTCATGGAAGAGGGTGAAGGATTTATATGTCCTGACAACGCCCCTCAGTCAGCTGACAAGCAGCTGACAGCCCCCCTAAAACAGGGGGGCAGCAAGAAAGTGCTGACCGTACCAGACCTCTTCGCACAGAAGGCGCGCGGCGTCTTCTTCAGCCAGGAGCCTGGCTTCGTGGCATGGGCACTAGCCAAAAACGCGGACCTCGCCGACACACTCAAGCAATCAAACAATCAAACAATCAAGCAATCCATCCGCCAGTTCACGCTGGATGCCGACCTCATCCTCGGCGCCCTTGCCGACAGTAGCACGCTGGTCATCATCGGCCGCGAGCGACAGTCGCCGCTCCACGAGTTGCCGCCGCTGCAGGTGGAGAGCATCCTCCTGCTGGCTTCCACCACCGAGAAAGAGCTGTCGCAGAGCTTGGACATCAACGATCTGATGGCTGGCAAGATGGTGAACGGACGCGACTGGTGCCCCACCTACCTCAGCCGAGAACTGGAGAACACCGAGTTCGGCGACCTGATGACCATCACCGACGTACTGCTCAAGGATTGGTCGGAACAAGGTACCATCCAGGAAAGTTACTACCGCTACCCCGAGCCGGGTTACTACCCCTTCGACCGGCCGCTCTTCCGCAAGCTGGGGTTGAGCGAACTCGTCTACAACTGGAACACCGCCGGCGCGATGTACGCTATTGATTGCGACGGTTATACTATTTATACGTTGGGGCGTACTGGCTCGCTGCCCGTGAGCTATTTCAACTCGCAGGAGCGGAGTCAGTCGATAGGCTACCGCTACGAGGCACAGGCCTACCACTATTTCGCCACCCTCGGCTGCACCGACCTCGCCCGCGTGGTGCAGTACACCGCCCTCTACCAGCTCTTCATCGACAACAACATCAGCTATTCCGGCAACACCTACCCTTCCTTCCCCAAGAACAAGCCCTTCCTGCTCTACAAACCCACGACAGAACTGCTAAATAAGCTTCGCGGCCTCAGCGGCGAGGAGATAGCCCTGCTGGCCGACAGCCTCGCGCAACGCAGCTTTAAGAGCTACCAGAAAGAGCAGGTCGACAAACAGCTGCGGGAGAACGAGCAGCAGCACAACTTCTCCTACACCGACGAGAACCGAGACCACATCTATCAGAATGTGCACCGCGACACGAAAGCGGGCATCAGCCGCAGCATCAACGAGGTGAAGGGCATGCTGAATGGTCTTTCTGCAGAGCAGTTCAAGCAGCTGGCGCGCTACCTCTCCTACCCCCGCGGGGTGACCATCCGCGACCGCGAGAGTTACAACACCTACCTTCGTGCCCGCAAAGTCAACCAGCTGATGCGCGAGGTGGGCAAGAATAACCTCGACTTGATAGGCATGGACCTCAGCAACGTGAAGAACTGGTATGCTGCCAACCTGAAAGGCAATGCAGGCCGCTATATGAAGACCTCGTCGCTCATCGTCACCTACAACGACATGCTCACCACCGGCGGTCACAACCTCTCCTCGCGCATCAGCCGCGTGAACAAGATGACGGGCTACAAGCAGACCCGAGGAGGGTATACGCCAACGGACTATCCGCAGGAAAATGAAAAAGAAAAAATGAAAAAGGAAAACGAAGAGCCCACAACAAAGTTCACCCCCAACAAACCCACCGGCGCCAAGCCCGCCAAGAAACACTCAGGCAAGCAGACATCCAAGCAATCAAACAATAACTCAAGCAATCACGCAGTCAAACAATCAAGCAATCATAGCGTTCGATCGCGAAGTTCTGTGATATCTTCTGCCCCACGCAAAACCAGAGGCCTTTAATTCAAGCAATCAAACATTCACGCAATCAAGCAATCATTTATGCCTCACCGCCTCCTGCTATACTATCTCCTTTTGGTCAACCTGCTGACGTTCCTCGCCTATGGTCTCGACAAGTGGAAAGCCGTCCGCAATGGCCGTAAGAGTGGTGGTAAAGCCCGCCGCAACGACAACCTTTCCCGTCGCATCCCCGAGGCCTCACTGCTCCTCCTCGCCGCCCTTGGCGGCTCTCCTGCGGCATTGCTGGCCATGTACCTCTTCCGCCACAAAACACTCCACAAGAAGTTCCGCTACGGGGTGCCCGCCATCCTGCTCGTGCAGATAGCTATCGCCATTTACCTCTTTCTCCCTTTGCAGTAAATTTTCCGCAACACTTCATTGTATTTGCCAGATAATTTGTATCTTTGCACTTTAAAACAGGCTCATTATGATAGACCAAATCGTACAGTATAACCGCGAGTTTGTGGCCTCGAAGGGCTACGAGCAGTACCGCACCGACAAGTACCCCGACAAGAAATTGGCGGTGCTGTCGTGCATGGACACCCGCCTCACCGAACTGCTGCCGGCGGCACTGGGGCTGAAGAATGGCGACGCCAAAATCATCAAGAACGCCGGAGGGCTGGTCATCTCGGCCTTCGACTCGGCGATGCGCAGCCTCATCGTGTCCATCTACGAGCTGGGCGTGAAGCACGTGATGGTGGTGGCACACTCGCACTGCGGCGCCTGCCACATGAGCTACCACCACTTCCACGACGAGATGCTTGCCCGTGGCGTGACGGAAGAGACGCTCGACACCATCCGCAAGTGCGGCGTCGACCTTAACCACTGGCTCGAAGGCTTTAAGGACACCCCCGAGTCCGTGCGCCGCACCGTCGAGACCATCCGCACCCACCCCCTCGTACCCAAAGACATCGAGGTCCGCGGCTTCATCATCGACAGCGAAACCGGCCTCCTTCAGGAAATCAAATAATAACGCCTAGCCGCTGACGCAGCAGAAATCTTGTAAATCCAGTATTTTTATTGGATTTATGGATTACACGAAGCGGGACTTCTACAAGATCAACAAGATCTCGCCGAAGGCAGGAAAATAAAGAAAAAGATATACCGACATGAAAATAGATTTCAACGAGATTCAAGAGATCGCCAACCCGCAGTTTAAAGGTGGTGTGGGCGACACGATGTTCCGCACCTACAACGACGGGCAGAACAAGATTATGCGCGGACGCCTCGACCCCGGCTGCTCCATCGGCCTCCATAGTCACGAGACCAACAGCGAGATCATCTACATCCTCAGCGGCGAAGCCCGCTGCCTGTATGATGACGGGGAGGAGCGCCTCGTCCCCGGACAGTGTCACTACTGTCCCAAGGGCCACAGCCATTCCCTCATCAACGCCAGCGCCACCGAGCCGCTGACTTTCTTCGCCATCGTTCCGGAACAAATATCCAAATGACCTATCAGGAGCAATACGATTCGCCCCTCGGGATATTGACGCTGACCTGCGACGGTGAGTCGCTGAAGGAGTTGCGCTTCTCCGACGCCCCAATCAGGGAAACGAACACGAATTGCTCGAATAAACACGTAATAAATTCAACTTCTCAACCCGTTCCTGTATTGGAAGAGACTCGCCGTTGGCTCGACTGCTACTTCAGCGGAAAGGAACCCACATTCACCCCACAGGTGGCACCCATTGGCACCCTGTTCCAGCGACGCGTGTGGGACGAACTATTGTCTATACCGTATGGGAAGACGGTGACGTATGGTGAGATAGCTCGTCGTATCGGCTGCAAGTCGGCACAAGCGGTGGGCAATGCTGTGGGCAGGAACCCCATCGCCATCATCATCCCCTGTCACCGTATCATCGGCGCCGACGGCACGCTGACAGGATACGCCTACGGCCTCGAAATCAAACGTCAGTTGCTAATGTTAGAAAACAAAGCTCTTTAACCCTCAAACCCTCAAACCCCTTAAACCTTTCAAACCCTTTTAACCTTTTAATCTTTTAATCTTTTAATCTCTATAACCTTTCAAACCCCTTAAACCTTTCAAAACCCCTTAAACCTTTCAAACCCCTTAAACCTTTCAAACCCTCAAACCTTTTAAACCCTATCATCATGGCAAGCAATCCTGATTTTGTACAGTACATCGCCGACCAATGCAGTGGTGCGGGCAATATTGAGGCGAAGAAGATGTTTGGCGACTATGGCATCTACTGTAATGGCAAGATATTCGGTCTCATCTGCGACAACGGCTTCTACCTGAAGCCCACCGAGGCAGGCCGTAAGCTGCTCCGCAGCGAAGACCTGCGTCCACCTTACGACGGCGCGAAGCCCTATTTCTACATCGAGGATGTCGACGACCATGACTACCTCTCGGCCCTGGTGCGTGCCACCTGTACCGAGCTACCCGCGCCGAAACCTAAAAAGAGCAAGAAATGAAGTTTGAGGGACTGGATATCCCCGACTTCGTCGACATTATTCTCGAGGGCGGCGAACGGGGCGACGAGGCGATGTACTACCTGCTGCGCCAGCGGCTGCTACGGCAGCTGAAGGCGAGGTATGAGGTGTATCATCATCAGTTGCTGGACGACTTCGAGGATGTGGTGGAGGACTTCTTCTTGTATCTCCGTGAGGGCAAGAGTGGCCTGAGCCGGACACCCTACCAGTCGCTGCGTCGCATCCGAAAGAAGGAGTCCTTCGAGACCTGGATGCTCAATACCTTCCGCAACTATCTCACCGTGCGTGCCGACGCAGAAAAACAATTCATCTCGCACCTTGGGGATAACCTCGCCGCTCCCGATGCTGATTGCTCCCCTGCCCGAGGGGAGCTGTCCGCAGGACTGAGGGGTGGGAGTTCCCCGTTGACCGACGAGCGCAAACTCGCCGTCGCCTCCAATCTCATCGCCTATGCCCACCAGACACTCTATCCCCGCGACCGCTTCATCTTCCTCCGTACCCTGCTCTCCCTCCTCAACAAGCAGCAGGCGCTGCCGAACGACGAGATGGCCCGCGCCCTCGGCATGAGCGACATCGCCTACCGCGTCACCGTTCACCGCCTGAAAGGCAAACTCTCGTACCTCCGCACCTGCCTGTTGCAAGACGACGTGCTGCCGCTCGACGACCTGCACCGTCAGATGGCACAGCATATCAACGACGACTTCTCCCACCTGTACCCCACCATCGGGAAATACTATGTCCTCGCCATCAACGAACTGAAGCAGGCTGACGCCGTCAAGCATCTCCGTCAAGAGTATTACGAGACCACAGGCCGGAGGCTCCACGAGTCAGAAGCCGCCTATTCTCTCGTCCCTACCATCTCTGCGTTCTGGACACGCCTATCGCATTTCTTGGTGGTTTAATAAACTTATTCGCAGCCCACAAAAAGCAGAAAATGGGGCAGCCATCTTGTGGCTGCCCCATTTTTTTTGTGTGTTTTTTTGCAAAAATACATGTAACATTTCCGTTTTCCCCATACTTAGTGGGTGACCGGAAATTACTAATCACAGACAAGAAAGGCTTATGAGCACCCTCAAATCAAGACCTCCGCCCTAACAGGAAAAATGTTTTTCTCGGCATTTGGATATTTTTTAGTATCTTTGCATCGTGAAACAATTAATACATACAAACTGTAAGGGAAAAAAATAACAACAAATAACAAATAGATTAGAAGCGTTTTTTGCTTGTCTTAGTAAAGTCGGAATCCGGAAAATTTCAGACAAATACCACTAAAGAGGGCAGGACGTTCATGGTATCCGTGGGCTTTCTTGTTTGTGGTATGGGTAATTTCCGGAACCTCGACTTTCAACAAGAAAGGTTCACGGATTTTTTAATACACAAAAATATCATTCAATGGTGTTCAAGAAAGGCGCACTCCCGGCTGCCACAATCCTGCTGCTATTCCTCTCCTGCGAGAAGCCGGCAGAGAAACAACCTGTCGAGAACTTCGGCCAGCACCCCATCTGGACGGACAGCAATCCCGAAACCTTCTGGGACAAGCCGTCGGACGGCGGCCTTTGGAAAGACACCGCATGGGAAGACGACACCACCCTATATTTCTGACACAATGAAAAGATTCGTCAAATACCTGCCCCTGGCGCTCCTTTGCCTTGCCTGCGACAACTCTGTTGTCTCCCGTGCGGAATACGACGCATTGCTGTCTGAAAAGCAGCAGCTCGAAGGGCTTAACGACTCGCTCCAGTTCGAGCTGTCGAGCCTTAAGATTTACGTTGAACGCCTCGAAGAGGAAAACAACGAACTCGTCGAAGAACTGAAACACACAACATGTGACCCACGATAAAAGGTTTTTCATACACCCCGAAGGGGAACTGTGGTATGCCTGCCGAACTTGATGAGGCAACACCGCTGAATCAAATTAGATATAGTGAAGAACCCTATTTTTTTATGGGCGGCCGCGAGATGGCTGCCCTATTTTTTTAGTATAAATTTGGCAGAACGAAAATAAATGCGTAATTTTGCACCCAGTTAAACATTAAAAATAAGGATTATGAACCGAAGGTCGCGAATACCTTCTAAATAAAACAAATACTATGAGCAAAGACCTGACGCCCATTAACGGAATGTTCCAGATGCCCACACTGCCTTACGAAGCGCTGGGCACCATCATCAGCAAGGAGACCCTCTCGTTCCACCACGGGAAGCACCTGAAAGCCTATGTGGACAACCTCAACAAGATGCTGCCCGGCAGCGGGTTGGAGAATCTGCCGCTGAGCGAAGTGATTCGCAAATCAGAGGGAGGTCTCTTCAATAACGCCGGACAGGTGCTGAACCACGCGATGTACTTCGAGCAGTTCAGCAACTCGCCGAAGGCCATGAGCGAAAAGATGAAAGCCCTCTTGGAGCGCGACTTCGGCTCGGTGGAGGCTTTCAAGAAGGAGTTTGAGCAGAAGGGCGCCACGCTGTTCGGCAGCGGCTGGGTGTGGCTCTCGGCCGATGCCCAAGGCAAGCTGGTCATCACCCAGCAGAAGAATGCCGAGAATCCCGTCACCATGGGTCTGCAGCCCCTGCTGACCTTCGACGTGTGGGAGCACGCCTACTACCTCGACTACCAGAACCGCCGCGCCGACTACCTCGCCGCCCTATGGCAGATTGTCGACTGGGCTATAATCGAAAACCGATTATAATCATTGCGTGATTGTGTTATTGCTTGATTGCGTGAGTGGCTGACGCGTCAGTACTCAAACATTCAAGCAATCAGACATTCAAACATTCTCATTATGTTAGTCAAGACTTACGGTAGCGCCATTCTTGGCGTGAACGCGCTGACCGTCACCGTGGAGGTGACTACCGGCGATGGCGTAGGCTTCTTCATGGTGGGTCTGCCGGACAATGCCGTGAAAGAGAGCGCCCAGCGCATCTCGTCGGCCTTCGAGGAGAGCGGCTTCCGCATACCCGGCATGCGTATCGTTGTGAACCTTGCTCCCGCAGATTTGAAAAAAGAGGGCACCGCTTACGACCTCACCATTGCCATCGGGGTGCTGGGGGCCCTCGGGATGGTGAAAGCCGACGAGATGGAGCACTATGTCATCATGGGTGAGCTGGGACTGGACGGCACCTTGCGTCCCATCAAGGGAGTGCTGCCTATCGCCATCGAGGCCCGCAAACAACAATACAAAGGCATCATCGTCCCTGCGGAGAACGCCCGCGAAGCCGCCATCGTCAACAACCTGGAGGTTTACGGCGCCACCAGCCTCAAGGAGGTGGCCGACTTCCTCAACGGCGAGGGTACCATCGAGCAGACGGTGATGGACACCCGCGCCGAGTTCGCCCGTTCGTTGAACAACTACGAATATGACTTCGCCGACGTCAAGGGACAGCTCACCGTGAAGCGTTGCCTCGAGATTGCCGCCGCCGGCGGCCACAACGCCATCATGATAGGCCCTCCGGGCAGCGGCAAAACCATGCTGGCCAAAAGAATGCCGGGCATCCTGCCGCCGCTGACGCTCAGCGAGTCTTTGGAGACCACCCAGATACACTCCGTGGCAGGCCTGATGCGCAAGGAGGATGCGCTGATAGCGGTACGTCCCTTCCGTGCCCCGCACCATACCATCTCAGACGTTGCCTTGGTGGGCGGAGGCACCAACCCGAAGCCTGGCGAGATCTCGCTGGCGCATAATGGAGTGCTCTTTCTCGATGAGCTTCCAGAGTTTAAGAGAACTGTGTTAGAGGTACTTAGACAACCCATGGAGGAGCGCCGCGTGACCATCTCGAGAGCCAAGATGACCATCGACTACCCCGCCGCCTTCATGCTTATCGCCGCCATGAACCCCTGTCCCTGCGGCTACTACAACCACCCCACCATCCCCTGCACCTGTCCTCCAGGCGCCGTCAAGCGCTATCTCAACAAGGTCAGCGGACCCCTGATGGACCGCATAGACATTCATATCGAGGTGACGCCGGTACCTGTCAGCCAACTGAACAAGGAGGAGAAAGCCGAGAGCAGCGCCGCGATAAGGGAGCGTGTCGTCGCCGCCCGCGCCATACAGACGGCTCGTTTTGCCAACACCCCCGGGGTGCATTGCAACGCCCAGATGGGCAGCAAACTCACCCGCCAGTACTGTGTCCTCACCGACGAATGCCGCACCATCATGGAGCAGGCCATGAACCGCCTCGGCCTCAGCGCCCGCGCCTACGACCGCATCCTCCGTGTCGCCCGTACCATCGCCGACCTCGAAGCAGCACCTGATATCAACCCCGACCATCTTCGTGAGGCGATCACATATCGTTCCCTCGACCGCGACAGCTGGGGGAGATAACAAAATTTATAGCTAGAGAAGTGCTATAAGTCATTTATTCTTTAGCTGCTCCAACGCACAGCAGAGCTGGTCGGGGCAGGAGGTAGGTTTGTCGCCGCAGCGGATGCCGCGGAGTTTGGCGATTACGTCGTCGATTTTCTGGCCGGTGACGAGGCGGCAGATGCCCTGTAGGTTGCCGTTGCAGCCGCCGAGGAACGAGACCTGCTGAATGATGTCGTTGTCGTCGGCCGTCACGTCGATGAGCAACGAGCAGGTGCCTTGGGTGGGGTATTGTATATGCTTCATAATCTTCAATTTTCACTACTCATAAATCATAAATCACCTTTCAATTTATTGATTATCGACTCGTCGGCGGGGAGCCAGCGGACGGTGTCGAGGGCGTCGGGGGAGAGCCAGCGGGCGGCCTCGTGCTCGTTGAGGTGGAGGGCGTCAGTGAGCAGCGAGCAGAGGTAGCAGTGCATCGTGAGGTGGAACTTCGGGTAGTCGTACTCCACAGTGAAGAAAAACTCATCGACGCTTATCTCCGTCGACAACTCCTCGCGAATCTCGCGACGCAACGCCTCCTCGGGCGTCTCGCCAGCCTCCATCTTGCCGCCGGGGAACTCCCACCAGTCCTTCCACTCGCCATATCCCCGCTGCGTAGCGAAGATGCGCCCCTCCCTGCGGATGATTGCCGCTACCACTTCAATCTCTTTCATGTTCACTATTAACTATTATCTCTTAACTTTTAACTTCAGGAAATGAAATTTCCTTTCGGTATCCCATACCCGTCACATGGCAGATGAGGCGGCCGTCTTGGTTCGTGACCCGGACTTCGACGGAGGGAATCCTACGGTGGTCGTTAACGGGGACGGCTTCCGCCCGCAGGCAGTCACCCTCCCTGGCGCTCGAGAGGAACATCACGTTGCTGCTGATGCCGAAGGTCAGGTTCCCCTGATGATTCATCAGCGCCGCCATCGCGAGGTCTGCCAGCGTGAACAGCGCCCCACCCTGGCACACGCCGCCGGCGTTCAGGTGTTCTTTCGTCACCGCCATCTCCGCCACCGCATGCGTCGCGTCCACCTCGGTCACCCGGCAGCCGGCCCCAGCCGCAAAGCGGTCGGTAGTGTTCAATATTTCCTGAATATTCATTGGTTGTTTCATTGTTCTTTTTTTAGTGGCTATAATTTCTATAGTCACTATAGTTTCTATAGCTACTATCCCTAATACTTAATCCCGTTCTCTTCAAGCAGCGCTCTCAGGCGCGCCACCTCCGCCCGCAGGGCGGGCACTTCCTGCCGGAGGCTGGCCAATTCTTCATCTTGCGCCTTGCGATAGTTGGTGCGGGCCTGATGCATGCGCTCTTTGATGCCTCCATGCTCCACAAACTCTTTCTCCATGCGCAGCAGCGTCTTGTTGAGCATCGCGTCAGTCTGGTAGCAGAGTGTCAGCGCCGTATTGGCCATCTCCTCGTCGGTCCATTTCTGGAAGAATGCTTGATAATCCTCCATCTTGTTATGCTCCTTGCAGAATTCCTGCATGCTCTGATACCTGGGGTGCGAAGGTCCCCAAACGGGCAACATACGTGAAAAAAGATAGTCGCGGTAGTCCTCGCGCAACTCCTGCAGCGACGAGCGAGCCACATTCAGCAACTTCACATGCATCTCGGTTGAGGTCTCGCCATCCTCGGTTCCCTCGATGATATTCTGCTTACCACTGCGGGCAGCCTGTACCATCTGATCCACCGTACGGTCTCCGTGAGCAGGCAGAAACCGTTGGCAAAAGACATATGTCAGTTGGTACAGCACCTCGCTTTTTTGATAGTAAAAAGCATTCCTCCACGGCATCTGACGCTTCAGAATCTGGTATTTCTTCTCGGTGGTAGTCATATCTTTTGCTCCCTTTTAGCAACTGCAAAACTACGTTTTTTTTTCTGGAACAGCATAAATCGGTGGTAGCTACGCTATCTTCAGGTGGGCGGTGTTCGATGTTTCGTGGGGCTGGAGCTGGCGGTTGCCGTCGTGGTAGCGCGAGGGTAGCCAGGTGGGTTCGTTGAGGGTGTTGACCATCGCGGCATAGACGTGGATGTCGTGGCCGCGCCACGTCTCGCGAAGCGCCACATCGGCGACGAAGGCGCCCGCCGTGAGGAAGCCGTTGACTTCCACCGCCTCGCGCAGGTCGGGACACCACAGGGCAGCGACCAGCATGTCGGTACGCAAGTTGCCTCCCGGCACCTCGGCCGAGAACCGCAGCCGGTAGCCGAAACCCATTTCCAGAGGTCCCTCGTTGGTGATGACGACACCCGCCAGCCGCCCCTGGGCGACGACGAGACGGTCGTAGTCGAGCGCCAGCTCGGAGTCGGTGACAAAACTCTGCATGTTGAGTTTGATGAAGGCGTTGCGCGCCGTGGTATGAATCTCGATACCGGCGCCCAGCAGGCTATAGCCCAGCATACGCTCGAGGTCCTTGGAAGCCTGCGAGAGGGTCTTCAGCTTGAAGCGGTGCGCCTGCTGCGCGGGGGTCTGCGGGTTCTTGACATTCCTTTGGTAGGCGCGGTAAATCATCTTACCGTTGGCCACATAGCCGACAACGGTGCCAATCTTGCCCACCTGCGGCCCCATGATTCCATTGATGTTCTTGCTCATATCGATAGTTTTTCTATATGTTATGTCTACATTCTGTCTACGATTTAGGTATTGAAGAGGTAGAGAAAAGGTAGAGAAAAGGTAGAGAAGAGGTAGAGAGAATAGGAAGCGGGTGAGTACTTTTTTCTTTCAGGCTGCAAAGGTACGAACTTTTTCTGGAACTGCCAAATTAAATTTTGAAACGAAAAATTAATTTTGCCATATCGGAAAAGTTTACTATATTTGTACCCTCGCGCGCGCTATCAATTATAGCGCAGTGGTTTGATTGTCAAATAAAAGAAGTACAACCGACAGGAATAAATGAGCAACGAAGTTGCCATAAAAGGGTTAAACGACATTGAGGTCATCAAGAACCGCATCTATGAGGTTCGAGGGCAACGTGTGATGCTCGACCGCGACCTGGCGGAGCTGTACAACGTGGAGACTAAAGTCTTGAACCAAGCGGTCAAACGTAACATTGAGCGTTTCCCTGAAGACTTTATGTTTCGCATGGACAACAGCGAATGGGAATTTTTGAGGTCACAATTTGTGACCTCAAAAATAGTACCATTGAGTACTGAAGATGAGGAAGATAATGATTCTCGTGATGTTTTGAGGTCACAAATTGTGACCTCAAAAGACGGTAGAGGTGGTGTTAGGTATACCCCATATGTTTTTACCGAGCTTGGTATTGCAATGCTAAGTTCCGTGCTGCGGTCGGAGACGGCCATACAGGTGAACATCAATATTATGCGGGCGTTTGTGGCCATTCGTCATGCAATAGGTGCCTGGCAAGGCGTCAACTTGAAGGTGGAGCAGCTGTCGCACAAGGTCGACAACCTCAATGCCCGTGTGGACGAGATTCTCCACGAACAAAATGAGAACAATATGGAGATGGCCGTGCAGATAAGCGCCCTCAACGACGCCCTCGACCAACTGCGTGAGAAGCCCTCAACACAACGTAAACGGATTGGGTTTAAACAAGACAATAGATGACTGTACTGGAAGAAGTGGAAGATAGGAAACGGTTGAAATAAAATACAAAAAAAATAAACAATGGCAAAGCAGACACTTATAGTACAAGACACTCCCATTACCGTCATCAAGCGTGGCGAGGAGGATTATATCTGCCTCACCGATATGCTGCAGGCCAAGGATGGAGATTTCTTTGTCACCGACTGGCTGCGCAACCGCAACACGCTTGAGTATATCGGTATCTGGGAGAAGGTGTACAACCCCGGTTTTAATTATGGCGAATTCGCCACAATTAGAAATCAGGCTGGCCTGAACAGTTTCAAGATAAGTGTCAAAGAATTTGTATCCCGCACCAACGCCATCAGCCTTCAGGCAAAAGCGGGACGCTACGGAGGAACATACGCCCACAAAGATATTGCCTTCGAGTTTGCCATGTGGATAAGCCCTGAATTCAAGATTTTTATCGTCAAGGAATTCCAGCGGCTAAAAGAGGAGGAGCAGAAGGCGATTGGCTGGTCGGCGAAGAGGGAACTGTCGAAAATCAACTACCATATACACACCGATGCTGTGCGGGCGAACCTTGTACCCGACGAGGTGGATGCCTACCACAGCTCGCTTATCTATGCCGAGGAAGCGGATGTCTTGAATGTGGCTCTCTTCGGGATGACCGCCAAGGAGTGGCGCGAGGCCAATCCCGGTAAGAAAGGCAATATGCGCGACTATGCCACGATAAACCAGCTTATCTGCCTCTCCAATATGGAGAATCTGAATGCAGTGTTTATCAACGAAGGCATCTCCCAACGCGACCGCCTGCACAAACTAAACAAGATAGCCATCCAGCAAATGACCGTGCTGGAAGAAGTGGGAAATAGAAAACTGCTGAAATAAAAAGATATGGCATCAAAGTACGATATAAACACATTAATGGAGCACTACCCATTTAGTAAGTTCTTCAATTATGTCAAATCACAACAAGATTTGAATAATGATTCCCACTTACAAGGATTACCTACATATGATGTGTATGGTCTTACAAAGAATGATGTCGTTAATTATTTGAGCAGAAAAACAGAAATACTACTTGATGCAGAAGGCCTTTATGCAAGCAATGGTGAACAAATATCATCGCGAACCGCAAAGTTGTTTGGAATATGTTACATTCCAGCAATAATCTGTGGTGTAATTGCATGGCCAGATGAGGGAGAGAATGCGAATGGAATATTTGCATTGCTAACAATCATATTGCTTGTTCTGCCGTTTGGCATCAAAGCATTACATAAAAAGTGTTTTATCAAAAAACACAACAAGAATATCTATAATGCAGAAATAGAAGAGTATCTTCATTCATTACAATCATATATCGGTTTTATTGAAAAAAAAGAACAAACAACAATTAATAATTAATCCTTAAACGTTTAAGCAATTATGGCAAAAGAAAAAAAGTTCATGACGTGTGACGGTAACTGCGCTGCTGCGCATGTGGCCTACATGTTCAGCGAGGTAGCAGCTATCTACCCCATCACCCCGTCCAGCCCCATGGCCGAGTATATCGACGAGTGGGCCGCCGGCGGTCGTAAGAACCTCTTCGGCGAGACCGTGAAGGTCGTCGAGATGCAGAGTGAGGCCGGCGCCGCCGGCGCCGTGCACGGCTCGTTGCAGGCCGGTGCTCTGACCACCACCTACACCGCTTCGCAGGGTCTGCTGCTGATGATCCCGAATATGTACAAGATCGCCGGCGAACTGCTGCCCGGCGTGTTCCACGTGAGCGCCCGCGCCCTCGCCGCCCAGGCCCTCTCCATCTTCGGCGACCACGCCGACGTGATGAGCGCCCGCCAGACCGGCTTCGCCCTGCTGGCCGAGAGCTCGGTGCAGGAGGTGATGGACCTCGCCCCTGTGGCTCACCTCGCCGCCCTGAAGGGCCGCGTGCCGTTCCTCAACTTCTTCGACGGATTCCGCACCAGCCACGAAATCCAGAAAATCGAGGCCTGGGATATGGAAGACCTGCGTCCCCTCGTCGACCAGAAGGCCCTTAAGGCTTTCCGCGAGAACGCCCTCAACCCCGAGCACAACGTGACCCGCGGTACCGCCCAGAACAGCGACGTCTACTTCCAGACCCGCGAGCTGCAGAACAAGTACTACGACGCCCTGCCCGACATCGTGGCCGAGTATATGGCTGAGATCAGCAAGCTGACCGGCCGCCAGTACGCCCCCTTCACCTACTACGGTGCCAAAGATGCCGAGCACGTCATCGTGGCTATGGGTTCGGTGACCGAGACCATCAAGACCGTCGTCGACTACCTCAACGCCCAGGGCAAGAAGACTGGCGTCGTGACCGTCCACCTGTACCGCCCCTTCAGCGTGAAGCACCTCATGGCCGTGATGCCCAAGAGCGCCAAGACCATCTGTGTCCTCGACCGCACCAAGGAGCCCGGCGCCAACGGCGACCCGCTGTACCTCGATGTCGTCGAGGCCTTCAAGGGCAATGCCAACGTCAACATCATTGGCGGCCGCTACGGTCTCTCCAGCAAGGACACCACTCCCGCACAGATTATCTCCGTGTTCAACAACATGGAAGGCGAGAAGAAGAACCAGTTCACCATCGGCATCGTCGACGACGTGACCTTCCGTTCGCTGCCCCTGCTGCCCGAAATCTCCATCCTGCCCAAGGGCACCTTCGAGGCCCGCTTCTACGGCCTCGGTGCCGACGGTACCGTGGGTGCCAACAAGAACAGCATCAAGATTATCGGCGACAACACCAACAAGTACAGCCAGGCCTACTTCGACTACGACTCGAAGAAGAGCGGCGGCTACACCTGCTCGCACCTGCGCTTCGGCGACAACCCCCTGCCCGCCCCCTACCTGGTCGGCACTCCCGACTTCGTGGCCGTCCACGTGCCCAGCTACCTGCGCAAGTATGACTGCCTGCGCGGCCTGAAGGACAACGGTACCTTCCTCTACAACAGCCCCTGGACCGTCGAGGAGACCAAGGCCCAGCTGCCCGACTTCGTGAAGAAGTACCTGGCGCTGCACCACATCACGATGTACATCATCGACGCCACCAAGATTGCCGCCGAAATCGGTCTCGGCAACCGCACCAACACCATCCTCCAGAGCGCCTTCTTCAAGATCAGCGAGGTGATTCCTTACGACCTCGCCGTCGAGCAGATGAAGAAATTCATCGTCAAGAGCTACGGCCGCAAGGGTGAGGACGTGGTGAACAAGAACTACGCCGCCGTCGACCGCGGAGGTGAGATCACCAAGATCGACATCCCCGCCGAGTGGGCCAACCTGCCTTGCAGCACCGACTTCGCCGTCGAGAAACACGAGGGCGACCCCGAGTTCATCGCCAAGGTGATGCGCCCGATGGTGGCACAGACCGGCAACGACCTGCCCGTGTCGGCATTCCTCGGCTACGAGGACGGCACCTTCCCCGCCGGCACCACCGCCTACGAGAAGCGCGGCGTCGCCACCGTCGTCCCCGAGTGGAACCCCGCCAACTGCATCCAGTGCAACCAGTGCTCGCTGGTCTGCCCCCACGCCGCCATCCGCCCCTGCGTGATGACCGACGAGGAGATGAAGAAGGCCCCCGAGTCGATGAAGGCCATCGACGTGAAGATGCCCAAGGAGCTCGCCGGCATGCACTTCCGCATGCAGGTCAGCGCTATGGACTGCACCGGCTGCGGCAACTGCGCCGACGTCTGCCCCGCCAAGGAGAAAGCCCTCGTGATGAAACCCTTCGAGAGCCAGCTCCACGAGGCCGCCAACTGGGATTTTTCTCAAAAGTGCGTTACCTATAAAGACAATTTGATCGATAAAAAAGCCAACGTCAAGAACAGCCAGTTCGCACAGCCTCTGTTCGAGTTCAGCGGTGCCTGCGCCGGCTGCGGCGAGACCCCGTACCTCAAGTGCATCACCCAGCTCTTCGGCGAGCAGATGATGGTGGCCAACGCCACGGGCTGCTCCTCCATCTACGGCGGCTCGGCTCCTGCCACCCCCTATTGCAAGAACTACCGCAGCGGCTACGGTCCCGCTTGGGCCAACTCGCTCTTTGAGGACAACGCTGAGTTCGGCCTCGGTATGGCCACCGCCACCCGCCAGATGCGCGACCGCGTGGAGCGCATCATGAAGGAAGGCCTCGCCTGCGACTGCTGCAGCGCCGAAATCAAGGCCCTCTTCACCGAGTGGATCGCCAACCGCGAATGCACCCTCAAGACCAAGGAAATCGCCGACAAGCTCATCCCGCTGATGGAGGCCTGCGGCTGCGATATCTGCAAGCAGCTCCTCGAACTCCGTCACAGCCTCGTCAAGAAGAGCCAGTGGATCTTCGGCGGCGACGGTTGGGGCTATGACATCGGATTCGGCGGCCTCGACCACGTCCTGGCCAGCGGCGAGGACGTCAACGTCGTCGTCGTGGACACCGAGGTGTACTCCAATACCGGCGGACAGAGCTCGAAGGCCACCCCAGCAGGCGCTGTCGCCAAGTTCGCCACCAGCGGCAAGAAGATCCGCAAGAAAGACCTCGGTATGATTGCCAAGAGCTACGGCTACGTCTATGTGGCGCAGGTGGCTATGGGCGCCAGCCAGGCCCAGTACTTCAACGTCATCAAGGAGGCCGAGGCCTACCACGGCCCGTCGCTCATCATCTGCTACGCCCCCTGCATCAACCACGGCATCAAGATCGGTATGGGCCGCACGCAGAACGAGGAGAAGAAAGCCGTCGAGTGCGGCTACTGGCACCTCTGGCACTTCAACCCCGCCGAGGAAGAGGCTGGCAAGAATGGCTTCCACCTCGACTCGAAGGAGCCCGACTGGAGCAAGTTCCGCGACTTCATTATGGGCGAGGTCCGCTACAACTCCCTGATGAAGACCTTCCCCCAGGAGGCCGAAGAACTCTTCGTCGCCACGGAAAGAAATGCAAAACTGCGCTACGAAGGCTACAAGAAACTCTCGGAGATGTAGTATTGACACGCGGGTGCAAATTGCTTCCATTCGGTAGCAACCCGTTACAGCCCCGTATCATCAACAGCAAAGGGTGTCCCCATCGGGCACCCTTTCTTTTTGCCATTCAAGATAACGCCATTTTTCTTTTCAATAGGAATTATTGTTTTTATTATTATAACGCCATTTTTTCTTGTTCTGTGTGTTGCCATATCTTGGCAATAAGATTATGCCCATTCACCCCATCCCGCCCATTCGCCCCATTTTCAATTCGAATACCCTCCCTTCTTTCTCCCTTCTACGTCCCTTCTATGTGCCTTCTTTGAAACGCCCCTAACACCCACAAAACCAGCCATTTGTCTATTTTACACCAAAACACCTGAAAATCAATCAAATAACCCATTCCGCCCAAATCGCCCATTCATCCCATAAAAGCCACCGTGCCCGGGGCGTCAGCCCCGTTTCTCCCCTTCGTCCATTGCCCGGGCATTTAATGCCCGCCATCCCCGCAGCTTCGTCCCGTTCCCAGCCGCTTGCCTCCGCCCCAACGGGTTGTCCCGTGTCAGGGGCTTCAGCCCCGCTCCCGTTCCAGTGTGTGTCGCGATTCAGTCGCGACAAATTTCATCCATTCCCATTGCTCCGAATGTCGCCATGTAACAGCGACCCCTGTTTCTCTTTTCCGTCTGGCCTGGGAGCCTCGATCCAAAAGGTATTGTCAAATTGCTGGTTTGAATCATATAAGATAATGGAGAAGTTTCTGATTAACATTTTTTTTCGGGCATTAGAGGAAAATAATCTTGCGTTCGAAAATCTATTCGTATTTTTGCAGCTGAAAATTTCAGATGTCATCTTATGAAGAGAATACTCATTATCACCATATTACTATTAGGATGCCTCGCGCCGCTGGCAGCACAGACCGCATATATAGAATAGCAATGAAACGGATTCTTATTGCCGACGACGAGGCTTCTATCCGCGACTTCGTGTGTCGTGGACTTGCCGACTGCGGATATGACACCCTCCAAGTCTCCGACGGCGACGAGGCCTGGCAGCAGCTGCAAGACGGCACAATCGACCTCGCCATCCTCGACATCCGTATGCCTGGCCTTTCGGGAGTCGACCTCTGTCGCCGCCTTCGGCAAGAGTATGGATATGACTTGCCCATCATCATGCTGACCGCACTGGGTACCACCGACGACATTGTGATGGGTCTCCGCGCCGGTGCCGACGACTACATGGTAAAGCCGTTCAAATTCACCGAGCTACTGGCGCGTATCGAAGCACAGTTGCGGCGGAGCGATTTACACCCCACAGCATCCTCACGCACATACGGCGACCTGCATCTCGACCCCGTTTCCCATCGCGCCACGCGCGACGGAAAGCACATTTACCTCAGCATCAAAGAATATCGCCTGTTGGACTACCTGATGTTGCACCACGGCGAGGTGCTTTCGCGTGGCGACCTGCTGCGCGACGTATGGGACCGCGATTTCGACACATCGACTAACGTCGTGGATGTCTATGTCCGCTATCTCCGCAGCAAGATTGACGACCCATTCGACCGGAAACTCATTCACACCATTGTCGGGCAAGGCTACAAATTCGGTGACAGATGAAACCCGGACACAAAATATCACTCACCTACAGCACCATTACCATCCTGCTGGTTCTTGTGTCGAGCGCAGTGTTCTATTTTGGCACGCGGCATTACATCTCCTCGCTGTATTACAACTACCTGGAGGAGAAGGCCCGTGTACTGGCCATGAAGCGTTATGGGCAAGATGACCTCGATCCCGTGAAGTATAGCAACGCCGTGCAGCGCAGCCAACATGCCATCCCTACCTCGCAGGAACTGTTCGTCCCCAAAGACAGCATTGGCATTGCACTCGCAGCCTTGCTCGACAGCACGCAGATTGCCGCGTTGCAGCGTGGCGAGGTCGTCCACTTCGACCACGAGGGTGAGGTGGGCACAGCCATGCTCTACTACGACAACAGTGGCACCTTCGCCAGCGTGGTGCTGAGCCGAAACCCTTACGGCGACGAGATCGCCCACACCATGCGTCTGCTGCTGGTGGTGTTCATCCTCAGTGCCTCGCTGCTGCTATGGCTCGTCAGCCGCCTGTGGGCCTCGCGCATGGTCAACCGCATCGACCAGAATTATCAGACCGAGAAAATGTTTGTCAACAATGCGCAACACGAAATCAACAACCCACTGGCCGTCATCAGTGGCGAGTGCGACGTGACCCTGTTGCGCGACCGCAGTCCCGAAGAATACCGCTCGGCACTGATGCGCATCGCAAAACAGGCCGACCGCATCAACGGTATCATCACACAGCTGCTGGCAATCGACGATGCACGCAACCGTCCGCAGAAAGCAGAGAGCATCGACCTTTCGGAATGGTTCTCCCAGAACGAGTTGCCTCCCCACAAGCTTTATATCCACGGCTCCTTCCGCGTGAAGATGGACCCCGATGCGCTGTATATCGCCATAAGCAACCTTATCGGCAACGCCGTCAAATACGGCGACGGCAGCCCCGTGGTGATCCATGCCGAATATCCCACCGTCTCCGTCACCAACCACGGCAGCCCCATCCCCGCCGAGGAGCTGGAACACATCTTCGACCCCTTCTACCGTGCCGCCAACGCCGACGGCATCCCCGGCCACGGCATCGGCCTCGCCTTGGCCCACACCCTGCTCCAGCGCAACGGTGCCCAGCTCACCGTCACCTCATCCTCAGAGAACACCATCTTCACCATCCGCTTTTCAAAATAGCAGGTCTCCCTTCCTTACAGTTTTCTAATCCTATCTGTGAGGTTTCTAATGTGCTGACAAACGGATAGTTGGTATCTTTGCAGCATGATTTTGGAAAATGCAATTCTGACTATTTTTCTGGCTTTCAGCGGTGTGGGTGGGGCGGGCGGCGGCGCCGACAGCGTCCGAACGGAGAAAATCGACACGCTCACGGTCCTTCAGGCCGAACAGCTCCTTGCCGAGCGCAATGCCGAGCTCCGTCTGGCACGCCTCGCCTGCACCGAGGCTGAAGCCAACGCCCGGCAGGCACGACGCTGGGAGAACCCCGAGGTGAGCGGTATCTACAATCTCTATAACCCCCTGAACAGCCGCTGGCTCGACCCCGGCAGCGAGGGCGAGGTGGACATCAGCGTCAGCCAGCCGCTGCCCATCGGTCGCAGCCACCGCATTGGCCGCTCCGATGCCGAACTACGGGCCTCGCAGGCCGACTACGACTGGACGGTTTTCAGCCTCTCTATGCAGATGAAACGGCAACTGTGCGAGCTGTGGGCAGCGCAGCGCAGGGCGGCATTGATAGAGGGCGAACTCGAGAGCGTGGAGCGCATCCTCGATGCCTACCGCCGCAATCCACAGGCGGTGTCGCTGGTGGAGGTGCGACGGCTGGAAACCCTGCGCCTGGGTCTGCTCTCGGAACAGTTGGAACGCCAGGCTACGGTGGCCGAGTGCAAAACGGCATTGGCCGTAATGCTGGGACTGGAAGAGACGGAGTTCGGCATCGGGGAGCTTGACCTGAACGATGAGTCGGCACCCTCTGACAGCATTTTGGAACAGTCGGCGCTGCTGCGCTACCACGCATCGCTCTGCGAAGCCGCCGATGCCGAAATTCGGCTACAGAAAGCGTTGGCATGGCCACGGGTGAGCGTGGGCGTGGAGTACGACAAGAACGGCAACATAGGCCACAACTTCTGGGCCGTGGGGGCAAGCGTCACCCTGCCCCTCTTCGACCGCAACCGCGGCGCTATCCGCAGCGCCGAGGTGGAGCGCGACCGGCGGCAGACGATGCACGCCGTGGCCGAGCGCGAACTGCGGCAGCAGCTGGCCCTCGCAGCAGGGCGCATGGCACAATACCGCCGTCTGGTGGCGGAATCCGATAGCCTCGCGGAGTGGGACATCGAGGGTGTGGAACGGCAATACCTTGCACACAACATCTCGCTGCTCGAACTGATAGACATCTACACCGCCTGGCGCGAGGCGCAGGAGATGATGGTGGCCTCGCGCGGAACCCTCCTCACGGCAGCCATCGACTACAACCTCGCCGCTGGAACCGAGGTGTATAGAATAGTTGACAGACAATAAAAAAACGAAAACGATGACGAAAACGATAACGACAACTGCACTTTCACTGGCCGTAGCCTTTTTGTTCGTTGCCTGCAATGGCGGGCAGGATGCCGAGAATGCGGCACCGTCCGCTGTCGAAGCGGTATCGCCCTCTGCCAAACAGTCAGGAGCACCCGCTTCCGGCACCACCCTCACGCTTACGGGCACCATCGTCGCCGACCCCTCGCACACCGAGCGCATTGTCGCGCCCGTCGACGGCAGGGTGGAAGGACTTGCCGTGGAGGTGGGCGACGATGTGAACGCGGGAACGCTGATAGCACGGCTGGTGGGACGCGAAGCCGCCGAGCGCAATATCCAGCGGCGGCAGGTCGAATCGGAGTACTACCTTGCCGACAGGGAGATGAAGCTGAAATCGTCGCTCTACAACGACGGCCTGGTGTCGGAGCGCGAGCTGACCGAGGCGATGGAACGCCGCGAAATAGCCTTGACGGCCCTCACACAGCAAGCTGCCGTGGCCACGGGCGACATCAAGACCTCGCGGAGTGGCACAGTGTTGCGGCGAGCCGTCACAGGCGGGCAGTATGTCCAGGCCGGCGACTTGATGCTCGAGGTAGCCGACATCAGCAAGGTATGGGTGATGGGCGACGTCTACGAGAGCGACATCAGCCGTGTGCGCGAAGGCGACACCGTCAGCGTCACCACCCTTGCTCATCCCGACGAGACCTGGCGCGGCACCATCGACAAAGTCTACTCTGCCCTCGACCCCGACAGCAAGACCATGAAAGTCCGCATCGTCCTCCGAAATTCCGACCGCCACCTCCTTCCCGGCATGTTCACTACAATAACCGTTGAGCCATGAGCCTTATCGACCGCATTATCAGCACTTCGTTGCGCCAGCGGACGCTGGTGTTGATGCTCACGGCGGTGGCTGTGGTGGCTGGCGTGGTGTGCTTCCGGCAGACGCCTGTCGACGCTTTCCCCGACGTGACGCAAACTAAGGTGACCATCATCACGCAATGGCCCGGCCGCTCGGCCGAAGAAATTGAGAAGTTTGTCAGCATCCCCATAGAGATAGCCATGAACTCGGTGCAGCAGAAGACTGACATCCGCAGCACCACGCTCTTCGGGCTCTCGGTGGTGACGGTGCTTTTCGACGACCACGCCGATGCCGACTTCGCACGGCAGCAGGTGTACAACCTTCTGGCCGATGCCGACCTGCCCGACGGCGTGAGCCCCGAAGTGCAACCGCTCTATGGCCCGACCGGTGAAATATACCGTTACACCCTGCGCAGCGACAGCCTCACGGTGAGCGAGCTGAAAACCCTTCAGGATTGGTTAATCGAGCGACGACTGCGGAGTGTTCCCGGTGTGGCCGACGTAGTGAGTTTCGGCGGCAAGGTGAGGACCTTTGAGGTGAGTGCCGACCTGGGGAGATTGACACAATATGGCATCTCGGCCATAGAACTTTATGAGGCATTGGCCGGAAGCAACGTGAACGTAGGCGGCGACGTGATTGAGCGCGGCGGAGAGGCTTACGTCGTGCGTGGCATCGGGTTGCTGAACAACGTGGAGGAGATTGGCGACATTGTGGTGAAGAACCTCGGCGGTGTACCGGTACTGGTGCGCCACGTGGCCACGGTCAGCGAAAGCTACAAACCGCCGCTGGGACAGGTAGGGCGCGGCGAAGCAGATGATGTGGTAGAGGGCATTGTGGTGATGCGCAAGGGTGAGAACAGCGAGAAAGTTATCGCCGCACTGAAAGAGAAAATGGCCGAGATACAGCACGAGTTGCCGGCCGATGTGATCATCGAACCTTTCTACGACCGTGAAGACCTTGTAAACCTAGCCATCAAAACGGTGTTGCACAACGTGCTGGAGGGCATACTGCTGGTGACTCTCGTGGTGCTGCTTTTCATGCGCGACTGGCGCACCACGGTCATCGTCTCCGTCGTCATCCCGCTGGCTCTTTTGTTCGCCTTCATCTGTCTGCGACTATGCGGAATGAGTGCCAATCTGCTGTCGATGGGTGCTATCGATTTCGGAATCATCATCGACGGTGCCGTGGTGATGGTGGAGGGCATCTTCGTGATGCTCGACGACCGTCAGCGACGAATGGGGCGCGAGGCCTTTGCACGGTGGAGCAAGGGCGGTGCCATTCGGGCAACGGCCAACGAGAAAGCCCGTTCGGTGGCCTTCTCCAAACTCATTATCATCACCGCCCTGATGCCCATTTTTGCCTTCCAGAAAGTGGAGGGAAAGATGTTCTCGCCATTGGCTTTCACACTCAGTTTTGCCCTTTTGGGAGCATTGGTTTTCACGCTGACGCTGGTTCCTGTGCTGTCGTCGATGCTGCTGAAAAAAGATGTGCAAGAGCACCACAACCGTTTCCTCGAGGTGGTGAACCGTGTGTGCGACAGCGTCTTTGCCTGGCTGCACCGTCACAGCAGGGTGGTGGTGCCCGTCAGCGTGGTGGTCATTGCGGGCGGACTTGGCATCTTCTTTCTTCTGGGTACAGAGTTCTTGCCCCAAATGGACGAGGGGAGCATCTACATCCGCGCCACCATGCCGCAGAGCATCTCGCTCAGCGAGAGTGTGAAGATGGCCAACCGGCTGCGGAACGAGGTGGCACAGTTCGACGAGGTGAGCGAGGTGATGACCCAGACGGGTCGCCCCAACGATGGCACTGACGCCACAGGCTTTTATAATATCGAACTCTTTGTCAAGCTGCATCCTCAACGTGAGTGGCGTGGGCACAGAGACAAGGAGTCGCTCGTCGCCGATATGCAAGCCTCGCTGGAACGTCACGCGGGCATCGACTTCAACTTCTCACAACCCATCAGCGACAACGTCGAAGAGGCAGTCAGCGGTGTGAAAGGTGCCATTGTGGCCAAGGTCTTCGGACCCGACTTGTATGAGGCCGAGCGGTTGGCATTGATGGTGGACAGCGTGATGCGGCCCATACGTGGCATTGCCGACCTCGGAGTGCTGCGCAATATTGGGCAGCCTGAATTGCGTATTGAAATCGACGAGAGCCGCTTGGCACGTTATGGCGTAGAGAAGGATGCCGTGCAGCGAACCATAGAGATGGCCATAGGTGGCAAAGCCGCCACACAGGTCTACGAGGACGAACGGAAGTTCGACCTGGTCGTGCGCTATGACAGCGCCTATCGCAACACCCCTGAACAAATCGGACGTATCCTGGTACCGGCACGCGATGCAAGCATGCTGCCCATCAGCGAGCTGGCTACCATCCGCACCATCGTCGGCCCACTCATAGTTTACCGCGAGAACCACGAGCGGTATTGTGCTGTCAAGTTCTCGGTGCGCGACCGCGACATGGGCAGCGCCGTCGACGAGGTGCGTGTCGCCGTTGGCAAGGCCGTACCCTTGCCGCAGGGCTACCGCATTGAATGGAGCGGCGATTTTGAGAATCAGAAACGTGCAAGTCGACGCCTTACGCAGGTAGTGCCTATAAGTCTGCTGCTCATCTTCCTCATCCTCTATCTCCTCTTCGGCAATGGACGTGATGCTGCCTTGGTGCTGACCGGGGTACCTGCCGCTGCCGTAGGAGGACTGCTCATCCTGTGGATAACAGGGTTCAATTTCAGCATTTCGGCAGGTATAGGATTCATCTGTCTTTTCGGCATATGTATTCAAAATGGGGTCATCATGCTCACCGACATACGGTCGCTATTGCGCACCCATCGTTCATTGGAACAGGCAGTAAAAGAGGCAATGCATGGCCGCATCCGAGCTATCCTTATGACCGCCATGATGGCCACCCTCGGTCTTCTACCTGCAGCCCTTTCCACTGGCATAGGCAGCGAAAGCCAACGCCCCCTTGCCATCGTCATCATCGGCGGCCTTATCACAGCCACATTTTTTGTCCTTTTTGTGTTTCCACTCCTTGTAGAATGTTTCTACCACCGTTTCCTGTACGATGAAAAAGGCCAGCTCCGTGTGCGAAAACTATGAATAATCGCTGCAATGCTACTTTCGTTCTCTTCATGTGAGAAGTTTGATGTACATTCATACGCCAGCCCCTTTCATATCCCCTCCCCAGATATGCCATAACAGAAACCATATATCACATATAACATTGAGGCCAAAAGGATTAATGTTGAATTCCGCATTGCCTACGGGCAATGTAATTATTAACTTAATCCTTTATTTTATGTCTCAATTTATGTTCAAGCAAGACCTTGCTATGGCCTACTTCCCCGACCGCAGCAAGGAGAGCGCAGGAAAACTCCTCGCCCGCGAAATCCACACCAATGAGCCATTGATGGCCGAACTCTCCAGAACCGCCTACTCCCCCAAACGCAAACTCCTCTCCCCCAAACAACTCCAAATCATCTTCTCCTTCCTCGGCGAGCCATAGCCTTAACATTTAAATTGGCACATTTGTTGTAAAAAACACTACGAAAATCGGGGGCAATCACATTTTGCCTTCGATTTTTAATTTCTCTCTATCAAATAATTACAATTTATTTTCAAAGAAAGTTTTGCCATTTGGAAAATAGTATGTATCTTTGCATTCAGAAAATTGAAATGCATCGCTCTACTTTCGTGTAGAGATATGAGCCACTCTTTAGTGGCTTTTTTATTAAATAAAAATGAACAAAAAACGAGTAACATTCTATATTGACGGCTTTAACTTCTATTATGGTATCCGCCGTTCCAAATACGCCGATGAGGTATGGCGTAAATGCTAATGGATTGACATGGTACGTCTTTGCGAAAGCTTCCTTGGAGAAGGACAAGAACTTACAAAGGTCGTATATTTCACTGCCAGCCCACTAAATCCAGACAAGAGTAGTCGACAGAGTGCATTTTTGAATGCGAACAAATTGATTAATGGCGACCGCTTCGAAATTGTCCGCGGCAAGTATCTTGAAAAGCATATTATATGTCCTTATTGCAAAGGAGATATTTCTCGGCCAGAAGAGAAGAAAACAGATGTCAACATTTCCATCCGAATGATAGAGGATTGTCTCATTGGAGCAACAGATACCATTGCCCTTGTCAGTGCTGATAGCGATCTTGTGCCTCCTTTGGAACTGATTCAAAAACGTTACCCGAATATTGCAATTAAAGTGTACTTCCCACCGTCAAATTATAGCAACGACCTTAAAGATAATCTACTTCACCATCGCAGCCGTCCTGTTGAAATGAAAAAGAATCTTCCTCGTTTCCTTAATGCTATAATGCCCGACATTGTGGAAAAAGATGGAAAGCGATACACTATTCCGGATAAATGGAAGAATAGATAATTTGGGGAAACAGTAGGTCTTCCTTACTTTTTAGCCACGGCAAGCCCCCCCTCTCGCTTGCCGTGGCTTTTTTATTGCCCTATTCACCCCGATTTTCTCAAAAATCAGGGTGTCCATACCCCTTTTTACCCCTTCTCCACATCCTAATTTCCGCCTCATATCCTCCTTTATCCTCCCCAAGCCCCCTTTATCACCCCATAAACCGACAATCCCCGAATCCGATTTTTGCCACCCCTGTACTTTTGCCCCGTCTTTCAAAGCCCAGCCCACAGGTGCACATGTAGGCCATGCCACAAAGACGAGTAAACAAAAAGTCCAACATTAAAAAGTAAAACACAATGGCAAAAGTTTTCGGAATCAACACAAAGATTCGGGGCAAGGTGGGTGAGTATATCTACCGCCAAACTAAAGTCGGTACCATCGTCAGCGAGGCCCCCGTCAAGCCTATCACACCTCTGCGCACACAAAGCCAGATGAACATCCGCACCCAGTGGGCCAACCTCGGTGCTATCTACAAGCAGTTCGACTCTATGTTGCGCCGTGGCTTCGAGGAGCTGCCTCCGCAGATGTCCGTCTATAATGCCTTCATCCAGGCCAACCTCGGTGTCGTCAAGGTGTACATCACCAAGCGGATGAAACTCAACGGCGGCGCCATCCTCGCACCTTATCAGATTACGCGTGGCAGTCTCCCCAGCATCAGCATGACCAAGAACAGCAACAACAAGTTGGTCAGTAGCATTGCCCTCGGCTCACTCACCATCAGCGCGACAACCACCGTGGCGCAATTCTCGCAAGCCGTCATCGACAACAACGCTTCGTTTCTCGAAGGCGACCAAATTACCTTCTTCCACGGCATCCAGACTGTCGATACGGTGACGCGAACCCCTCGCGCCTCCATCACCGGCTATAAGGTGGTGTTGAGCACTGCCGACGACACGCCCCTTTGGAACATCGTCAGTCAGTTGGGTTTCTCCGTAGCTGACAACAAACTCGCCACCTCTGTTGAGATTACTAACGGCGCCGCCGTGTGGGTACATAGCCGCGAGGCCGTCGATGGCACATTGAAGGTCAGCACTCAGTTCTTCTATGTCGAGAACTCCGCCCTTGCCACCTACCAAAGCAACTCGGCCATTATCGCCTCGGTCAACAGCTACGGTGGCATCAACTCCGCCGCTGTCTATCTCCAGCCAGAACTCAACAATACCACAACTCCCTGACTGCCCCGACAGGTCATCCGACTGCTCCTCGGAGGGCGTTCCCTCGCCCTCCACAGCCGTCCCCTGACCATTACCACTCAATAATTTTCGATTATCATATTTCAATTTTCAATTCGTAAAGTGGAAGATTTAGAAATCACAACCCTCCCGACCGCCGACCCCGCGTCCGTCCCCAAGCTCAACATCCTGGGCTACGACGCCGACGGCAATGCCGCGCAAGTCCGCCTTTCCGACTTGTCGCCGCAGGTCATCAAGGCCGCGAGTATCGATTTCATGTCCGGTCTCTTTATCAGCCGCCAGGCCTTCGTCGTCGGCACCTCCGAGGTCTTTGTCAACGGCCTCCGATACACCCTCGGCAAGGACTACAAGGAGTTGTCCGACGGAACCAAGTCCGACGGACTCGAAATCCCCGGCATCGAGAGCGACGACGAAATCATCCTCAAAGCCATCCCAATCAATTAAAACCATTAAAAAGTAAAAGATTATGCAGAAACTTAAAGTCAAACAACTCGACGGCGTTGTATCGCCCTCCGCATCAGATGACTGGTCATCTTTGACCGAACAACTGGTCACCGCAGCCGCAACAAGTGAGAAAATCAACAACGCTGTGTCCGGCGCCATGGGCGGCGCCTTGCAGTCCGTCACCGGCGGCAGTGCCGAAACAGGCAAATATGTGTCTGCCGTCACCAAGGAAGGCACCGCCGTCAAGGTCGCCAAGACTGCCCTTCCCGTCACAGGTGTCAACACTTCCAACACCGCCGGAAGCGGCACCACCACAAAGGCCGTTGTCAGCCTTGCACTCTCCAGCGGCAAGGTAGTGGCCACCGAGAAAGAGATTGCCTTCCCCGCACCTCCTATTCTCACCCTCGACAGCGTGGACTTCACCGCCGAAATCTCCCTCACCAAGCCTCCCTATGCCGAGAGCGCCGTGGGAGTCTTCGTCAACGGCCTGATGCAGCCGCCCACCGACTACACCCTCGCCGACAACAAACTCACCTTCAAAGACCCCAGCCATTACGCCAAAGGCGACACCGTCAACATCCTCTATCTTGCTGCCGCCTAAACACCAACCCCAGCAAGCCGACCGCACCGCGGGCAGTCGGCTTGCTCCCCTTTGTCTTTCGCCCATTAAGCCTATTAACCCCACTAAGCCCATAAAGAAATGCGAACCATCACCGAAATCATCATCCACTGCACCGCCACCCGCCCCGATGCCAACTGCACCGTGGAGAGCATCCGCCGCTATCATAAGAGCCTCGGCTGGCACGACATTGGCTATCATTACGTCATCTATCCCGACGGCAGCGTCCATTCAGCCCGTCCCATCGAGCAAGTCGGCGCCCATTGCCCCGGTCACAACGTCCAAAGCATCGGCGTCGCCTATGTCGGCGGCCTTGATGCCGACGGCCACGCCGCCGACACCCGAACCGAGGCGCAGCGTCTTGTTCTACTCCAGCTTGTCCAGGACCTGATGGAAGAATACCCCATCACCTCCATCCACGGACACAATGAGTACGCCAACCGCGCCTGTCCCTGCTTCGACGTCCAGCAATGGCGCAAAGACAACGGCCTTTAACCTCTCCCTTTTCAATTTTCCTGCCTGCTTTGCAGGCCTTGAGCACTGCGGAATAAAAACATTACAGCGAAAACCTTTCAATTTTCAATTTATGAATAACCTTTGGAACATTATCCTGTCAACATTAACCCTTGTCGCCGGTGGCGGCTGGTTGTTCGACCGCCGCCGCCATCGTCAGGAGGTCGAAAGCCTGAAGGCCGACAACCGTCAGAAGGACATGAACCTGTCGAAGATGTATGTCGACGAGTTCAAGGAAAACATCGCCGATCCCCTGCGGCATGAAGTCAGGGAATTAAGAACCGAGATAACACATTTAAGAAATGCAATACAGAAGATTAACGACTGCCCTCATAGCGACGCTTGCCCTGTTTACAGTGAGTTGCAGAAGCAGCAAGACCGTCACGCAGCAGACCCACAGTGAAGCCGTCCACGACACCATGATTGAGACCGTCACCCTCACCCTCCACGACACCATCCGTGAGACCACCACTATCCTCGTCCAAACCAACGAGACCGGCGACACCACCCGCCTCACCACCAACCGCGACCGCGAGAAGATAACCTCTCGCGACCGCACCGCCACCACCCTCACTCATCAAACCACCCAAACCGAAACTACCAGCAACACCGAGAAAACAACCTCACCCATTCAACCCATTAGCCCTATTAACCCCATCAAACCCACACTCTTCCTCAAACCACTCCTAATCTCCTTCCTCCTCGGCCTCCTCCTAATACCTCTCATCAAGTTATGTCGTCGTATAAGATTTTAAAAAGAGAGATAGACAAGCCCTATTCAACAACGGCCATGTTGCAGGATTCATTTTACCTCAAACATGATAAAGTCTAATGAATTTGTAAAAAAAATTTTCGTATTTAAAAAATATTTGTATATTTGCATGTTGATTTTAATCCTAAATATCCAATGAAAAGTATTGATAGAGTTTTTGTTGATGGGTATTGCAATATCGATAAAACAACTATAGATTTGCAAAAACAAACTGCATTATTGGCAACAAACAACTATGGAAAAAGCAATTTGCTGGATGCAATAGATTTTGGTTGCCTTTTCATCCGTGAATCCCAGGCAAACAAGAAAGCCATGATGCAATTTGCACCGGCAATCTCAATAAACGACAAATTAGCAGGAGAACCTTTTTCCTTTGAAGTAGAAGGCCATATTGATGACACCACATTGTACAAATATGGTTATTCTTTCATATGGAGGGCGGAGAGCGAACGTGGTGTTAGTGAAGCTTGGATTTGTCGCGAGTTTCTAAAGATAAAGAAAACGACAGGAGTCCATCCTGAATATTCCAACTATATTATCCGTGATGGAGCCACAGATGCCAAGTACCTTTCGAGTGAAAAGGGCCGTTGTAGCACCCGTATCGCAATCGACAGGAACTCTCTTGTGCTGAACAAACTGGCAAATTTTGACAATCTGTTTTGCATAAATATCATTCGAGAGCTCAACAATCTTGTTATCCTTAACATTGACACCTTGGACAATCCTGCCAAACATTTTGATTTTTCAATAGGGAACCTAAACGGCAGGGCTACTATTCATATCGGAGACGGATTGCCTCAGTTCCTTTTCAGTTTGAAAAAAAACAATCCAGACAAATACGAGTACCTTAAATCAGCAATAATGAGTCTGGTTCCGACACTTGAAGAGTTTGATCCTGTACCTGTAAAAATTGGCGAATTGCCCGACAATCAAAATTTGCCATATAAGATACCGACAGAATATGATGTGATTGTTAAGGACAAATATAACAACCAGCCTACACGATTTGCATACCTTTCCACTGGATGTATGAAACTAGTACATATATTGTCCGCGATTGTTTTGGCAAAAGAAAAGGGCGCACAACTGGTACTGATAGAGGAATTAGAAAATTCTGTACATCCTAAATTGCTCCGTAGCCTGTTATCAATTATAGAAGATATGTGCGAGGATGTGAAAGTGCTTTTTACAAGCCATTCTCCCCAGCTTGCGCAGTTCCTGTCACCCAAGCAACTGTATGTGGGATTGCCAAATTGTGACGGGGTAGTTGATTTCAGAACGGTAAAGGCCAACAAGGTTGATAAAATGCTGACGGTTGCCAACGAAATGAATCTGAGCCTAGGTGAATATTTGTTTATGCTGATGGAGGACATGGAGGGCGATAACGATTTAATCGGTATGTATTTCAACAAAAAAGATGGTTGCAATGAATAATAAGGATTTGTGTATTATCTTTGTTGAAGGGGATGCCGAGGAAATTCTTTTCAACAAACTAAAGCAGATATATTTGTCGGAAGGCTGCCGATGTGATATTAAAGTCATCAACATGAATACTGGCGGCTATGCCAACCAAGTAGCCGGTAAACTGAGGGGCTTGCGACAGAATGACAAATACAAAGACTGTAATTTTAAGGTGGTTTGTTGTGAGTATGATACCGACGTTTACGAAAAATTGCAGAGAAAAAAACCAAATTGGACGAGTCTATACAAATCGTGGAAAAAATTTCATATTGAGCAATGTATTCGTATTGAGGCGAAATCGAGCATTGAGTCCTGGATGCTAGACGACAAAGATAACCTCATCAAAGCATTGGGCTTAAATATTTCAGGGGAAGAGTTAAAAAATCTAAGTAGGGGTAAGACTTCACAAGAAGTAGTGAAAGCCCTTTTTAAGAAGCGAAATAAAATTTACGATAAATACAAAGGGAAACATAACATACTGCCATATCTCGACAAATTAAATATTTCTAAAATTCGTGACCGTAGAGAAAGTGAATTATTTGAGCTTGAAGCTCTGATAGGATTAAAAGAACCACAGTCTACAAATACCTGAATTTGATTGATTGTTAATTCAAGAGGGTTCTTTATGGTGACAGCCATAGAGAACCCTCTTGTCTAATAAACAAATGTTTTTTTAAGCCTACTTTAATCCAATTTACTCTTGGTTTTTCTTAGGTCGGCAAGTGTGTGCTCCAAATGTTTTTCCCACCCCGACTTGTGCAGGATGCGAATATATTCATTTTCATGTTTCCTTAAGATATCGATTCGACTCATCTTACTTAACTCCGTCCAGTTGTCCGATAGAATATATATAGCATTGCCGTAATCAAGGTTCTCGAAGACCACAATATCCTCTTCCATCATGGCCCCAAAATATCTGGAACTCATCCCTTCTCCATATATGTATCTTTGGGGGTTAAATCTGTCAAGAATATTAACACGACGTTTCACTTCCCCGATACGTTCATTAGACGGAGACCTCATTCGACCAATCACCCTCTCGATAGTTTGATCCAAAGTTCCTTCAGGGAAAAACTCCCATCCAACATGAATCGTTTGAGCAATCTGTTCTGCCGTAAGATTGGCAGCTACAATATGGCAGTCTCTAAACTGCTCCTGCATAAGGTTGATGGCAAAAAACAAGTCTTCGTCGAAACGACAAGATCCCCTTTCAAGTGATGGCTCTAATCTAGCCACAATCTTAACATTGTTGTCGCCAACCTGCTCTATGTGAATTGACAATTCCCACTCTCGTGCAGGAACGTGTGTTCTCGGATAAACCCATATGTCTCGGTAATTATCATGATATCCTTTGCTTGGGTCACCGAAATTGGGAGATTCCCACCAGATTGTCTTCATCACTTTAGGCCTATCTTTATGAACAATATCATAGCCATCTTTATTACGCCTAGCATACGTCCCGGACAACATGGTAGGAAGAAGTAAGTCTGGATTTTGCACCCCATTACTTGTTGCTGTAATTCTAACATGACTAAATTGGCCTGCCATTATGTCAGAAATACTGACATAACGAGTCGCAACAATCGATACCCAAGCGTCGGTTAATTGAGAAAGCTCCTCCATAATATGGTTGGGAACTTTTCTAAAATGGTAGTTTTTCATCATTTTTTAGTTAATTGGTTAATACTTACTTATTAGACGAGACTAAACTCACATAATTCATAACAAATTTCGTGCCAAACAAAAAGCCACCTGCGGAATCCACAAAAATTTAACAGTTACAATACCTACTTGCCTTCATCATACTAATGTAGCCCTCTGGACAATAATTTATAAAAAATGGCGTTATCAATAAGGAATTTATAAAATGATTTTATCAAAAAATGGCGTTATAAAAGTGGAATAATGATTTTATAAAAATGGCGTCACTAGTGTCTCTTAATTATTGTTAAATTAATTTATAATATTCTTATGCATAGTGTTTTGAGCAACAAAACTTGTGTCCGACTTTTGAAATGCGTATATTATGGTCTGAATCGAAATCAGACCGGTT
>Ga0326514_10000009_pt1 | contig 155367 bp, 128 predicted proteins | sample 3_2548_0518_D_FD_203653 | JGI IMG/M metagenome (GOLD analysis project Ga0326514, IMG submission 203653) | Bovine rumen microbial communities from UC Davis, California, United States - 3_2548_0518 | ecosystem: Host-associated > Mammals > Digestive system > Stomach > Rumen | place: USA... | reverse complement strand
CGTGGCCAACCTGGCCAGCGGCATGTACATCGTCCGCCTGACCCTCAGCGACGGCAGAACGGCTGTGAAACGTATGATTGTGAGATAAAACCTAGGAAAACCCAGGATGGCCTAGGAGCACCTAGGCCATCCTGGGGGAACCTAGAATCGTAGGATTAAAAAAAAGGTTTATGAGGTAGTTAAAGTAGTTAAAAGTAGTTAAAGTAGTTAAAAGACAAATGACCCATCCAGCAACAACGACGATACCATTGTCCTTTAACTACCAGCGAGCAAAGCGAGCGATAACTACCTTTAACTACCTTTAACTACCTTTAAAAAAGCCAACAACTACAAAAAAAAACACCAACAATGAAAGCAACAAAAACGACAATAGTAATGGCCGCCGCGATGGCCCTGCTGGGCACCTCGGCAGTGCAAGCGCAGGAAAAAGAGCTCCCGCGCCACGAGGTGTCGGTGAACTTCCAGGGCCTCGGCATCGGCTCCATGCCCTTCTCGGGAGACAAGGACTGGGACAACCATGCCGGCCTCTCCCTGGGCTTCGGCATGAACTACACCTACTGGTTCAACGACCATGTGGGCTTCCGCACCGGTCTGCGCCTCAACTCCCTGACGCACAGCCAGAGCCTCGACAACCTCAACATCCCCTTCAACGCCACCATGTCGCTGAGCAGCCTCGGCCTGCCGGGCGGCAGCGGCAACACCAACGTCAGCCTCCTCGGCACGGCCACGGCCGTCGACGAGCAGATGCAGTACACCTTCGTCGAGCTGCCCCTGCAGCTGGCGCTGCGTTGCGACAACCTCTTCCTCCATGTCGGCGTCTCGCTGGCCAAGGCCGTCAAGGCTACCGCCAGCTACAGCTATGAGGAGCCCGACTGCTCCATCACGGCGCTGCCCGACCTGGGCATCACCATGACCTCGCCCGTCCCCGTGACCCTCGGTGGCGAGAAGGAGCGTGTGGCCAAGAACCGCGACATCGCCAAGCCTTTCTACTGCCTCCTCGACGCCGAGGTGGGCTACACCTTCCACGTGCATGAGGCCACGAGCCTCAGCGTCGGCCTCTTCGGCCGCCTCGCACCGGTGAGCTACTCCACCGACGCCGACAAGGAAGTCTACACCGTGCACGTCAACAACCCCCCGACCTATACCGTGGAGCAGCCCTCGACGACCAAGCTCGTCGAGAAGATGGGCTACTACGAGGTGGGCCTGAATGTGGCCCTGAACCTCGGCATCGGCGCCAAGCAGAAGAAAGCCTGCAGCCACGACCACGAGCCCGTGCTGATGCCCAACAACGACTGCTGCAAGGAGATGGCCTCCGAGCTCGCCGCCCTCAAGGCCGCCTGCAAGAAGGCCGAGGACGATCTGGCAGCCCTCAAGGCCGAGCAGCGCCAAGCCGAAGTGGAGCGCCTGAAGGCCGAAGCCAACCGCGAGAAAGCCGAGGCCGCACGCGACAAGGCTGAAGCCGCCCGCGACAAAGCCGAGGTGGCACGCCAGGCCGCCGAGAAGGCCGCCCGCGACAAAGCCGCCGCCGAGAAGCAGGCCGCCATGGCCAAAGCCGAAGCCGACCGCATGGCTACCGAGAAGGCCCAGCGCGCCAAGGCCGAGGCTCAGGAGAAGCTCGAGGCCATCGGCGCCACCGTCTACTTCAAGAGCTCGGGCACCAAGGCCCAGTTCGACGAGCAGACCGACGACGCCATCCACGCCATCTGCGAGGCCATGAAGGCCGACAACACCCTCAAGGTCACCGTCTTCGGACATACCGACAACAAAGGGTCCTTCAAGACCAATATGAAGTACGGCTACAAGCGTGCCAAAGCCCTGAAGAACTACATGGTGAAGCTCGGCGCCCCCGCCAAGAACATCAAGTGCGAGAGCAAGGGTCCCAAGGAGCCTGTCGCCGACAACAAGACCGAGGAAGGCCGCGCTTTGAACCGCCGCGCCACCGTGGAACTGAAATAGTTTTTTTAGCATAACTGCAGCGTAGGGGTGCTCCGCAAGGGGCGCCCCTTGCTGTTTTTCTTCGCCCCGAGACCTCAAGACAACAAGTTTTTTTTTATTAAAAGACAAGAAAGACAAAAAGAATTATGATTTATGAATTATGAATTATGATTTATGAATTATGAGTGAGGAGTGATGAGTGAGGAATGAGGAGTGATGAGTGATGAGTGGGGAGTGATGAATGATGAGTGAGGAGTGAGGAATGAGGAGTGAGGAATTAAGAATTAAGAATTAAGAATTAAAAATTAAGAATTAGGAATTAGGAATGATAAGTGATGAATGATGAGTGTATCCTATAGCTCCCGGAGGGAGCACTCTCTCAGTAACCCCAGACGCAAGTCTGGGGATCCACCACAGCCCCCTCCCTCCTCTCAGCGTCCCGGAGGGACGCACTCTCAGTAACCCCAGACGCAAGTCTGGGGACCCACCACAGCCCCCACCCTCATCTCAGCGTCCCGGAGGGACGCGCTCTCAGTCTGCCTGCCCCTTGGGGCACGGCTTGCGACCAACGTGGAGCAAACCCCAGACGGCAGTCTGGGGATCCACCACAGCCCCCACCCTCATCTTAGCGTCCCGGAGGGACGCGGTCTCAGTAACCCCAGACGGCAGTCTGGGGACCCACCAGAAGTCCCCCACCCTCATCTTAGCGTCCCGGAGGGACGCGGTCTCAGTAACCCCAGACGGCAGTCTGGGGATCCAGCAGCCCTCCCCTTACCCTCATCTCAGCGTCCCGGAGGGACGCGCTCTCTAACGACAACAGAGACAACGCAGACAACTGGCTCAGTGCAACACGCACTGAGCTGGGCTGCCGCATCATGCTGTCTGTGATTTCTAACACGAATTATCACGAATTAACCATTAATTAATTCATGAAAAATTCATGGTCAATTACATGGCAATTCATGTTAAAAAATGACTGAGTGGGTAGTTGGTAGTGGGTAGCAACCATTGTATAACCCTTGTTTAACGCTCGTTTTTCGATTATAAAACGTTAAACGAACGTTAAACGAACGTTAAACGAGGGTTGAAAAGATTGACTTGATGTAAGTTGTGTGTGTATTTTCTTTTCTAACGACAACATAGACAACGCGGACAACTTGCGCCCCGCAACATGCGGGGCTCTTGCTCAGTGCATGTTGCACTGAGCTTGTTGTTTATGTTGTTTGTGTTGTCTTCAGAGAGCGCGTCCCTCCGGGACGCTAAGAGGAGGAAGGAGGGGACCTGTGGGTCCCCAGACTTGCGTCTGGGGTTTGCTCCACGTTGGTCGCAAGCCGTGCCCCAAGGGACTGGCAGACTGAGACCGCGTCCCTCCGGGACGCTGAGAGGTGGGTGGGGGGGGCTCTGAATCCCCAGACTTGCGTCTGGGGTTATTAATAGAGCGCTCCCTCCGGGATCTATAGGATACACTCCTCATTCATCACTCATAATTCATAAATCATAATTCATAAATCATCATTCCTCATTCTTAATTCTTAATTTTTAATTCTTAATTCTTAAGGGAGAGGCTGATTCTGCGGCGGCGGAGGTCGACGTCGAGGACTTTGACTTTCAGGTGCTGGTGGAGGTGTACCACCTCGTTGGGGTCGTTGACGCGGCGGTTGGCCATCTGGCTGACATGGACGAGGCCGTCCTGGTGCACCCCGATGTCGACGAAGGCGCCGAAGGCGGTGATATTGGTCACGATGCCCGGCAGCACCATGCCCTCATGCAGGTCCTCGATGCGGGTGACGTTCTTGTCGAACTCGAAGACCTCGAACTTGGCGCGGGGGTCCAGGCCGGGTTTCTCGAGTTCCTTCATGATGTCCTGCAGCGTGGGGAGTCCGCAGTCGTCGCTGACGAAGTCGTTGAGGACGATCTTCGAGCGCAGCTCCTTGTCTTTCATCAGGCTCTCCACGTCGGCGCCGACGCTCTGGGCCATGCGCTGCACCAGGGCGTAGCGCTCGGGGTGTACGGCACTGCGGTCCAGCGGGTTGGCGCTCTCGCGCACGCGCAGGAATCCTGCGCACTGCTCGAAGGCCTTGTCGCCGAGACCCTTGACGGCGTGCAGCGCTTGACGGTCGGCGAAGGCGCCGTTCTTGTTACGGTGTGCCACAATCTTGTCGGCCAGTGCGGGGCCGATGCCGCTGACATAGGAGAGCAGCTCGCGGCTGGCGGTATTGAGTTCCACGCCCACGCTGTTGACGCAGGAGACCACGGTGTCGCCGAGACTCTCGGCGAGCATCTTCTGGTCGACGTCGTGCTGGTACTGTCCCACGCCGATGCTCTTGGGGTCTATCTTGACGAGCTCGGAGAGGGGGTCCATGAGGCGGCGGCCGATGCTCACGGCGCCACGCACGGTGATGTCGTAGTCGGGGAATTCGCGCCGAGCCACGTCGCTGGCGCTATAGACGGAGGCGCCGGCCTCGCTGACGGAGACGGCGATGACCTTGCGGTTGAAACGGCAGCGCTGCACCACTTCTTCTGTCTCGCGGCCGGCGGTGCCGTTGCCGATGGCGATGGCCTCGATCTGGAAGGCCTCGACGAGGGCTTCGAGCTTGTTGATGGCGGCACGCTCCTCACGTACCGAGGTGAAGGGGTAGATGGTCTCGTTGTGGAGCAGCTGCCCTTGTGCGTCGAGGCACACCACCTTGCAGCCCGTGCGGAAGCCCGGGTCGATGGCGAGGGTGCGCTTCTGTCCCAGCGGGGCGGCGAGGAGCAGCTGCCGCAGGTTCTCGGCGAAGACGCGGATGGCCTCGCGGTCGGCGCGCTCCTTCAGCAGGTTGCGGAACTCCGTCTCGATGGAAGGCTCAATCAAGCGCTTGTAGCTGTCGGCCACGGCGAGAGCCATCTGGCCGGAGGCACCGGATTTTCCGGACATTCCGGACTTTCCGGGTTTTCCGGGGAAGCAGGCCTCTATGCAGTCGTCGTCGCTTTCGGGGCGCACGTGGACTTTGAGGACGCCGGCATCTTCGCCGCGGAAGAGGGCGAGGATGCGATGTGACGGGGCGCGGTGGATAGGCTCCTTCCAGTCGATCCAGTTCTCGAACTTTGCCACACGCTCGTCGTCCTTGTCGACGCCGCGCGCCAGCGCGGCGGTGAGGAAGGCCTTGCGGCGGAAGATGTTACGCACGCGGTTGCGCACGGCGGCATCCTCGCTGACACGCTCGGCGATGATGTCGCGGGCACCTTGCAGATCCTCGGAGGTGAAAGGTGAAAGGAGAAAGGTGAAAGAGGTATCCTTCGCCGCTCGCATAATATTGTCGGCCAGGGGCTCGAGGCCTTTCTCTATGGCTATGGTGGCGCGGGTGCGGCGTTTGGGGCGGTAGGGCAGGTAGAGGTCTTCGAGGTCGGTGAGCGTCTCGGCGGACTCTATCTGGCGGCGCAGCTCGGGGCTGAGCTTGCCCTGCTCCTCGATGGAGGCGAGGATGGCCTCGCGGCGCTTGTCGAGCTCTTTGAGGCGCAGCAGCAGGTCGCGGATGGCGGCGATCTGCACCTCGTTGAGCGACCCCGTCACCTCCTTGCGGTAGCGCGCGATGAAAGGCACCGTGGCCCCTTGCTCGAGGAGCTCTATGGTCTTCTCCACCTGACGTTGGTTGAGATTCAATGCATTGGCGATATAGGTAGCGTAATTACTCACTGTAGTTAAATTATTTATAGGTGTTCGTAACCCTCGGTTCAGGCTGCAAAGTTACACAAAAAAAGAGGATAAATAAAAAAAATTCTTGCCGTATTGAAAAATATATGTATTTTTGCACTTTGAAAAAAAATATGAAAAAAAACGTCGCCATGACCGCCGAGACCAAAAAGATACTGGACGAGATACGACCCGAGTTGCTGCGCATTGCGCCCAAAGGGGCCAAAGTGCTGCTTTTCGGCTCGCGTGCCCGCGGCGACGAGCGTCCCGATTCCGACTTCGACATACTGGTGTTGCTAAAAAGAAAAGGGAAAAGTTTACCCGAAGACAACATGGGTCTAGGCTACGATATCAATACCCTTTTTTGGAAAAGAGACCGAGATGTCGGAACGGTGGTACAGACCGAAGATGAGTGGGAAAAGCAGAGTTTCTCCTTGTTTTACGACAATGTAATGAACGAATCTGTCAGATTGATATGAGTCTGGACAAAGGAACAGATTGAAATAATCCGAAATAAAACAAACAATTAATTAATACCCAATCATTATGAAGAAAGCTTTATTATTTGCAGCAGCGCTGCTGACCAGCGGAGTCATGATGGCTCAGACTCCGACCATCGTGTCGACCCAGGTCGAGAAACGCAATGTCATCATTGAGGAGTTCACCGGTTATCATTGCACCTGGTGCCCCGACGGCCACCGTGTCTGCAACGAGATTGCTGAGCAGCATGCCGGTCATGCCTGGTCCATCAACATCCACCAAGGCTACTTCGCCAATGGCTCGGGCTACACCACTACCTATGGCGACAATATTGCCGGCCTGTACAACATCTCTTCATGGCCCAACGGTGTCGTCAACCGTGGTTCCTCTGCCTCCAGCAATCGTTCCACTTGGGTAAGCCAAGCCAACGCTGTTCGCGAGGAGAACTCCCCTGTCAATGTCGCCGCCGTGGGTAACCTCGACGCCGCCAGCCGCACCGTCACCCTCCATATCGAGCTGTACTATACCAGCAATGCTTCCAACGCCACCAACCTGCTGAATGTCGCCGTGCTGCAGAACAATGTCATTGGTCCGCAGACCGGTGCCAACAAGAACCCTGACTATATGGAGCCCAACGGCATGTACCGCCACATGCACATGTTCCGCACCCTCCTCACCGGCCAATGGGGCGTCGAGATTCCTGCCACCCAGGGCACCTTCATCGACACCACCATCACCTACACCATACCTGCCAGCATCGACGGCCTCGCCATCAGCGATGTGAACGACATTGAGTTCATCGTCTTTGTCACCGCCCCCAACCACAAGAACATCCTCTCTGGCACCAAGGCCATGATCATCACCGAGGAGCCTACCGTCAACACCTTCAAGGTCGAGAGCACCGGCTGCAGCCTCGAGTTCCAGCCCTATGTCAGCATCACCAACAGCACCGCGAACGACATCGCCAGCTGCACCTTCGAATATGACGGCGCTCCCTATACCGTCCACAAAACCATCCCCAGCCTCCAGAGCGACACCATCCACATGCCTATCTATACCATCACCGTCAGCGGTGAGCCCGACCAGAACTGCGTCACCACCAAGACCGTGAGCCTCACGGGCTTCTCCACCACCGGCGGCGATGACCACACCGTCACCACTGCTGCCAAGAGCGTCACCTTCGCCGACTTCCATATCTACACTCAGGCCGGCCCCTTCGTTGCCCGCATCGGCATTGACGCCTACGGCTCGGAAGCCAGCGTCTCCCTGCTCAACCAGAGCAACTGCGAGGCCGTCTGGACGGAAGGTCCCTGGACCGATATCGCCGGCTTCAACCCGCAAACCATCCAGTACATCTCCCAACTCCCCAATGCCCGTCATTTTGAAATCACCTTCAACCCCACCACCGCCGGCCTCTATGTCCTGCGTCTGAACGACGGCTACGGCGACGGCTGGTACATGACCAACGACAACGTTGTCTCCGGTCTGTGGTTGCGCAACAACGATGGCGAGTTCCTGGCCTTCCCCCAGGGCTACACCAACGGCGAAGAGTTCACCACCAAGGACTTCTTCCTGAACGTGACCAGCACTGGCGACGGCAGCCATAGCCGTGTGGGCATCGACGGCGTCGAGAGCGTCAGCGTCAACACCTGGCCCAACCCCGCCAGCCACAGCGCCACCATCAGCGCCGGCAGCGCCATCCGCAGCCTCGAGGTCGTCAACACCCTCGGCCAGGTGGTCTTCCGCACCCAGAACGTCAACAGCGACCGCTATGAGCTGAACGTCAGCGAGCTCAACAGCGGCATCTACTTCCTCAACGTCACCACCGAGCAGGGTACCGCCACCCAGCGCCTCAGCGTGGTGAAGTAATGAGAGCACCGCTTAAATAAGATTTATTATAAAAATATAGCGCGGGATGCAATAAATCATTGCATCCCGCGTTATCACTTCAAATATTTATAGTACTAAAATAATGAAACGAATACTGACAATCAGTGCACTGATGCTTGTAGCAAGCATCGCTTTCTCTCAGCAAAACGCAGTCATCGGGAACGTCTCTTCCCGCGCCAAGGCGATGCGCATGATGAACTTCAGCCGTCCCGAATACCAGATTAAGGACATCAAGGTCTATACCGACACCATGACGGTATACTCGCTGGCGAACCAAGTCATCTACCCCTTCGGCGAGTGGGACTCCATCGAGTATTTCATGACCAACAACAAGCTGCACTGGTACCGTGAGAGCGGCTACCGCCAGGCCTTCGACTCCAGCGAGGTGTCGGTGAACCGCCTGCGCCGCCTCGACGACAGCTACCTCGACCTCTTCTACTCCATCTGGACCCGCAAGATCGAACTCCTCGGCGGCTATATCGCCGACCGCGAGGTGACGCTGATCAACGGCATCCACCCGGGCATGTCGAAAGACGACGTCTTCAAGGTCTTCTTCAAAAAATACCCCAAGTCGTACACCGCCGAGGTCACCGTCCTCAAGGTGGTCTCCGGTGCCAACGAGGTCGCCGAGATATACACCTTCAAAGGCACCAAGCTCCGCCACATCAAGATCGAGACGTCGTATAAGTACTACTAGCGTTTAGTGGTTAGTGGTTAGTGGTTAGTGAGGAGTGAGGAATTAAAAATTAAAAATTAAGAATTAAGAATTAAGAATTAGGAATTCTTTTTAAATCTTTTAAAATCTGCTGGAGAAATAAGTTCTGAGAGTTCTGATAGTTCTGATTGAGATAGAAAAGCGGGGAGTGAGGAGTGAGGAATGAGGAATTAAGAATTAAGAATTAAGAATTAGGAATTAGGAGTGATGGGGGAGTGAAAGGGGAGTGAGAGGGACAAATGAAAGGCTGACGCAGTACCGCCGTAGGCGAAATTTACAAGATTTACAAGATTTCGCCGAAGGCAGGAGAATAAAGATTAACCGAGACCGACCCCCGCGCAAGCGGCAAAATCTACAAGATCCACGAGATCTCGCCGCAGGCAGGAGAATAAGAATAATGATGAGTGATGAATGAGGAATGAGGAATGAGGAATTAACCGAGACAGGTCACCGCCGCAGGCGGAAATAATTTATAAGATTTATAGATTTCGTGAGCGAAGCGAGCAGGAGAAAAGAAAAAGAGATTAACCGAGACGAGCCCCCCGCGCAAGCGGCAAAATCTACGGAGCTCTGAAAGTCGAGAGCAGAGCCATGCTTGCATGAGCTTTGCCGAGATGCAGGAGCGTAGACGAAGTCAAGATCTACAAGATCTATTCGCTACATTTGATTTAATTCAGCGGAGCTCATCACCCCTTCGGGGGTCGCGAGCGCGGAGCGCGAGCAGGAGAACAAGAAAATGAGGAACGAGGAGTGTCCTATGCCACCCACTAAAAAAAAGTGCACTGCACTTTTTTTCGGCTCTTTCAATCCGATACATGTGGGGCATCTCATCATCGCCAACACCATGTTACAACAGGGGGGCGTTGACGAGGTGTGGCTCGTGGTGTCGCCGCAGAACCCGCTGAAGGAGCGCGCCACGCTCCTCGCCGACCACCACCGCCTGCAGATGGTGCAGCGCGCCGTCGACGACAACTACCGCCTGCGGGTCTGCGACATCGAGATGCACCTGCCCATCCCCAGCTACACCGTCGTCACCCTGGCGGCGCTGCAGGACAAATACCCCGACCGCGAGTTCTGCCTCGTCATGGGCAGCGACAACCTCGCCACCTTCGACCGCTGGCGCAACTACCAATACATCCTCGACAACTACCACCTCCTCGTCTACCCCCGCCCGGGCAGCGAGCACTGCAAGTTCGCCAGCCACCCCAACGTCACCCTCGTCGACGTGCCGATGATAGACATCTCGTCGAGCTATATCCGCCAGCAGATCGCCGCGGGACGCGATGTGCGCTACCTGCTCACCGAGCCGGTGTACAACTATTTAACCGAAATGCATTTCTACGAATGAAAAAAGGAGTAAAGAAAGGTCTTAAGATTACGGCATGGGTCTTCGGCTCACTGCTGTTCCTCTTCGTATTGGCCACCCTGCTGGTGTCGCCCATCGCCGAGAGCTACATCAACAGCCATGGCGAGGAACTCGTCGGCCGCAAGGTGCATGTCGACGACGTCACCATCAACGTCTACTCCGGCCACCTGGCCATCACGGGCTTCACGCTCTACGAAGACAACGGCACCGATGTCTTCGCCCGCTTCGACACCCTCGACGTCGACGCCAGCCTCCTCAAGCTCCTCGGCAGCACCGTACAGCTCAACCACGTCACCCTCGCCGGCCTCGACGTCAACATGATCAAGGACGGCGACACCTTCAACTTCCAGAGCATGCTCGACCACTTCGCCTCCGACAGCACGGAGACCGTGCAGGACACCACGCCCAGCGACTGGGTCATCCGCATCCACAACATACGCATCAGCCACGCCCAGATACACTATAACGACGTCGTCGACAACAAGCACTGGCACCTGCCCGACATCAACCTCCGGGTCCCCGGCTTCGTGCTGGGCGGCGACGAGCAGAGTGAGGGCGGCCTGCACATAGCCTTCGCCGAAGGCGGCGACCTCAACCTCGACGGCCACTACCACGAGCAGCAGGGCACCTACGACTTCGCCGCCAGCCTCACGGGCTTCAAGCTGAAGAATATCGAGACCCTGGCGGCCGACTTCCTGCAGTTCGACCGGCTGGGCGGCAGCCTCGACCTGCGCCTCAACGCCGCAGGCGACATCGGCGAGATCACCAAGAGCCGCATCGGCGGCACCGTGGCGCTGCGCAACCTCGACCTGCAGAACAAGGGCGCCCAGGTGGCAGGCTTCAAGAGCCTCGACATCGTCATCAACAACGTCAACCTCGACGACAACGCCTTCGACATCCAGAGCCTCAAGCTCGACGGCCTCACCGCACAATATGAGCAGTGGGCCGACCACTCGAATATCGACGACTTGATGAAACCTTCCGGAGATTCCGGACAATCCGGGAATTCCGGAAATTCCGGAGAATCCGGAGAGGCCAGAGAAACCGGCGATACGGCTGCTGCTGCCAAGCCGCTGGCGCTCACGCTCCATGAGCTCACCGTCACCGACGGCAGTCTGACGTATGTCGACCACACCCTCCCCGACCCCTTCTCCTTCCCCGTCACCAAGCTCAACATCGAAGCCACGGACCTCACCCTCGCCGGCGGCAACAACGCCAAGCTGCGCGCCATGCTTCCCGGCGGCGGACACCTCATGGTGAAATGGGAGGGCGACATCGACCACTGGAAACGCCACCAGGACCTCTTCATCTCCGTCAAGGGCCTCGACATGAAGCAGCTCAGCCCCTGGACCGTCTACTTCACCGGCAACCCCATCGAGGACGGCGTCTTCTCCTTCACCTCGCGCAACACCATCAAGAACAGCAACATCAACGGCAAGAACAAGCTCGACATCTACAAGGCCAAGGTCGGCAGCCGCCGCAAAGACGTAGAGCCCCAGCAGAAGCTGCCCCTCAAGACCGCCCTCTATATCCTGAAAGACAAAGACAACAAGATACTCTTCGACGTGCCTGTCACCGGCAACATCGACAACCCCGAGTTCAGCTACATGAAGCTGGTGTGGCAGACGCTGGGCAACCTGCTCGTCAAGGTGGCCACGTCGCCCATCCGTGCCCTGGGCAACGCCTTCGGCTTCGGCAATGACGACCTCGAGTTCATCGAGATAGAGCCGCAGCAGCGCGGCCTCACCTCCGAGCAGTACCACATCCTCGGCGAGCTGGCCACCGTGGCCAAGTCCGACTCCCTCGTCCACCTCACCCTCGAGCTGCAGATGCCCGCCCCAGCCGACGACTCCGCGGCCCACCGCTATGAGTTCCGCAACGGCATCGTGCGCCGCTACCTCCTCGAGCAGGGCGTCAGCGAGCGCCAGATCACCGTCACCACTGGCCAGCCCGTGAGCGACGGCGACCGCACAGGCTACGCCATCACCTCGGAAATGAAAATCGACGAGGAAAACTAAAAGGTAAAAAGTAAAAGGTAAAAAGTAAACACTAAACACTAAACACTAAGCACTCATCATTCATCACTCATCATTATTCTTGTTCTCCTGCCTGCGGCGAGATCTCGTAGATCTTGTAGATTTTTTCTCAATCAGAACCCCGAAGGGGAACCGAACACCGATAAAAATGATATTTGATACAGTGAGCAACTAAAAGAACTATCAGAACTTTTTTCTCCAGCAGATTTTAAAAGATTAAAAAAGAATTCATCACTCCTCACTAACCACTAACCACTAAACACTAAACACTCCTCACTCATCACTCATCATTCATCACTAACCACTGATTATGGAACAAACCGACATACTCACTCCCATTGACTATAATGACGACTCCATCGTCCACCTTGAGGACATGGAGCACATACGTCTCCGTCCCGGCATGTACATCGGCAAGCTGGGTGACGGCTCCTCCCATGACGACGGCATCTACGTCCTCATTAAGGAGGTCATCGACAACGCCATCGACGAGTTCACCTCGGGCTTCGGCAAGAAGATAGAGGTGAAGATCAACTTCGGCGAGCGCCGTGTCAGCATCCGCGACTACGGCCGCGGCATCCCCCTCGGCAAGCTCGTCGAGGCCGTCAGCAAGCTCAACACCGGCGCCAAATACGACAGCAAGGTCTTCCAGAAGTCCGTCGGCCTCAACGGCGTGGGTACCAAGGCCGTCAACGCCCTCAGCAGCTGGTTCAAGGTCCAGTCCATCCGCGACGGCAAGACCCGCATCGCCGAATTCGCCGAAGGCAAGCTCACCAACGATACCGGCATCATAGCGGTCGACGGTTCGGCCGTCGACACCGGCACATTAGTCGAGTTCATCCCCGACAGCAAGCTCTTCGGCAACTACCACTTCATCGGCGAGTACGTGGAGAAGCGCATCTGGAACTACTGCTACCTCAACCGTGGCCTGACGATGTACTACAACGACAAGCGCTACTACTCGAAGAACGGCCTCCTCGACCTGCTGGAGAACAACCTCCAGAGCGACCCCCTCTACCCCATCATCCACATCAAGGAGGGTGACTTCGAGGCCGCCTTCACCCACATCAACGGCCAAAGCAACGACTACTACTACTCCTTTGTCAACGGCCAGCATACCACCGAGGGCGGCACCCACCAGAGTGCTTTCCGCGAGGCCTATGCCCGCGTCGTCAAGGAGTTCATCAAGAAAGACTACTCCCCCGAGGTCATCCGCCAGGGCCTCGTCTGCGCCCTCTGCGTCCGCATCCAGGAACCCGTCTTCGAGGCACAGACCAAGACCAAGCTCGGCTCCACACACCTGGAGCCCAACAAGGTCGACGGCACCAACGACTCGCCGCTCCTCAAGACCTACGTCCTCGACATCCTCAAGCGCAACCTCGACAACTACCTCCACATGCATGCCGAGACTGCCGACGCCCTGCTCACCAAGATTAACGCCAACGAGAAAGAGCGCAAAGAGATAGCGGGCATCAAGAAGGTCGCCCGCGAAGCCGGCAAGAAAGCCAGCCTCAACAACCGCAAGCTGCGCGACTGCCACGTGCACTACAACACCAACCATGCCCGCCGCCTCGAGAGCACCATCTTCATCACCGAGGGTGACTCCGCCTCGGGCTCCATCACCAAGAGCCGCGACGTCGACACCCAGGCCGTCTTCTCCCTCCGCGGAAAGCCCAAGAACACCTATTCCATCTCGAAAGTCGACGTCTACAAGAACGAGGAGCTGAACCTCCTCCACAACGCCCTCGACATCGACGACGGCATCGACAACCTGCGCTACAACAACGTCGTCATCGCCACCGATGCCGATGTCGACGGCATGCACATTCGCCTGCTGTTGCTCACCTTCTTCCTCCGCTTCTACCCCGAGCTCATCCAGACCGGCCACGTCTACATCCTACAGACTCCCCTCTTCCGCGTGCGCAACAAGCAGAAGACCACCTACTGCTATACCGACGAGGAGCGCATCGCCGCCATCCACGACACCCCCAAGGCCGAAATCACACGATTCAAAGGTCTCGGCGAGATCTCACCCGAGGAGTTCAAGAACTTCATCGGCAAGGACATGCGCCTCGACCCCGTGCTGCTGCACAAAGACTTCGACACCAAGGGCGTCCTCTCCTTCTACATGGGTGAGAACACCCTCGAGCGCCGCGAGTTCATCATGAGCAACCTCCGCGTCGAAGACGACGAATCGATAGTGGTGGCATAAAAAAATTTGGCCATATTATATTTATTTACTAATATTGCATCAAATTCTCACTACTATGACAACTACCAAAAAACGCAAAAAGAATCTGATAGTCAGTTATAAAAACCTGTCCGACGACCTGAAGGAATTGTTCAAATCGGCCTATCCTGACGGTTATAGCAACTTCCTGCAACGTTTCGAGAAGCCCAACGGCGAGACAATTTTCGTTGTGCCCTTCGAGACTGACGACACCTGCTACATGGTCAAGTTCGAGGTGGTCATCGACACCCTCGGCGAAGACCTCGACAAGGCCCTCTTCGACGATGACGACGACAGCGGCAAGGAAGACGAGTTCGCCCCCATCAGCGAGGCCCTCGAGAAAGAAGAGGACAACACCTCCCACAAGGAGCGCGTGCTGCGCCACGGCGACTTCGAGACCAACCTCGAGGAGGACGAGAAGCGCAAGAAGAAACTCTCCCTCGGCATCAACAAGGAAGAGATCAAGGCCGCCTTCGGCGACGACGACGATGTCGAAGAACTCGACAGCTACGAGAAGATTGGCGAAGACGACGACGAGCCCGATGACGACTTCGAGCCCTCCGACGAAGACCTCCGCGGCATCGAAGAGGAATACTTCGACGCCGAGAACCCTCCCCTCGACGCCACCATCCCCGACGAAGAGGCCGTGAAGCCGGAGCCCAAGAAACGCGGCCGCAAGAAGAAAAACGAGAAATAACGAAAAAACAAATAGAATCATGAAGAAAATTGTTTATACCCTCTGCCTCGCAGCCCTGTTCCTCGGCTACAGCGCCGCCGCACAGACCCAGGAGAGCGGTCTCCGCCACTCCATCTACCTCAATGGCAACATCCCCACCGGTGACTTCGGGTCGAGCGTCAGCAGCGGTCACAGCGTCGTGCCCCTGACCTACGAAGAGATTGGTAAAGACGCCTCCCTTGGCTTCGGCCTCGGCTACCGCGTCAGCTACGCCTTCCCCATCGGCCTCGGCACCGTGGCACCCTTCGCCGGCATCGACATCCTCTGGAACACCATCGACGGCAAATGGGCTGACCTCTATAGCGACGCCTACTACACCTGCCCCACCTACTTCAACGTACCCCTCCTCGCCGGCATCAACTACACCTACGAAGAGGTGTGGGACAACATCACCCCCTTCGGTGAGTTCGGCGTCGGCACCGACTTCTTCTGGATGACCCCCGAGGGCGACGGCAACAACGACAGCTACTATTTCGGCTATAAGGCCACCTTCGCCTTCTCGTGGATGGTGGGCGCCGGTGCCTACTTCGGCAAATATGTCAGTGCCGGCCTCTACTACTACGGCATGGGCAAGCACACCGTCGACTACACCTCGGGCACCCTGGACGACAACGTCACCGCCAGAACGCAGGTGCAGACCAACACCGCCGCCGGCATGGGCCGTCAGCAGCGCACCGTCGGCAGCCTCATGCTCCGCGTGGGATTCCACTTCTAGGGAATTAAGAATTAAGAATTAAGAATTAAAAATTAAAAATTAAAAATTTAGGATTAAGGATTTCTTTTTTCTTCCCCCTCAAGGCTGGTGCAGCAATGCACTAGCCTTTTGTATTAGTAGCCAAAAACGACCCTTATATAACAGACAAAAAAAGGCTGGCGTGTCGTTGACACGCCAGCCTTTTTAGTGTTTAGCGTTCAGTGGGTAGTAAGTAGTGGGTAGTAGGTAGTGGTTAATTTTTAATTTTTATTTTTTAATTCTTAATTCTTAATTAATCTTGTCGAAGCCAAGATAGGGTCTCAGGCACTCGGGCATGACGATGCCGTCGGGGGTCTGGTTGTTCTCCAGCAGGGCGGCCACGATGCGCGGCAGGGCCAGGGCCGAGCCGTTGAGGGTGTGGCAGAGCTGCATCTTGCCGTTCTCGTCTTTGAAGCGCAACTTCATGCGGTTGGCCTGGAAGGTCTCGAAGTTGGAGACCGAGCTCACCTCAAGCCAGCGCTTCTGTGCGGCGCTCCACACCTCGAAGTCGAAGGTCATGGCAGAGGTGAAGCTGATGTCGCCGCCGCAGAGTTTCAGGATATGGTACGGCAGGCCCAGCTTGTCAAGCAGGCCTCCGACATGCTTCTTCATCTCCTCGAGCTGGTCATAGCTGCGGTCGGGATGTTCGATGACCACGATCTCCACCTTCGAGAACTCGTGCAGGCGGTTCAGGCCGCGGACGTCCTTGCCGTAGCTGCCGGCTTCACGGCGGAAGCACTCGCTATAGCCCACATGCTTGATGGGGAAGCGCTTGGCGTCGACCACCTCGCCGCGGAAGATATTGGTGATGGGCACTTCGGCTGTGGGGATCATATAGAATCCGTCGAGCGGGATGGAGTACATCTGCCCCTCCTTGTCGGGCAGCTGGCCGGTGCCGAGGCCGCTGGCCTCGTTGACCATCAGCGGCGGCTGGATCTCCACGAAGCCCGCATTGGCGGCCTCGTTGAGGAAGAAGTTGATGAGGGCGCGCTGCAGGCGGGCACCCTTGCCCTTGTAGAAGGGGAATCCGGCGCCGGTCACCTTGTTGCCCAGCTCGAAGTCCACGATGTCGTACTTGGCGCAGAGTTCCCAGTGGGGCAGCGCGTCGGCGGGCAGCTCGGGTTTCACGCCGAACTCGGCCACGACGACGTTGTCGGCCTCGCTCTTGCCCACGGGTACGGTGATATGCGGCGCGTTGGGCAGCGAGATAAGCTTCTCGTTGAGGGTCTTCTCCACGGAGGCCTGCTCCTCGCCAAGGGCTTTCTCCTCGCCCTTGAGTTCGGCGGTGCGCAGCTTGGCGGCTTCGGCCTCGTCTTTCTTACCCTGTTTCATCAGGGCGCCAATCTCCTTGGCGATACGGTTCGACTCGGCCTTCACGCCGTCGGCCTTCACCTGCAGGGCGCGGCGCTGGCTGTCGAGCTCAAGAATCTCGGCGATACGCTCCTCCACATTCTGCACATTCTTGATTTTCAGTCGTGCAATAATCTCGTCGGTATGATCTTTGATATACTGTAACTGTAGCATCTTTTATGATTATTAAGTTTAGAGATAACGCGCCGTCATGGCATTTATTATATATAGGAATAAAAAAAAGCCCTAAAAAAAGAAAGCCAGCGCTGGTATCAGCGCTGGCCTGAGAATCATTTTATTTCACTCAAATCTTTTTCAGTTTGATGACAGACTTGATGTTGTAGCCCATGACGCTGACGTTGACGGTCATCGTCATCTTGTTGCCATCGATGTCGATGGTGGCTTTGGTGACTGAATTTTCCACAGCATCCTTCATGGTCAGCTGGTCGTCATCGATGCTGTAGGTGCCGTGGGTAGTCTCTTCCTCGCCATCATCGTAAGAGACAGCGACATAAGTGTGGTCCTCGTTGAAGGTAACCTTGCTACCGTCGCCGGGCTCAGTCTCGGTATTGCTCTGACCCTGGTAGGTCTCGGTCATGGTCGTGGAGGTCACTTCCCAGGTGCCGATGATGTCCTTCTCATAATCTTTGGAGCAGCTGGTGAAAGCAAACGTTGCGACTGCGCAGAACATTGCGGCCAAAAGTTTCATTTTTTTCATAATAACTCGTTTTCTTTTAAAGGTTAAACTTATTTCTATTTCGCGGAGAGAGAGGGATTCGAACCCCCGGACCCTCGCAGGTCAACGGTTTTCAAGACCGCCGCAATCGACCACTCTGCCATCTCTCCGAAATGAAGTGCAAAAGTACTACTTTTCGGCGACATGGCCAAATATTTTTCACAAAGCACTATGGTTTAGCGCACTGCACACCACCCCGACGGTCTTTATCTCCTCTCTGTTTTTAAGAAAGAATCCGTTTAGTGGGCCATCGAGGCGGCGGAGAGCATGCCGATGAAGAACACCAGCAGGCAGATGGAGATGACCACGATGGTGAGGATGCCGTAGAATTTCCAGTAGCTCTTGGTGTTCTACAGGAACAGGACCGCCTTTTCGTTGTCTCTGTTGTTGACGGCGTCCCTGGCGGCATTGGCGCCACGGAACATGAAGACGGCTACCGGGACCATCAGACCGGACATGAGGATGTAAAGGATGCCCGTGATGATCAGAACTGTGGAGTTAAACTCGGTATTGGTGGGCATGCTGCCGTAGCTATACAGGTCGTAGTTGTACGCGTAGTCAACAAACGAGCTCGAGATAAGGACGCTGACGCCGGCGAGGAATACCAAGGCCGCTCCGATGACTGCCATCACGCCGAAAAAGCGGTACCATTTGCCCGTGCTCTCGACATAGTTGGTGACTTCCTGCATGAGTTTTTGATCTTTTTCTTCCATGGTTCAAAAAATATTAAATTGTTAAACTAATTATTTTCAGGCATTCACAAGTCCCCATCCCGGACACTTGCCGACAACAAAGATAAGTGTTTTTTTTGATTTCCAGCAAAAAAAGTGAGAGAAAAAAAAGAAAACCCCGCCGGGATGTCGGCGGGGTATCTAGATCAAAAATCTAAAACAAATTACCTTTTTCTCTCTTATTCAGCCTTCTTGGCGTACTTTTTGTACTTGTTCATGAACTTGTCGACGCGACCAGCGGTGTCAACGAGTTTCAGCTTACCGGTGAAGAAGGGGTGCGAAGTGTTCGAGATTTCGAGCTTCACAACGGGATACTCATTACCATCGGTATAGGTGACGGTCTCTTTGGTGTTGGCACAGCTCTTGGTGAGGATCATGTGGTCGTTGGACATGTCTTTGAACACCACGAGGCGATAGTTTTCGGGATGAATTCCTTTTTTCATTTCTTTACTTTTTGCCGTCTAACCCGTTAATTGTTAGACGATTGTTTATAATTCGTTTATTAATTTCGTGCTGCAAAGATACAAACATTTTCCGAACTGGCAAAATATTTTTCTCAAAATCAGCAAATATTGACAACAGGCGGGCCAGAGCGACGGTGATTCCAGACGGAGGGTCGTATACAATAAATGACGACAGTCTGCGTTATAAGGGACATGACAAAGACAATATTTCTTGCGGGAGGATGCTTCTGGGGCATCCAGCACTATCTGAAGCAAATCAACGGCATCACCGAGACCCAGGCGGGTTTCGCCAACGGCGACGAAGAATATGCACAGCGCGTGGCCGAAGGCAACGGACCGACCTACGAGGAGGTGTACACCGACACCACGGGCTTCGCCGAGACAGTGCGTGTGGTCTACGACGACGAGGTGTTGCCGCTGAAGAAACTGCTGGAGCTCTACTTCCTATGCATCGAGCCCACGTCGGTGAACCGGCAGGGCGACGACGAGGGAACGCGCTACCGCACGGGCATCTATTACATTGACCCCGAGGACCGTCTGGTGATTGACGAGGTGTACCGCGCGGTGGGACACGGCTATTCCTCGCCGCTGGCGGTGGAGGTGGAGCCGCTGCGGGTCTTCCAGCCCGCCTCGGACTACCATCAGGACTACCTCGCAAAGAATCCCAACGGATACTGCCATATCCCTGAGGCTCTGTTTGAAATGGCACGAAGAGCCAACCGGAAAGTTGAAAATTGAAAATTGAAAATTGAAAATTTCCTTGTCAATTGGAAAAAAGTGCGTATCTTTGCACCCGTTTTTGTGGTGTGGAGACACACTCCTCCACCACCGCAGAGCGGCGGTCCCCCTCCCCTAGCTTAGGGGAGGAGCCAAAAAAGAAAGAAAGCGGATATGGCGTAATCGGTAGCCGCGCCAGACTTAGGATCTGGTTCCGAGAGGAGTGGGGGTTCGAGTCCCCCTATCCGCACACAAATTGAAAATTGAAAAATGAAAACTGAAAAACAGGTGACGCGGCGTGCGTGGCAACGATTTCGTTGCTCTTTTTTCATTTTTCCTTTTTCATTTTTCCTTTTGTTTTTCGCGCACGCGCAGGCGAGTTATATAATACTGCCGATGGACGAGACACAGAAAAACCACCTGAAAGCCTACGGCGTGGCCTACTGGAGTCTGCAGCGCGAGGTGGAGGTGACCTGGCTGCTCAACTACCGCGGCGGCACCTTCATGATGAAATATGCCGACGGCATCGAGCGTGAGTGCAAGCTGCGCGGCGTGACCTGCGAGGTCATCGCCGACGGACAGAGCTCGGCCATCCTCAGCTATATCGCCGACCCCGGCGTGAACATGGACGCCGTGAAGTTGCAGAAAGCCCCCAAGATTGCCGTCTACTCGCCCAAGAACAAGCTGCCGTGGGACGACGCCGTGACACTGGTGCTTACCTACGCCGAGATACCCTACGACGTGGTGTACGACGAAGAGGTGATGTCGGGTGTGCTGCCCACCTACGACTGGCTGCACCTGCACCACGAGGACTTCACGGGCCAGTACGGCAAATTTTGGGCCAACTACCGCAACCAGCAGTGGTACATCGAGGATGTGCGGCTGCAGGAGGCCACAGCCCACAAGCTGGGATTCAGCAAGGTCAGCCAGCTCAAGCTGGCGGTGGCCAAGAAAATACGCGACTTCGTGATGGGCGGCGGTTTTCTCTTCGCCATGTGCTCGGCACCCGACAGCTACGACGTGGCGCTGGCAGCCGAAGGGGTGGACATCTGCGACGCCATGTTCGACGGCGACCCCATGCAACCCAACGCACAAGGCGCGCTGGACTACAGCAAATGCTTTGCCTTCAAAGATTTCCGCATCAGCACCAACCCGTCGGAATACGAGATTTCGTCCATCGACATCGACGACCGCGCACGTCAACGCCAGGTGAACGAGAAGAACGACTTCTTCGTGCTCTTCGACTTCTCGGCCAAATGGGACTGGATACCCACCATGCTGACACAGAACCACACGCGGCTGGTCCACGGCTTCATGGGCCAGACCACGGCCTTCCGCCGCGAGCAGGTGAAGACGAGCTGCGTGATACTGGGCGACAACAAAGAGCTCGGCGAGGTGCGCTACCTGCATGGCGAATACGGCAAGGGCACCTGGACCTTCCTCGGCGGCCACGACCCCGAGGACTACCGCCACTTCATCGGCGACCCGCCGACGGACCTCTCGCTCTACCCCAACTCGCCAGGATACCGACTGATACTAAACAACATACTCTTCCCCGCAGCAAAGAAAGAGAAACACAAAACGTGATAAGAAGTCAAAAAGTCAAAGAGACGAAAAGTCAAAAGGGAGTGAGAGGGAGTGACAAGGAGTGAGAGGGAGTGAGAGGACAATAGTCAGCATACCACGTAATTCAAAGCAAAAAAAAAGACAATGAAAAACAAAAACATAAATATCAACAACATGAGAGCAAAGAACATTCGTCCTTTCACTCCTTTTCACTTCCTTTCACTCCCCTTCACTCCCCTATTGTTTTTACTCCTTTCTCCTCTCACCTCACAGGTGCAGGCGCAGAACGGTACGTGGACGGTCTTCGACACCCGGTCGAGTGACATCTGCAGCAACAACATCTCGGCCATTGCGGCCGACGAGAACGGCCTGTGGGCCGGCACCTACCAGGGCCTCTGCCGCATGAAGCGGTCGACCTGGACCGACTACGCCATGTTCAACGAGAAGCTGAAGAACCAGTCGGTGAACTGCCTGATGGTGGACCAGCGCGGTGTGCTGTGGATAGGCACCGACGACTACGGCGTCATCGAGTGGGACGGCACCCACTGGACCGAATACAGCGAGGAGACGCGCCGGCTGAAGATGAAGTTCGTCAAGGAGATCGTCATCGACCACGACGGCGTGGTGTGGATTGGCGTGACGCTGGGCGGCGTGGTGAGCTACGACGGCAGCAGCTGGGAGAAATACACCCCTGCCGACTGCGAGCTGCTGAGCGACTTCATCCTCGACATCGCCGTGGACCGCGACAACAAGAAATGGATCACCTCGAACGGCGGCGTGAGCGTCTATGACGGCACGCGCTGGGTAAACTACACCACCAGCAACTCGAACCTGCCCGACAATATCGTGCCGGCCATAGCCATCGACAAGGACAACGTGAAATGGTTCGGCACGCTGAGCGGCCTGGCGAGTTTCGACGGCAAGCGCTGGCGGGTGTGGAACACCAAGAACAGCCCCCTGCCCGGCAACCAGGTGAACGACATCGCCATCGACGGCGACGGCCTGCTGTGGGTGGGTACCGACAAGGGCGCCGCGGTGTTCGACGGCGAGAGCAACTGGGTGGCTTTCACCCCGAAGAACTGCAAGATACCCTCGGGCAACATCTACAAGGTGACCCACGATCCACAGGGCAACCACTGGTTCGGCAACGACAACCGCGGCCTGTCGCGCCTCAGCGGCTTCACAATGCCCGCAAGCAGCGGGAAGCCTAGCAACAAGAGTGGCGAACAAGAAGCCAGCGACGAGAACGTGCGCATCAACCCCCACCTCGCCGACGGATACATCACTATCTCCCTCGAGAGCCCTTCGGCCACCGTCACCTTCACCAACAAGGACGGCAAGGTCGTGAAGACCGTGGAGGACTACAAGAACAACCAGAAAATCAAGATACACCGCATGCCCAAAGGCATGTACATCGTGGGCGTGAAGACCGTGCGCGGAGAGAAGAAAATCAAGTTCAATCTGAAATAACCAGTGACGATGAAAAAGTTTTTTTTACTGGCAGCAATTGTTTCCATTTTCAGTTTTCATTTTTCCATTTGCCAGGCGCAGATGCTAGACCCTGCCAAGGTGTCGTGCAGCGTCAAGGAGACCTCGGCCACAGAGGCTGAGCTGGTCATCACCGTCAAACTCGACGCCGGCTGGCACATGTATTCGCAGCACACCGACGAGAACGGTCCCATCGCCACCTCGTTCGAGTTCACCAAGAGCAAGGACTACGCCCTGGTGGGCAAGGTCAGCGAGCCCAAGCCCCACGAGGAGAACGACCCCCTGTTCGGCTGTGTGGTGAAGTCGTTCGAAGGCACCGTGGTGTTCCGCCAGAAAATCAAGCGTCTGTCGCAGACAGACTTCACCGTAAAAGGCGTCATCAGCTACCAGCTCTGCAACAACGGCAGCTGCATCCCTCCCGAGGACCACGACATCACCTTCAAAGTGAAGGGTGCTACCAGTGAAGCAGCCGCCGAAGAGCCCGTGGCTGTCGCGGAAAATACTGAATCTCAGGAGAACCCCGAGACTCTGGAAAATCCGGAAGTTCCGGAAACTCCGGAAACTCCGGAGAATCCTGCATCCCAAGAGAACTCCGAAGAATCCCAGAGCCTCTTGATGGTCTTCCTCATCGCCCTGGGTGGTGGCATCCTCACGATGTTCACGCCATGCGTGTTCCCCATGATACCGATGACGGTGAACTTCTTCCTGCGCGGTGCCGACAACAAGCGCAAAGCCCGCCGTCAGGCCTGGATTTTCGGTCTGAGCATCGTGGGTCTCTTTGCCTTGATAGGTGCCATCCTGACACTGCTCTTCGGCCCCCATGTGCTATACCTCATGGGCACCCATTGGATTCCCAATCTCATCTTCTTCATCATCTTCTTCATCTTCGCGCTGAGTTTCTTCGGCCTGTTTGAAATCAAGATGCCCGAGAAATGGGTCAACGCTAGCGACGAGAAAGCCGACAAGGGCGGCTTCCTGGCACCCTTCTTCATCGCACTGACCACCGTGCTGGTCTCCTTCAGCTGCACAGGTCCCATCATCGGCACCGCCCTGGTGGGCCTCAGCACCTCCACCACCGAACGGTTGGTATCGCTGGTCACCATGCTGGGCTTCGGCATCGGCTTCGCCCTGCCCTTCACCCTGCTGGCCTTCTTCCCGCAATTCCTGAAGAACATGAAGAGCGGTTCTTGGCTCAACACCGTCAAGGTCTCCTTTGCCTTCCTCGAACTGGCCTTCGGTCTGAAATTCCTCCAACAGGCCGACCTCTACTGCGACTGGGGCATCCTGCCGCGCGACATCTTCCTGGCGCTATGGATTGTCATCTTCGGCCTCTGGGGCCTCTATCTGCTGGGCAAGCTGCGCTTCAAAGGCGACGACCCCGTGGAGCATATCGGCACCGGCCGACTGATGATGGCCATCATCGACCTGGCCTTTGTGGTCTACATGATTCCCGGACTGTGGGGCGCCGAGCTCAAAGCCATCAAGTTCATGCCAGGCCTCGTGCCGCCAATGGAGAGCCAGGACTTCTATTTACAGAAAGTGGTGTATGAAAACAGCGGCAAAACCGTCAGTGTCAATGCCGTCAGCGAACAACCCACCAGCCGTAAGTATGCCGACCAGTTCCACATGCCACTAGGCTTCGAGCCTTTCTTCGACCTCGACGAGGCTAAAGACTATGCCCGCAAGGTACACAAACCCATCTTCATCGACTTCACCGGCAAAACCTGCGCCAATTGCCGCAACATGGAGCAGCATGTGTGGACCAACTCTGATGTCAAGAAAATCCTCACCAACGATTTCGTCATGGTGTCACTCTTCTGCGATGCCAGCATCGACCTGCCAGAGAGCGAATGGGTCACCGACCAAAACGGCAAGACCTACAAGACCCTCGGCACCAAGAACTATCACTTCCAACAGGTGATGTACAACACAAACGCACAGCCCTACTACGTGATTATCGACTCCGACGGGAAAACCCTCACCGGAAAGAACTACGTTTTTGACCTCGACGTGCAAAAATTCATCAACTGGCTCAACGAAGGAAAGAACAATTTTAAGAAATAAACCATGAAAAAGACGCTATTTATCGCAGCCATACTCACCCTCTTTTGTGTCCGACTTTCTGTCGCCGAAGCCCGTCCCGTGGATGTCGACAAGGCCATGAAGAAAGCCCAGACCTTCTGGAATGCAAACCGCCCCGCCGGCGTGGCACCGGCAGAAAGCGTGAAACCGATGACCTTCGCCGGCCTCGACCAGATGTACATCTTCGACATCAACGGCACCGGCTTCGTCATCGTTGCCGCCGACGACAACGTGAGGTCCATCCTCGCCTACTCGTTCGAGAACACCTTCTCCTCCGACCTCAACCCCGAGACCGCCTATTGGCTGTATGGCTACAACGGCCAGATTGCCGATGCTGCCAAGAGCGACACCACGGCAGGCGACCCCGACAGCACCGCCAGCCATAGAGTTGTCCTCCCCCTGGTCAAAAGCAAATGGGACCAGGGCGACCCCTACAACACCTACTGTCCTTACGACTCGACGCACCATGCCCGCACCGTGGTGGGCTGTGTTGCCACCGCCATGGCGCAGATCATGAAATACTGGAACTATCCCTACCGCGGCGAGGGCAGCCACAGCTACTGGCACCCCAACTACGGGGAGCTCAGCGCCGACTTCGGGAGCGCCACCTACCTCTGGCATATCATGCCCAACTCCGCCAGCTTCAGCACACAGACCTGCCGTAATGCGGCAGCCCTCATCTCGTACCACTGCGGCATCGCCGTGGACATGTGGTATGGTCCCTCCTCCACCGGTGGCAGCGGCGCCTATTCCTACTGCAGCGACAGAAACTCCGCCTGCGTCGTCAACGCCTTCATCGACAACTTCAAATACGACCCCGACCTCTACCAACTCCGTCGCCACGAGGCCTCTGAATCCCTCTGGCTTGCCCTCGTAGACTCCAACCTCTACGCCCGCCAGCCCATCTACTACACGGGCAGCGACTCCACCGGCGGACATGCCTTCATCTTCGATGGCGTGGACACCACGGGGCTCTACCACATCAACTGGGGCTGGGGCGGCTCCTGCGACGGCTACTACCCCATCTCCAACCTGGCGCCCGCCCCCGGCGGCATCGGCGGCAACGCCACCTATACCTTCAACCAGAGCCAGGGCGCCGTCTTCGGCATACGTCCCGGTCAGGAAGAGGTCTTCGACACCGTAGACTACTACGACACCATCTGCAACAACGAGAGCTATGCCCATTTCCACAACTACGACATCCTCGCCGTCAACTTCGCCAACAGCGGCAACGACACGCTGCTGCACCACCTCGACACCGTCTTCCACTACTACCTGACCTCCATCCCCACCAAGCAGCTGATGCTGTCGGCGAACAACGGCACCAGCGAACGCCAGATAGTCACCTATTGCCCCGCCCACGGCTATACATTCCCCGAATGCAGCTTCACCAAGGAAGGCTATACCTTCTTCGGCTGGTGCCGCAACAAGACGGGCGACAACGTGATCTACCATCCCGGGGAGACAGCCTTCTTCTACGACAACCCCACCTTCTACGCCCTCTGGATTGACAACAGCCACCTCGGCGTCGACCCACAGATTGCCGGCTCCGAACTCATCGTGTGGCCCACGATGACGAACGACCAAGTCACCCTCCTGCTGTCCGGCGCCGACGGCTATCAGGTCAGCGTCATCGACGCGCTGGGACGTGTCATGATACAGCAGAACGTGTGTGGCGAGAGGGGTCAAATTTCCATCAGAGAGCTCCCTGCGGGCAGCTATTTGATACTCGTCTCGACGCCCGAAGGAATTTATAAGAGACGTATTATCAAGTTATAGCGAAATAATTGACAGAAAAATTTGGTAGATTGGGAAAATGTTCGTACTTTTGCACCCGATTTTGAAGAGAGAGAAGTCAGAATTTTTCAATTCTCAACCTTCAATTTAAAAGAGTGCGGGGTAGAGCAGTGGTAGCTCGTCGGGCTCATAACCCGGAGGTCGTCGGTTCGAATCCTTCCCCCGCTACCTAAATCAAAAGTGAGCAGGACGCAAGTCCTGCTTTTTTTGTTTCCTACTTGGCGAATGCTTGCATTCAGACAGGTAGGGAACGGAAAAAGCAAGAACCGCAAAGCGGTGCTCACTTTTAATTTAGGTAAAGCCCTCCCACAACGGATCGCGGGCTTTATGCCCGCAATTCTTCCCCCACCCCTCCCAGCGAGCAATCCTTCCTCCACCCTCCCCCACCCTTATATCGCCCCAACGGGGTGTCCCCTCTTATCCGACGAAAAAAACTTTTTTTGCAGTTCCGATTTTTATTCGTAATTTTGCAAATTGAATCATACACAACAGAAGCAATGGAAAACACTGCATGCAACACGCTTCAATCAAGAAGAGTCGCCACACACACCTCAGCGGAAAAGGCCAAATCGACAGCCAATACTGAACGGAGGATGTCCGTAGAAGAGTATTTCGGAAAAGTTTTGAAAAAACTCGACGAGCACTATGCAGGTCTACAAGAAGGTTGAGATTGACCCTTCTGCCAACGAGGATATCGATGAGCTATTCGAGTTCCTCATTGAAGTGATGTCATACGAGGGAGCCCGTCGGTATGTTATGGCCATGATTGACGAAGTAAATTCATTAATCGCCTTTGCCGATTGTTATGCCGAAAGCCGCTCTCTGACCATCAAACAGGTGCATCCCCATGCACGTCGTATGGTCTCGCACAACAAGAAATGGGCCTATGTCTTTCATATCGAAGGTGACGTCGTGGTAATAGACAGAATCCTAAAAGCCAAAATGATTACAAGGTAATAATACCGCTAGAGAAAAGCATACAAAAAGGGCGACTTTTTACGGTCTCCCTTTTTTGTGTCTGTACATTTTCTCAGTTGCCTTATCGCATTACGACAACCTTTTGTGCTGGCAGGTCGCCAACCTTGATAAAATAGACTCCTGTTGATGGTGCATGTATTGTTTCTTGTTCGGTAGCTCTATGTTTTGTGACAATTATTCTGCCGTCAATGCCATAGACTGATAAGGGCTGTCCTTCTATTCCGCAGATATAAATGCTTCTACCTTTACAATACACGACAAAACCATTAATGTCAAAAACGTCATCTATTCCTTGTGTCCCTTCTTCCTCAAAGATTGCAATCAGTTCTGTATCCTCCAAGACAGCAAAGGTGTATGGATTGGCGGTTATACCGTTACTCCAGCGGGAGAATACATATCCCGTGTAGGCGGTAGCCGTCACCGTGCAAGGTGTCCCATATATAAATTCTGTACCCGTAGCCTCTGCCATACCCCGTGCAATATCATTTGCGGTAACGGTGACGGTATGTGTATCTATGGCAAATATTGCCGTCAGGGTTGCATCACCAACTATTACATATTCCCTTGGATTGTCCATATTGCCGTCATCCCACCTCACAAAATGATAATGTTCACTTGCACTCGCAATTATTGTGGCTGTGTCTAAATAATCAAACACTCCACCATCGCTGACACTACCTTGTATTTCATCATTACTTTGCACTGTCAGCGTATATTGATTTTTTGCAAACAAGGCTGTAAAAGAGGTGTCTTGAGTCAAACATACCACACGGGGATTGTTTGTGTCACCATCGTTCCACGAGGAGAAATGATAGCCATAGTTGGAGGATGCCAACAACGAAACGCTGTCAAGATATTCCGCTGTGTCGCTCCCCGTGACATACCCCATTGTTTCATTATCTGAAATGCAAATAACACTATACCAATTCTTTGCGAAATAAGCTGTGAGTAGGGTGTCTTGTGTCAAGGTGATAACACGTGGATTGGCCGTATCGCCGTCATTCCATGAGGTGAAGTGATAGCCGTAGTTGGGTGTGGCGGTGATTGTCTGTTCTGATGTATAGTTGTATAAACCGCCACCAGTAACCGAACCATGAATATTGGTATCCACATTGAGGATGATGGAGTATTGGTTATAATCGAAATAGGCAATAATCAAACTATCTCTTATCGTCTCAATGATACGTGGATTAGAGGTGTTGCCATCATTCCACGCTGTGAAATGATAGCCATAATTTGGTATGGCTATTATTGTCACACTGTCGAGGTATTCAGTCGAGACACTTCCTGTTACAATTCCCTTCACTGTGTCGTTTGGTATGGCGGTGATGGTGTAGGTATTCTTTGCAAACAATGCAGTAAATGCAGTGTCTTGTGTCAGCATTAGGACACGCGGATTATTAGTGTTACCGTCATTCCATTGCGTAAAGTGATAGCCATAGTTAGCAGTAGCAGATATGGCGCGATTGCTCAGATATTCGTAATTTCCGCCACCTGTCACGTATCCTTTCGTCGTATCAGAAGATTCCACCACAAGAGCATACTGGTTGGGAACAAAGTAAGCCGTTAATGTCTCATTCTGTGTCACCGCAATCGTATGCGGATTGTCCGTGCTCCCATCGCTCCAATGGCTGAAATAATAACCGTAGTTAGCCGTAGCAATCACCGTAATGCTGTCTAAATAATCCACCGTACCCCCACCAGTCACGTTTCCCCTGTCAGTATGTGAGGGTACAACGTTGATGGCATATTGGTTCTTCGCAAAATGAGCAGTAAATGAGGTGTCCTGCGTCAGTGTTATGGTGCGGGGATTCTGGGTGTTGCCGTCGTTCCACTGCGTGAAGTGGTATCCGTAGTTGGCGGTAGCCTCAATAACCGCGATAGAATCACATGTGGGGCCCTCTGTAATGTTTGAGACTCCAAATGTGGAATCCGCAACATCTACATTTATATTGTATGATGGTACTGGTGGCAATAAGCAGTTTGAGAAATAACTCCAAGTGGTTTGATACGACTCCATACTGCCGCAGGGGATATGTACAGGTATTGTACTCGAAACTCCAGTAAAAACGTTTCCCCCTAACGTCGGAGCTGTTGGTGCGAATGATGATATTTCCATCAGGCCGTAGCACTCATAGAACGCATAGTGGCCAATGGATGTAACTGAATTGGGAATGGTGACCGATGTCAGGCCGTAGCACTCATAGAACGCATAGTTGCCAATGGATGTGACGGAATTGGGAATGGTCACGTTGCCACCAGTGCCTATATATGCAAGCAGATTTGTTTTTGTGTTATCTGAATACACAAAATCACCTTCTGTATACCCATTCATCGAGAAGGCACCCCATGGGCTACCACTGGCGCTACCAAAATATTCAATATGGCGTACATGAAAGAATGCATCAGTGCCTATAGAGTTCACCGAGTTTGGTATGGTGACCGATGTCAGGCCGCTGCAGAAGGCGAATGCATCGCTGCCAATGGATGTGACGGAATTGGGGATAGTGACCGATGTCAGGCCACTGCAACCATAGAACGCTAAGTCGCCAATGTTTGTAACGAAATTTGGGATGGTGACCGAGGTCAGGCTGCTGCAACCATCGAACGTCTTATAGCCAATGGATGTGACGGAATTGGAAATGGTGACCGATGTCAGGCCGCTGCAATAATAGAACGCATAGTCGCCAATGGATGTAACGGAATTGGGAATGGTGACCGATGTCAGGCCGCTGCAATATCTGAATGCGTAATCGGGTATCTGGGTTACATTTGCTCCAATATTCAGCGTTGCAAGATTGGTACAACCACTGAAAACTACATAAGGCAAGGAACCCATAGTCGTGCAGTTGGTGGCGTTGAAGTTGACCGTGGTCAGGCCGCTGCAACCATGGAACGCATAGTTGCCAATAGATGTGACGGAATTGCCGATTGTCACCGATGTCAGGCCGCTACAACCATCGAACGCATAGTTGCCAATGGATGTGACGGAATTGGGGATGGTAACCGATGTCAGGCCGTTACAAACGGAGAACGCATGGTGTTCGATGGATGTGATAGAATTTGGAATAACGGTGTTTTGGCAACCTGCAATGAGGGTGTTTGTTAAAGTATTAATAATGGCATTACAATTGTTGCGACTATCATAGTGTATGTTTCCACTCAATACAACAATCGATGTCATGCCGCTGCAACCAGAGAACGCTGCGCTGCCAATGGATGTGACGGAATTGGGGATAGTGACCGATGTCAGGCCGCTGCAACCATAGAACGCATAGTCGCCAATGGATGTGACAGAATTAGGGATGGTGACCGATGTCAGGCCGCTGCAACCACTGAATGCGGAAGAGCCAATGGATGTGACGGAATTGGGGATAGTGACCGATGTCAGGCCACTGCAACCATAGAACGCATAGTCGCCAATGGATGTGACAGAATATGTGGTATTATTGTACGTCACTGACGAGGGAATCTCAAGGGAACCTGTCGGATAGGTGGAATAGTTTGGAGACCCCGTCACCTGCGCATTGCCGCCAACGATGTTGTAGTAGAGGGTCTGCCCACTTGGCGATGCCGCTGAAAAGCTATAGGCAAAGGACTCACTGAAAAAAGTTAGAATAAATAATGTGAAAAAAAACGTCTTTTTCATAACATTGGAGATTTAAGTTCGTTGACTGGTTGTGGTAGTATTCCTAATACCTCCAAATAATCCATGTGGGATTCCAAATAGAACGAACGTCCACGAGGAGCCCTGTAATCTGTCAAACGCAATACAAGTCGCCCGATAAGCGGCTCCAACAATGGTGTCAATTCAACATCATATCCAATGTATGTTTCACGGAAGTCCGAATGGGTTTTTAGTACTTTAAAGGCACCTCCATATATGTAAACGTTCTCTTCCTTGCATTTATAATCATGGAAAAGACTGAAAATATACTCTCTATTAAAATCATTGTTGTTTCTGGGGCCTCTCCATCGTTGCCAGGAAACCCACTTGTCCCAACTTTCGCAAAATTCATCATAAGGCTCTAGCTCATCTTGACTTTTCCATGCAAGATGTAATTTGTACTTCATTTGTTTTTTTGCCGAAAACCGCAGCAAATCATTTAGCATATAATTTCTGTCCATATCAAAAATTTATATATTAACCTCCAATCCAACTGATTGAGCAGAATGATTGTTTTTCAAATAAGTGGGAAGAAGAAAGGCGCAAATCTTTCTTTAGATAAACTGCCACTTATTTCTTAATGTAGGTGTCTGGAATACCTTTGATGCAAATAAGTAGGAAAAGATTCACGCCAACGCGAATACTTTCCGCAAACTTATTCTCGCATCATGATGAGTTTTCCAGACTTTACATTAAGGAGAACAAGAGCGTCAAGCTCAATATGTCTTATGTTCTATATTACCGTTTTATACCATATTGTTATCCTTTATTTTCACGATGCAAAAATACTCATATTATTTGGATTGACCAAAAAAAGTTTGTGGCAGTGTGAATTAAATCACGCAGAAACATAATAGTATTAATGTATAATGAGGTTTAATCCCTTGAAGGTGGAATGGGTTTTGTTGGGTCGGGTATCCATTTCCGCATTTCCCATATTTTATCTAAGTCTTCAAGGAATTGGTTTGAAAAAAAGCAGCCTGCCGCTACCTAAATCAAAAGTGAGCAGGACGCAAGTCCTGCTTTTTTTGTTTCCTACTTGGCGAATGCTTGCATTCAGACAGGTAGGGAACGAAAAAAGCAAGAACCGCAAAGCGGTGCTCACTTTTGATTTAGGTAAAGCCCTCCCCCTAGGATCGCGAGCGCAGCGAGCAATCCTTCCCCTCCCAGCGAGCAATCCTTCCTCCACCCTCCCCCACTCTCACACAATTTTTCATTCAACATCCCGTTATTGGGGAAAAGCAGAACAATGAAACGCCTATTATGCATAGTATTCTTTATCTGCAGTCTCTCGGTCACGGGGCAGGCGCAGGCTATCCGCAACAGCAACAACTCCGCCATCGCCACCATCGAGAGTGACGGCACCGTGCGCAACGGCAACAACTCCTACCATGGCAAGATCGAGCGCGACGGCACCATACGCGGCAGCAACAACGCCTACCTGGGCAAGATCGAGAACGACGGCACCGTACGTGGCAGCAACAACAGCTACCTCGGCAAGGTGGAGAGTGACGGCACCGTGCGCGGCAGCAACAACGCCTACCTCGGCAAGGTGGAGAGCGACGGCACCGTCAGGGACAGCAGCAACCGCACCCTGGGCTACGCCAAAGGCGTCGCCATGCGGCATGCCGCCCTCTTTTTCTTCTTCAACTTCTTCAAATAAGGAAAGCCTCCCTTCGATAAGCTATCGAAGGGAGGCTTTTTTATGGCCAGTAGCGCTGACTATTTCAGTTTCTTGAGGATCTCCAGCGTCTGGTTCCAGAACATCTCGACGGTTTTGATCTCGATGCGCTCGTCGGGGCTGTGGACGCCGCGCAGCGTGGGGCCGTAGCTGATCATGTCCATGTTGGGATACTTCTCTCCGATGAGGCCACACTCGAGGCCGGCATGGATGGCGCGGACAACGGGCTCCTTGCCGTACATCTTCTTGTAGACGTCGACGCCGACCTTCAGCACACGGCTGTCGGGGTTGGGGGTCCAGCCGGGGTAGCCGTCGCTGTGCTTCACGCGGCAGCCGGCGAGGCGGAAGGTGCTCTCCATCTTGGCGGCGGCAGCCATCTTGGCGCTCTCCACAGAGCTGCGCTGCGAGGTGGCGATGATGATTGTTTGATTGCTTGATTGCTTGATTGCGTTAGTGCCAGACATCTTGATAGAGGCCAGGTTGGTGGAGGTCTCCACGAAGTTCTCAATCTCGCGGCTCATGGCCAGCACGCCGTGGGCGCAGGCGTAGAGGAGGTTGACGAGGCGCTCCTGCGTATCCTTGTCGATGAGTTTCTTGGGCATCTCCTTGACATCGCGGATCTCGAACTCCATATCGGGTTCCGTGCTGCGGAACTCGAACACCATGGCCTTGCCCATCTTGGTGACCATGGCCTTGAAGGCGCGCACTTTGTCTTCGGGGACGGTGACGAGGGCCTCGGCCTCGCGGGCGATGGCGTTGCGCAGGTTGCCGCCGTCGATGGTGGCGAGGCGCATACCATATTTATAGGTACCCTCCCAGAGGATACGGTTCAGCAGCTTGTTGGCGCAGGCACGGCCGCGGTTGATGTCGTCGCCGCTGTGGCCACCCACCAGTCCGCTCACCTTGACGCAGAAGGCCTTGTGACCTTTGACAGCAGGCACCAGCTTATAGTCCATCTCGGCGGTGGTGTCGATACCACCGGCGCAGCCGATGCAGTACTCGCCCTCATCCTCGTCGTCGAAGTTGAGGAGTATCTCGCTCTTGAGCCAGCTCTTGCTGAGGCCGTTGGCGCCAGTGAGACCCGTCTCCTCGTCGACGGTGATGAGGGCCTCGAGAGCGGGATGGGCGATCTTCTTGTCCTCGAGGATGGCGAGGATAGCGGCGACGCCGATGCCGTCGTCGGCACCCAGGGTAGTGCCGTCGGCGGTGAGCCACTCACCGTCGAGGACGGGCTGGATGGGGTCCTTCATGAAGTCGAACTTCTTGCTGCTGTTCTTCTCGCAGACCATGTCCATGTGGGCCTGGAGGCAGACGCCGGCGCTCTTCTCATAGCCCTTGCTGGCGGGCTTGCGGATGAGCACATTGCCCAGCTTGTCGCTCTTGGTCTCGAGGCCGTGTTCCTTGCCCCAGTTCACGAGGTAGGCGCTGATGCGCTCCTCATGCTTGGAGGGACGCGGAATCTGCATAATCTCACCAAACCAGTGCCACACGCGCTCCGGTTTGAGTCCTTTTAATACATCTTGTTTCTTCATGGGTATCTAGTTTTTATTTAATTCGGAACTGCAAAAATACATATTTTTACGCACATGGCGAAAATTATTTTTCATTCAGGTTCATGCGACGGACAATGTCGGCCTTGCAGGGGTAGCAGATGTCGCCGAAAGCCGGACTGCCGTATTCGAGGGCCAAGGTGTCGTTGACGGGGATGCGGGTGCAGTCGTCGACAAGGAGTTCGTTCCAGGTGCTGTCGCTCATCGGCTGTCGGTAGAGGTTGTAGTAATATGCGCTCATTCCATAGCGCTTGCGGCCAATGGTGACAATGTCGACGTCACGCACAGCCCGGCGCCTCCCGTAGACCGTCACACTGTCGTCGGCCAGGCCATTGTAGTCGCTCAGCGCAATGCAGAAGCAGTCCAAATCCTTCAGCCGCTGCCGGATGCCCTCAATCTCGTCCGCAGTGAGGCCGATGGTGGCGCCCACCTCGACAGCGTCGATGGGACCAGCGGTTTTCCAGCGGTAAACAAACTCTCCTCCGGCGACGCGGGTGTGAAAATGCTCCACCTTGTCCCCGTCAAACTGCAAGTCAAGATAGGCGCCGCTGTCCATCGCCGAGCGGGTATAGTCCGCCAGTGTCCACAGTTCGCGCTCGTGCTCGCAATAGTGGGCAACGAGACCGTCGACCTCCACCTCGTCCGCCTGGCGGCTTTCGAGCCACCATGTGAGGCCGAAAAGAAGCAGATTGCCCACACCCCACAGGAAGACCACACGCTGGTAGGTATCGCGCATGCGGACATTGCAAATGGTGATAACAAACGCCAGCAGCAACAAGGGTATCCAGAGGAGGATCGTGATGGCAAAGAAGAACTCCATCTCAACGTTGCCCGTGGTTACACACATCGCGGCAAGCAGCATTGTAACAAGCACCTTCACTCCGATAGCGGCACTGCGCCAAAAGGTCATTCCTTTCTCTTCTTTCATTAACGCATTCCCTTTCATTTGAAGATTAACGCATTCCCAAGAGGCGCCGGCCGTAGGGAGTAAACGAGACCTGCTTCGAGAGCCATTTGACAGGCAGCGCCACGTGCTGGATACCGCAGCAGTAGGGAGTGATGTGGTAGAGGTCGTAGACGACATTGATGCTGGTATGTGCGCTGTCGATGAAGAAGTTCATCGTCATCGGCATCTCCTTGGCATTGATATATTCGTCGAAGAGGCATCCCTGGATGTCGCTATTTTCGTCGAGTTCATGGATGGCGCGGGCCACCACGCGGCAGAGGCGCGAAGTGTCGATGAGGTCGTCCAGATTGACAATCTCGCCGCTTTCGACATCCACGGTAAGGTACTGCTCGCCATACAAGCCATGGATGGCACCTATATCGTAGTTGCCGTAGCCTATGAAAAAGGTGGCGATATTGCCCGACTGGCTGCAAGTGCTGCTCATCTCGGAATAGCTGTAGGGCTTGTCCTCGTCGATATTCTTCACCATCTCGCCAGGAACCTTGTGGATGACATTATCGCGCCACTCCGCGACACCTTTCTTAATGTCGGTAGTGGGCTCAACATTGAAATAGAAAGACATGAGCTCCTTCATGGCCTTCTCTGTCATCATCCCCTCCTCGGGCCACACCACAGAGAAGCGTTCCCTCACATAATAGGTCTCGTACTCCGGGCCGAGTTCCTCGTCATGGACGACAAAGCACAGCTGGTCCTTCACCGTAAAGGTCTTGAACTCCTTCGTCGTGGCAGCCTCGTCGACCGAGTCGGCGACTATCGGCAGAGAGTCATTCTCTGTCTTGGCTTTTTCGCCGCCACACGCCGCCAGCAGGGCGGTAGCGAGAGCGAGCGCAAGTATCTGTTGTTTCATCGTCACGGCTATTACTTTAAAATAGGATGCAAAGATACAACTTTTTCCTCACACCACGAACTTTTTTTTCCTTATTTCCCATTTTTTGTGTATCTTTGCAGTCGTATTAAGATGTATAAACATTATCGTTAGACAGATGAAAAGACTACTATTAGCCTCATTGTTTCTTACCACACTGCTCTTTGCCTCGTGCATCAAGGACGAGCTGCCGAACAACGAGTGCGACATCCTCAGCGCATGGGTCGAGGGTGAGGAATACGAAAGCTTTTTCTACCAAACCACACAGATGCGTATCGACAACATCCCGTCGAACAGCACGGAGATTGTCTTCCAGGTGCGCACCAAGACGGGTTTGCCGCCTATCCCCGTGTATTTTGCACTCACCCCCGGCGCCACCATCGAGCCCGCCAACGGCTCGCTGCAGGACTTTTCCGATGGTCCCGTGACCTACATTGTGACGTCGGAGGACGACGCGTGGTGCCGCATCTACCGCGTCGACTTCCAGGAGGCCAGCTCCTCGGCCTCCTCCCACTTCCGCTTCGAGCACGTGGCAGTCGACACCTTCACCAACGGCAGCACCTACCATATCTTCTACGAGATTGAGGACAACATACGCCGCAACATCTGGGCCTCGGGCAACGCTGGCGTAGCCATCCTGCACGGCGACTGGACTCCCGCGCAGTTCCCCACCCACTCGACAGACAACGGCTACCAGGGCAAAGGCGTATGCCTCAACACGCAGTCGACCGGTGCCTGGGGAGCGGCCTTCGGCAAACCCATCGCCGCCGGCAACCTCTTCCTCGGCAGGTTCAACGTCAACGCCGTGCTCACCGATGCGCTGAAGGCTACAGAATTCGGCATCCCCACCAGCCAGCAGCCCGTGAAGGTCAGCGGCTGGTATAAATACACTCCCGGCGACACCTTCACCGATGCCTCGATGCAGCCCGTGCCCGGCCGCGTGGACCAAGGCCATATCTACGCCGTCTTCTACCGCAACCACGATGCCCAGGGCAACCCCGTGGTGCTCTACGGCGACAATGTGCTCAGCAGCGACCTCATCGTCAGCAAGGCCGAGCTGGTGCCGGCGGCCACCGACCAGTGGACGCACTTCGAGATCACCCTCGAGGGCGGCAGCGCCGACCCTGCCATCCTCGCCGCCATGGGCTACAGCTACACCGTGGTCTTCTCCTCGAGCAAGGACGGCGACACCTTCGAGGGCGCCGTCGGCAGCACGCTGTATGTCGACGAAGTGACGGTGGAATTTCAAGCGAACTAAGAAGTGAGAACTAAGAACTAAAAACTAAGAATTATGAAAAATCATTTGTCCTTTCACTCCCTTTCACTCCCTTTCACTTCCTTTCACTCCATATTAATCCTTTCTCTTTTCACCTTTCACCTCTCACCTTTCACCTCGTCTGCCCAGGATATCACGGTTCGCGCGGGCTATAACATCGGTGGCACGGCACCCCTGCCCCTGCCGGCCTCCATACGCAGCATCGACGCCTTCCGCCCGACGTTCTCCCCGTGCATCGGGGCCGATTTTCAATTTTCAATTTTCAATTTTCAATTTTCCGCGGGCCTTCACCTCGAGAACAAGGGCATGGACATCGACGCCACCGTCAAGAGCTACCACATGGAGATGACGAAAGGCACCAGCCACATCAGCGGCCTCTTCACCGGCCACATCTCCCAGCAAGTGACCCAATGGATGCTCACGGTGCCTGTCTCATTCATCATTCATCATTCAACATTCAACATTAAGTTTGGCCCCTATTTCTCGCTGTTGCTCTCGAAGGAGTTCAGCGGCATCGCCTCCGACGGCTACCTCCGCCAGGGCGACCCCACGGGTCCCCGCATCGAGATTGGCAACAAGGAGGGCGAATGGGCCACCTACGACTTCAGCGACGAGATGCGCAGCCTGCAATGGGGACTGGGCGTGGGCCTCGACTGGCGCTTCAGCCGACATGCGGGACTCTCGGTCGACCTCCACTGGGGACTCTCCGGCATCTTCAATAGCGATTTCAAGACCGTCGAGCAGCCGCTCTACCCCATCTACGGCAGCATCGGCCTTTTCTATAACCTTTAACCTCAACCAATGAAAAAAATATTCATTGCGATGCTGATGCTTGCATCGCTCCCCTGCTTGAATTCTCAGCCACTCACCCTGTCGACCACCCAGCCGCCCTTCCTGAAGGCGGGCGACCGTGTGGCGCTTCTCTCGCCCTCCTATGCCAGCAGCCTGGGCGAGGTGGACTCGACAGCCAACGTGCTGCGCGACTGGGGGCTGGTGCCCGTCATCGGCCCTAACGTGGGCAAGGTCTTCGCCGGCAAATATGCCGGCACCATCGCCGAGCGTGTCGCCGACCTGCGCTGGGCGCTGAACGACACCACCATCAAGGCCATCATCTGCAACCGTGGCGGCTACGGGACGATACACTACATCAACGCCATCTCTCTCGAGGAATGGGGCGCACACCCCAAATGGCTCGTGGGCTTCAGCGACATCACCACGCTGCACGGACTGCTGACGCGTGCCGGCGTGATGAGCATCCACGGTACCATGGGCCTGTTCCTTGCCAAAGGCGGCACCGACAGCAGCAGCACGCTGATGCGCGACCTACTACTGGGCACCGTGCCGCGCTACGAGGTGGCGCCGCACCCACAGAACATCGAAGGCCACGCCACCGGCGTCCTCGTGGGCGGAAACCTCTGCACCTTCGCCCCCAACCTCGGCACTCAGGCCGACGCCCTGCAGGGCGAGGACTTCATCCTCTTCATCGAGGAGGTGGAAGAGTCGATGCACAACGTCGACCGACAGTTCTACATGCTGGCCCTCAACGGCGTCTTTGGTGCCAAAGGACGCTGCAAAGGAGTGGTGCTGGGCGACTTCACGGACTGCGGCAACGAGTTCACCTTCGAGAGCATCGAGGCCATGCTGCGCCAGTACCTGCTGCCGCTGGGCATCCCTTTGCTCTGCGGCTTCCCGGCGGGACACGACGCGGTGAACCTGCCGCTGGTGATGGGAGCTCCGGTGACCCTCGACGTCCGCAACGACGGCGCCACCCTCCAGTTCGGCATCGACGGCCGTCAGCAGGAGGTCAAAGTTGAATAGTCCTCTTTATCATTGAATTTCGAGCTCCCACTCGCCGGCCTCGACAGTGCGTTCCTGCGGGGTGCCGGGGCGCCATGCATAACGGTGCCCGCGGATGCTACTATCCCTGCTGGAGCGAGCCCATGAGCCAGGGGACACGTTGCCACCAGCTGGCGCTGTACGTCGTCCTCGAGTCGCCGCTCAACATGCTGTGCGATTCGCCCACCAACTACGATCAAGAACCCAGCTACACGCACTTCGTGGCTGAGATTCCCACGGTGTGGGACGAGACACGGGTGCCACAGGGCGAAGTGGGCGAGTACATCGTCACCGCCCGCCGCAAAGGAAACACTTGGTACATCGGAGGCATCACCAACTGGACTGCGCGCAATATCACGGTAGACTTGAGCGAACTCCGAATCCCAAACTCCGAATCCCAAACTCCGAATCCCAAATTGAATTGTACACCGACGGTGCCAATGCTCACCGCAAGGGCACTGATTATAAGCACCAAACTTTCACCACTCACCTTTCACCTCTCACCTTACACATGGCTCCCGACGGCGGCTTCGTGGCGAAAGTTACAGCGAGAGAATAACCTCTATCGGGTAGTGGTCGGAGATATACGGCACGCCGTAGTCGCCGTCGAGAATACGATATTGCTTTACTTCAATGTCCCCACGGACAAAGAAGTGGTCGATACTGGCACCGGGGCCTTTTCCGAAAGCGTTGTAGGTAATGGCATGACAGAGTTTTGTCGACACCTGGTCGCAAGCGGGCGTCAGGTGGACATAATTAAAAGCCAGAAGAGCCGTGTCGAGAATGGAGGAATTCATGTCACCGCCCACGATTGCGGGGACTACCAAAGCGCTCATGGAGGGCGTGAAGAACGAGGCAAGTAACTTCGCGCTCTTGGCACGGGCCGTCTTGCCCACATGGTCGAGGTGGGTGTTGACGTAATAGAAATTGCGGGCCGTCCGTCGGTCGAAGAAGTTGGCCACCGTGGCGGTACGGTAGCAGGCGGCATCCCATCCTTTCGACGGCACCTTTGGAGTCTCGCTGAGCCATATCGTCTGGGAATTGTCTAATCTCAACTGCGCGGTGTCATAGTAGATGGCCATGAACTCGCCGGCCTCCTTGCCGTCGTCGCGTCCCACGCCGATGCGCTGGTAGCCGGGCAGGTTGCTGTCGAGGTACTGCAGCTGGTCAATCAAGGCTTCCTGCAAGCCGATGGCCGCCGGACGTTCCTGGAGAATCATCCTCACCACCGCAGCCTTGCGGTACGGCCAGCCGTTCTCTCCGTCGATATTCTCCCACGAATTGTAGCGGATGTTAAACGAAATAATCTTCAAATCTTGTGCCGCCACACCCTGCCAGGAAAACAGCAGCGCGACGCATAACAATGCTCTGTAAATGTGTTTCATGGTTTTATTTTATTCGCAGATTCATAACGTGGAAAAGCGGGAAATATTGCAACATTCCTCGAGAGGTATACCTGCCTCAGCCTTAATATTTTAAACGTCAGTTTAACGTTCGTTTAACGTTCGTTTAACGTTTTTGCATCGTTAAACGAACGTCAAAGTAATGTGAAAATGAGGTGGATTACAGCTCTCTAATACTAACGGCAAAACCACCGCAGGGGGCCATCTTCAACTTGAGATTGGTCTTGGAGGTGACTTTCTTCTTGGTGATGGTGTAGGAGTAGGGGTTGTATTTTAGTGATGAGTGTTGAGTGATGAGTGATGAATCGTCCGGGAGGCCGCAGGCGTCTTTGCCGTCGGCGTAGATGATGGCCTCGTAGGTCTTGCCGGGGGTGAGGAAGTCGAGCTTGACGCTGAATTCGCGGGCGTGCTCGTCGGTGATGCCGCCGATGTACCAAACTTCGTGTGGGTTGGTCAGATTATTCTGATTATTCTGACAGTTGTATACAAACTGCGCGGCGCTGGAGATGACACCTTTCTTACCGTCGGGGAGAGAGGCAAGACCTTCGGCGGCCTTGTTGAGGGACGACACCTTGGGTTTGCGGGCGGTGACGATGTAGTCGCCGGGCTCGGCGTAGAGGTAGATGCTGGTGTCCCAGTCGACGGCGACATCCTTAATGAACTGGAAAGCATCCAGATGCTGCTCGTAGTGCTCGGGGAAGTCGGCGGCCATCTGCAAGGGTGAGTAGAAGGTGACATAGAGGCCCAGCTGGTTGCAGATGGTGTGACTCATCTTGCCGCCCCAAGTGACAATCTTGCCCATGTCGGGCTCGAAGATGCCGGGGGTGTAGTCCATCGGGCCGCCCTGCAGGCGCGTGAAGGGCAGGATGGTGGTGTGGCCGGGATGGATGCGCTCGCGGAACTCGGTGCCCATGGCGCTCTCGTTGCCAATCATATTGGGCCACGTGCGGCAGAGGCCTGTGGGACGCACGGCCTCGTGGGCGTTGACCATGATGTGGTGCTTGGCGGCCTCGACGATGGCGTAGTGGTAGTGGTTGTTGATGGGCTGGCTGTAGTGATGCTCGCCGTGCGGCACTATCTTGCCCACATAGCCGCTCTTCACAGCGTCGTAGCCATACTGGTTCATCAGGTTGTAAGCCCGCTCCATGAAGCGCTCGTAGTTTGGCACCGACGAGGAGGTCTCGTGGTGCATGATGAGTCGGATGCCTTTCTGGTGAGCATAGTGGTTCAATGCTGGCAGGTCAAAGTCAGGATAGGAAGTGAGGAAGTCGAAGACATAGTCCTTCTCCTTGCCATACCAGTCCTCCCAACCGATGTTCCAGCCCTCGATGAGCAGGGCGTCGAAGCCATGCTTGGCGGCGAAATCGATATAGCGGCGCACGTTGTCGTTGTTGGCGCCGTGGCGGCCGTGGGGCTTGGCCTTGGTGTAGTCGGTGATGGCTCCCTGCAGTGACGGCGGCAGCGAGGGGTCGCCGGGCAGGCGCACCGACGGGAAGTCGTTGGTGTAGCCCCAGGTGCTATGGTCGCTGATCATTTCCCACCATACACCCATATACTTCACGGGGTGTATCCAGCTGACATCCTCCAAGGTGCACGGCTCGTTGAGGTTGAGGATGAGGCGCGAGCGCAGCACGTCGGTGGCCTTGTCGCACACCTGCACGGTGCGCCAGGGGGAGTAGCAGGGCGAGGTGAGGCGGCCGACATAGCCGGTGGCGTCGGGCGTGAGGTGCACCTTCAGCGTATATTCCATCTGCTTGTCCGACGGACTAACAGTGCTGTCGATATTGAGGTTCATCGTGGGGAAGTCGAGCACCGCAGCCTCGTGGATGTTGATATAGAGGCCGTCGTCGGTCTTCATTTGCAGGGCTGTCTGCACGCCGCTCTCCGAAAAACTCTTCCAAGGCCATCCGCCACCCTTCTGCGACTGCCAGTAGAGGCTTTTCACCTGCGAGAGACGACTCTGGGTGTAGTTGAACTCCTGCGTGTCGTAGTCGCCGGGAATCCACCACGCCGTATGGTTGCCAGCCATGCGGAATTCCGTCAGCTCGTCGGTGAGCCAGAAGGTGACAAGGGAATTGCCGTCCGATGGAAACTCGTAGCGGAAGCCGAGGCCGTCGTCGTAGAGCCGGAAGCGGATAATCATCACCGTGGGCTTGTCGACGCGCTTGCCCTCGTGGTCGAGATAGTAGTCCTGCACTAACGTTACCGCCAACTCATTGTATTGGTTTCGGATGTTGGCTTCCTCGCCCCATACGGGTTGCCACGTCTCGTCGAAGGTGCTATACTGTGCGTCGGCCAGTCGGAAGCCGCTGGCGAGGTCACTCTTTCGCCACTCCAGCGTGAAGCCCAGCCGCGAGTTGAGCACGACAGCCTTTCCGTCTCGGTAGAGGTTGTAGGTCATGTGGCCGTCGTCATAGAAATCCCACAGTTTGAAAGTCATCTCCATGCGTCCATCCGGACTCTTGAGTGGTTTCAGGGTGGTCGGCGAGTAAGCCTGTGCTGTCAGATCGCAGACGAGCAGGAGGAACAGTGCAATAACGATCCGCTTCATGTATTTAAAACTTGAAAAAGGGAGTCCCCGGAAGGAACTCCCGTCAATTGTACGGTTATTAATGTCGTGTTATTTAAAATACTCAACGCCGCTCTCGAAGATCTTCTGGTCGTCGCGGAAGTCGATGTTTTGTGCGCTCCACTCGGTGCGGCGCTCGCTGTGGCCCATCTTACCGAAGACGCGGCCGTCGGGGCTGGTGATGCCCTCGATAGCGCAGTAGCTGCCGTTCATATTGTACTCCTCGTCCATGGTGGGCACACCCTGGAGGTTGCAGTACTGGGTGGCCACCTGACCGTTCGCAAAAAGGCGGTCGAGCCACTCCTGCGGAGCCACGAAGCGGCCTTCGCCGTGCGAGATGGGGATGGCGTAGACGCCGCCCAGCTCGGCCTGGCGCAGCCAGGGGCTGAGGTTGCTGCTGACGCGGGTGTAGGCGATCTTGCTCTGGTGACGGCCGATGGTGTTGAAGGTCAGGGTGGGTGCATCTTCGGCCTGCGGACGAATCTCGCCATAAGGCACAAGACCCAGCTTCACCAAAGCCTGGAAGCCGTTGCAGATGCCGAGCATCAGGCCGTCGCGCTTGTTGAGCATCTCCATTACGGCCTCGGCGATGCGCGGGTTGCGGAAGACGCTGGTGATGAACTTGGCCGAGCCTTCGGGTTCGTCGCCGGCGCTGAAGCCGCCGGGAATCATCACGATCTGGCTGTTATTGATGGCGCGGACGTAAGCGTCGACGCTCTCGCGGATCTGCTGACCGTTCTGGTTGCGGAAGACGATAATCTCGCTCTCGGCACCGGCGCGGTTGAAGGCGCGGGCGGAGTCGTACTCGCAGTTGGTGCCGGGGAAGGCGGGGATGAAGACGTGCGGCATCGCCACCTTGTGGGAGCAGAGGTGGATGCTGTCGAAGTGGATGGGTTTAATGGGTTCAATGGGTTTAATGGGCGATGTGCTGCGGGTCGGGAAGACACCTTCGAGGGTTCCCTGCCAGGCGGCGAGGGCCTCGTCGAGGTCGATCTTCTCGGTGCCGACATAGAAGGCGGGCTCGTCGATGACGCAGCCAATCTCCTTGCAGCGGAAGGGCATACCCTCGGCGTTCTCCACCTCGACAACGATATTGCCGTAGTGCCGCGCCACCAATTCCTCATTCCTAATTCCTAATTCCTCATTCAGACGGACGCCGAGTTTGTTGCCGAAGGCCATCTTGCTGACAGCCTCGATGATTCCGCCGTAGCCGACGACGAAGGAGCTCTTGACCTTGCCGTCGAAGATGGCCTTGCGCAGGGCTGCATACTGGGCCTGCACGTCGTCGTAGACGGGCATGCCGTACTGGTCTTCCTTGACGTCGAGGAGCAGCAGCTTGTTGCCGGCCTTCTTGAGTTCGGTGCTCACCACATGGTGCACGTCGCCGGTACCCACGGCGAAGGAGCAGAGCGTCGGCGGCACGTCGATGTCGTTGAAGGTGCCGGACATGGAGTCCTTGCCGCCGATGGCGGGCAGCTTGAGGCCCATCTGGGCGTTGTAGGCGCCGAGGAGGGCGGCGAAGGGCTCACCCCAGCGGTAGGGGTCGTTGCCCAGCTTCTTGAAGTATTCCTGGAAGGTGAGACGCACACGGCTGGCGTCGCCACCGGCGGCGGCAATCTTAGCCACGCTGTTGACGATATTCCAGGCAGCGCCGTGGAAGGGACTCCACGACATCAGGTAGGGGTCGAGACCGTAGGACATGAAGGTGACGAGGTCGCAGTGGCCGTCGAGCAGCGGCAGCGTGGCAGCCATCACCTGCGTGGGCGACAGCTGGTACTTGCCACCGTAAGGCATGAAGACGCTGCGGGCTCCGATGGAGCTGTCGAACATTTCGACCAAGCCCTTCTGCGAGCAGACGTTGAGGTCTGAAAGAACTTTGAACCAAAGGTCTTTAAGGTCCTTAAGGTCCTTAGAGTCCTTAAGGTCCTTATCAGGCATGCTAACAGAAACCGTCGTCTCCTGGTGGGCGCCGTTGGTGTCGATGAAGCGGCGGGAGAGGTTGACGATCTCCTTGCCGCGCCAGTTGATGACCATGCGGGGCTCCTCGGTGACGGTGGCCACGACAGTGGCTTCGAGGTTCTCCTCGTCGGCATATTTCAGCATGAGGTCGACATCCTTGGGGTCGACGACGACGGCCATACGCTCCTGGCTCTCGCTGATGGCCAACTCGGTGCCGTCGAGGCCGGCATATTTCTTGGGAACGCGGTCGAGGTTGATCTGCAGACCGTCGGCCAGCTCGCCAATGGCCACGCTCACGCCGCCGGCGCCGAAGTCATTACACTTCTTGATGATGGAGGAGACCTCCTCGCGGCGGAACAGGCGCTGGATCTTTCTTTCCGTGGGGGCGTTACCCTTCTGCACCTCGGCACCGCAGGAGGTGAGGCTCTTGGTGGTGTGGCTCTTGGAGGCACCCGTAGCACCGCCGATGCCGTCGCGGCCCGTACGGCCACCCAGCAGGATGATGATATCGCCGGGGTCGGAGGTGAGACGCTTCACGGCACGACGCGGAGCGGCGGCGATGACGGCGCCAATCTCCATGCGCTTGGCCACATAGTTGGGGTGGTACACCTCGTTGACCAAGCCCGTGGCGAGGCCTATCTGGTTGCCGTAGCTGCTATAGCCGTGGGCGGCGGTGGTGACGATCTTGCGCTGCGGCAGCTTGCCGGCGAGGGTCTCGTTGAGAGGCTTCGTGGGGTCGGCAGCGCCGGTGACGCGCATGGCCTGGTAGACATAGGTACGGCCCGAGAGTGGGTCGCGGATGCAGCCGCCGAGGCAGGTGGCGGCACCGCCGAAGGGCTCAATCTCGGTGGGGTGGTTGTGGGTCTCGTTCTTGAAGTTGATGAGCCACTCCTCCTTGTTGCCGTCGATGACCACGGGCACCACGATGGAGCAGGCGTTGATCTCGTCGCTGGGCTCCTGGTCGTCGAGGATGCCGGCCTTCTTGAGGCGCTTGGCGGCGAGGGTGCCGATGTCCATCAGGCAGACGAACTTGTCGTTGCGACCGGCGTACTGCTCCTTATGGTCGGCGAGGTACTGTGCAAAAGCGCCCTCGATGAGGGGACGGTAGAAACCGTCGTCGAACTTCACATCCTTGAGCTCGGTGGCGAAGGTGGTGTGACGGCAGTGGTCGCTCCAGTAGGTGTCGAGCACACGGATCTCCGTCATCGTGGGGTCGCGGTGCTCCTCGTCGCGGAAGTAGCGCTGGATATGCTTGAAATCGGCGAAGGTCATGGCCAGGCCCAGCGACTCGTAAAGGTCCTTAAAGTCCTTAAGGTCCTTAGGGTCGTTAAGGTCCTTGTCCTTGAAGCCGTCGAAGACAATCACATCGGCGGGCTCGTCAAAGTGGTCCTCGAGGGTCTCGGGCTTGGGCTCATCCGTCACACGGCTGTCCACGGGGTTCACGCAGTGCTTGATGATTTTCTCTCTAGATTCACTAGACAATCTAGAGCTACTAGAAATCACATAGGTCGTGGCGCTCTTGATAATAGGTTCCTCGGCATCGTTCAGCAGTTTGACGCACTGTTCGGCGCTATCGGCGCGCTGGTCGAACTGGCCGGGGAGGTACTCCACCGTGAAGCAGAAGTCGTCCTCCTTGTGGGGGAACTCCTCATCGTAGATATCATCCACGGGAGGTTCCGAAAAAACGGTCTGCTTGGCCTGTGCGAAGGTGGCGTCCGAGACATTCTCCACGTCGTAGCGGATCAGCACGCGCACATCCTCGGCCTCAATGCCGAGGTATTCGCTCATTTCATTCTTCAACTCCCTGGCCTTCACGGCAAAGGGAGCCTTCTTCTCAACAAAGATTCTTCTTACCATATCTTAATATTGCTTGATTGCTTGATTGTTTGATTGCTTGAAAATCAATTTTCAATTCTCAATTTTCAATTTCTACGAAGTTCTCGGGATGCTTGGCCATCTCTTTCTTGAAGAGGCTACGGACCTTGCGGATATCGGCCTCATGGTCGTCGGTGGTCCATATCGTCTCGCCGAGATAGATTCTTTTATTCTTGAAATCCAGGAAAGCCGGCACAATAGGCACACCTGCCTGATGGGCGATCTCCCAGAAGCCACGTTTCCAACGATGCACAGGCTTGCGCGACCCTTCCGGCGTGATGGCGATGGAGAGGGGCTGTCCTTTGGCAAACTCCGCCACGGCGGCACCCACCATGTCGTTTTTGCGGTTGCCGCGGTCTATCGAAATACATCCCAAATGACGCAGGATGGGTCCCAGCGGCCAACGGAAAAACTCTTTCTTGATGAATATTCTGCCATTGGAACAGACCTGCCACAGATAGGCCGTACCCACCAGATAATCAGACGTTGACGTATGAGGAGCAACGGCATATACACACCGCTCCAACTCAGGCCGGGAGTCCTTCTCGGGGAAGTCGAACTTCCATCCTCCAAGCTTGGCTATTGCTATCCAGATTTTTTTCATAACAAAATGCAAAAATACACTTTTTTTCGCGAATATAATAAATAATTTTTTCACCACCTGTTGAAACGGGGTTTAAAACGTCCCCTACCCCACCCCAACGACCTAGCAACACCCTATCACCCACTAACAAGGAAGCCGCCCTTGCGCGCTTCGGCGCAAGGGCGGCTATATATTGATTTATAATTTCTTACAACAAATACTACAACTGAGCCCGGATAGCCCTCTCGACGGTCGTCATGGAGGAAGACTGGGCATCGTAACGGCCCACCACGTTACCCTTGCGGTCGATGAGGAACTTGGTGAAGTTCCAGGGGATATCGCCGGGTTTCTTCTCCTTGAGCCATACATAGAGGGGCGAGGCGTTGGCGCCGTTGACATCTATCTTGGCGAACTGGGGGAAGGTGATATTGTAGGTGCTGGTGCAGTATTCATGGATCACGTCGTAACTGCCGGGGGCCTGACCGCCGAACTGGTTGCAGGGGAAGTCGAGGATGGTGAAGCCCTGGTCGCGGTAGGCCTCATAGATACGCTCGAGATCCTCATACTGAGGAGTGTAGCCGCACTGCGTTGCGGTGTTGACCACCAGGAGCACCTGGCCTTGATAGTCGGCCAGCGACACGCTGTCGCCTCGTCCGTCGAGGACACTGAACTGGTAGATGTTGTCCTTGTTTTCCGTCTTCTCCTCGCTCTCGCAGGCGGCGAAGAGCATCGTGGCGGCGAACATTAATGCTAGGAATTTCACTTGTTTCATATTAAATTATTTTTTGTTGTTCAATACTTTAGTCAATGCGCACATCTCATCGAGGGAGGGACCTGTAACGGAACAGCTGCCGCCGGAAATTTCGGCGTTGATCCTGGGAGCAGCTATCAACCTGTCACCGAGCATAATGGCCAGATAGCGGCCGACGTTTTCGGCGGTGACCTGACGGAAGATTTCACTGCCAACGCTATCGAACCTCCAGGCAACGTCTGTACTCAGTTTCCAGTCATCGACCCAGGCGGAGTCGATGTGGCTGCCGTCGAGGATGGGACGATGGTCGTCGTAGTAGACGCAGAGGAAGCGGTAGAGAGTGTCGCCGTCCATCGGGATACGATTCCAGAAGTAACGCTCGCCGATGACCTTCGCGTCCATATTTCTCTCTATGCCTTCGAAAAAGGCGGCGGTGTCGGAGGCATGAACAAGGAGACCGTCGTAGGTGTCCCACTCGTGTTTAAGGCTGTCGGGACGGTCTATCATCGCCATATGGACAAGATCCTTGTAGCGCTGGCTGTCGAAATTCAGCACATTCCAGAGACCGAAGTCGGCGGCAGTATAGTGGGCACCGAAGACTTCGTCGGGATTGACATCACACCGAGGCTCATCGCTATGCGGTGCCTCCACTTGGTTCTTGCAGGCGGCGAAGAGCATCGTGGCGACCAGCATCAGCACTAAGATTTTTACTTGTTTCATTTCCATGGTTTTTGTGTGTTTCGCGGTGCAAAAGTACATATTATTTTCAATATATCAGAAATTAATTGTATTTTTGCACCGCGAAATAATAAATCATTTATAATATGAAGGTAAAACTCATTGCTTTAGCCATCGCTTCACTGCTGATTTTCGGCACAGCGACGGCACAGAAAAAGAAACAACAGGAGCAGTACAACGGCGGCATCACCACCGAGATGATGCAGCAGATGAAGAAGGGCTTCGGCGGCTCGGCCAGCGACAAGGCCCTCCGCAACATCATGGTGAACAACTCGCCGGCCAAGCTGGCCATGAACTACGAGAACGCCACCAAGTTCGACTCTCACTTCTCGAACCGCGTCATCAGCAAGGCCGTCACCGACCAGAAGTCGAGTGGCCGCTGCTGGATGTTCACCGGCATGAACGTGCTGCGCAACCAGGCCATCCGCCACCACAACCTGCCCGCCGACTTCCAGTTCTCGCAGGCCTACCTCTTCTTCTACGACCAGTTGGAGAAGAGCAACCTCTTCCTGCAGGCTGTGATTGACACGTATAAAAAGCCCATGAACGACCAGGAGGTCGAGTGGCTCTTTAAAAACCCCATCGGCGACGGTGGCCAGTTCACCGGCGTGGCCAACCTCATCAGCAAGTACGGTCTTGTGCCCAGCGACGTGATGCCCGAGACCTTCAATACCAACAACACTTCCAGCATCAGCAACCTCATCGCCCTCAAGCTGCGTGAGGACGGTCTCCAGCTGCGCGAGATGGCCGCCCAGAAGGGCATGACCGCCGCCAAGCTGCAGGCCAAGAAGACCGAGATGCTCGGCACTATCTACCGCATGCTGGCCCTCACCATGGGCGAGCCCCCCGCACAGTTCACCTGGCAGCAGAAGGACGCCAAGGGCGAGATCGTGGAGACCGCCACCTACACCCCGATGGAGTTCTACGAGAAATTCGCCAAGACCGACTTCTCGAAGTACTACATGGTGATGAACGACCCCACCCGCGAGTACTATAAAGTATATGAGATACAGTACGACCGCCACGTCTACGACGGCCAGAACTGGCGCTACCTCAACCTGCCCATGGAGGACATCGCCCCCATGTGCATCGCCTCCATCAAGGACAGCACCATGATGTACTTCAGCTGCGACGTGGGAAAATTCCTCAACCGTGACAACGGCCTCATGGACATGAACAACTACGACTACGAGAGCCTGATGGGCACCACCTTCGGCATGGATAAGAAGCAGCGTGTGGCCACCTTCGCCAGCGGCTCGAGCCACGCCATGACCCTCTGCGCCGTCGACCTCGACAAGGACGGCAAGCCCGTGAAGTGGATGGTCGAGAACAGCTGGGGCCCCAACTACGGCTGGCAGGGCAACCTCATCATGACCAACGACTGGTTCAACGAGTACATGTTCCGCGTCGTCCTCGAAGAGAAATATATCCCCGCCAACATCCGCGCCATGATGGACCAGAAACCCATCATGCTCCCCGCCTGGGATCCGATGTTTGCTCCGGAAGAATAATTATTCATTAGTATGACAAAAAAAGCCCCACACCTTAGTTGATGTGGGGCTTTTTGTTTTACCAGTGGATAAGCCGATACCATTGGGCAAGCTTGACGGCGTTTTTGTTGAAGTGTACTTTAATTTTTCCGTTGGAGAAGTATTCTACTTTACGCCGAAGTGTTTTCAGATTGGGTATAGGAACTACACTACCGTCGTAGTAAGTATACGTTGTCTTGAATGTTTTTTCTTGTTTGTCGTGTTTTATCAAAAATGTCAACCGTAATTCATCTATGGACTCTCTCTCACAGCAGACGGTCATTGAATCCATGTGTCGCCAACGGAACACACGGAGCGACTTGCCAATACGCTCCACGGTGACACCCTCGGCGTCAATGGTTATTGTGGTGCCAACCACTTGGCCTTTCCTGAACCGCAAATACTCCTTGAGGTCGCCGAAAAGCGCCCAAAGAAACAACGCGCCAAAGAGCCACGCCCACCAGTCGGCGGAACTCAGCGAGATGACCCACACCATTAGAGGCATCAGGACGATGCTCCTAATCAAAGCTGGCCGCACCTCACGTCGTTCTCCTATGACCATTGGTTTGTCGATATCCATTGTACACTGAGTTTGACTGCAAAATTACGACATTTATTTCATTTAGCAAAAAATATTTTCTCTACGTCACAAAAAATGTGTATCTTTGCACCGCATTTTATGCATATAATTAATAACAAAATACAACAATATCACAATGAAGAAAGCATTTTTATTCCTTGGCGCTATGGCTATCTGCGCCAGCGCTGTGTTCGCACAGGATGAGAAAAAAGAGGACGAGGGCTACAAGTTCGACACCATCAAGGTGCTGCCCATCACCTCCGTCAAGAACCAGAACAACGCCGGTACCTGCTGGAGCTACTCTGGCATCGCCTTCCTCGAGAGCGAGCTACTCCGCATGGGCAAGGGCGAGTACGACCTGAGCGAGATGTACGTGGTCGAGAAGACCTACAACGACCGCGCCTATGCCGCCGTGCGTACCCACGGTGACGTCTCCTTCAGCCAGGGCGGCGCCTTCAACGATGTCCTCTACTGCCTCCGCAACTACGGCATGGTGCCCGACGCTGTGATGCCCGCCGGTAAGATGTACGGCGACACCCTGTCGAACCACACCGAGCTCAGCGCCCTCACCGACGTGATGGTCGAGGCCGTGGCCAAAGGCAAGCTGAAAAAACTCCAGATGAGCCCCGACGGCCAGCCCCTGTGGCAGAAAGCCATCGCCGCCGTCCACGCCATCTACCTGGGCGAGATCCCCGAGAAGTTCAAATACAACGGCAAGGAGTACACCCCCAAGAGCTTCGGTGAGAGCCTCGGTCTGAACCCCGACGACTACGTCAGCATTACCAGCTACACCCATCACCCCTTCTACGAGCAGTTCGTCATCGAGATTCAGGACAACTGGCGCTGGGGCCTGAGCTGGAACCTGCCGCTGGACGAGATGATGGAGGTCTTTGACTATGCCATCGAGAACGGCTACACCATCGCCTGGGGCGCCGACGTCAGCGAGCCCGGCTTCCGTTACAGCCGCAAGGGCTTCGCCGTCCTGCCCGCCACCGAGGCCCCCAAGGCCGGCGTGGGTAGCGACCAGGCCAAGTGGAGCGGCATGAAGGCCGCCGACATCGCCGACGAGGCCGCCAAGCACCCCACTCCTCAGCGCTGGGTGACCCAGGAGGAGCGCCAGCAGGCCTACGACAACTGGGAGACCACCGACGACCACGGCATGCTGATCTTCGGCAAGGCCAAGGACCAGATGGGCAACGAGTACTACATGGTGAAGAACAGCTGGGGCCAGTACAACGGCGAGTTCGGCGGAAACTTCTTCTGCAGCAAAGCCTTCGTCCGCTACAAAACCATGAACATCGTGGTCCACAAGGACGCCATCCCCGCCCACATCAAGGCTAAACTCGGCATGACCGACACCAAAGCCAACACCAAGAAAGGCAAAAAGAAATAATCACACCTATTGATTAAAAAAAGCCCTCCGAGTTGTCGGAGGGCTTTTTTTTGATAAAGGGAGGAATGCTATTGTCCGCTGAAACGAGAACGCACCTGCTGCGACTCCGTGTGGCAGCGGAACTCGGGGGCATAGACGCTCTGCAGGGTGCAGATGCCGGTGGCAAAAGCTCCCGCATGGCGTACCCACAGGTCGTATTCCACGTAGTAGTGGCCTTCATTGAGGCGGTCGATATAGCAGTCGGCGGCCTCGTCGCGGATGTCGACATAATAGCGCAAGCCGTCGTTCCAACACCAGCCGCTGGCGGTGCTCACAGGCTCGAAGCCTGCAGCACGCTGGTCGCGCAGCACCATTCGGTCGAGGTCGCGCTCACAATATATATCAATATGTACGCGCACGCGCTTACCCACCTGCAGCTTCTGTCCGGGCTTGAGGAGCGTGAGGCTGCCGTCGGTGGCCACGGTGGAGAGGGTGCGGCGCAGGGTGATACCCGTGCCCTCGGTGCGTATGCTGTCGAGGGGCGTGTCGTGACTGTAGAAGACGGCACCCCAAGCGGGGAAGGGCGAGGTGGAGCGCAACTCGATGGTGATTGCTTGATTGTCTGATTGCTTGATTGCATAAGTGGCGGTGCGCGAGGTGTCGGGTGCAGCGAGTCCCTCAGGGGTGCGCAGGAGGGCGGCGACGGCCTGAGCGGTGGCCATGTCGGTGCGCCAGGTGGTGCCCTGGCGGTAGGAGAGAATCCACTGCTGGATGCGGCTCACAGCATCCCAGTCGTGCATCACATCGGCCATAACGTCGACCATCAGGGCGGCGTCTTCGACCCTGAGGTCGTTCCAGTACATGCCCAGGCTGTCGGCCACATGGGCGCTCTCGCGGATAATTGTAGCCATGCGGACGGCCTCGGCGGTATCGCCCATGTGCAGGAGGGTCAGCGCCAGCTGTCCCTGGCTGCGAAGCGTAAGGTCGGGCTCCATGGTGTGTCTACGGGCCCGCTGCAGATAGTAGGAGTAGGCTTGCCGCGTCAGGCTATCGCACTTGTCTAGGGGTTTGAGGCCAAGCCAGAGGCTGCGGGTGTAGAGAATTGAAAATTGAGAATTGGAAATTGAAAATTGGCTGACGGTGTCGCGCTTGTATTGCTCTAGGAGCTGGCGGTCGAGGTAGTCGATGGCTTTGATGTAGTCGCGGCGGTAGTAGCTATCGTCAACCAGCGAGGGGCAGGTGGCGAGGCGTTGCAGCACCGCTTCGGTGGTGTAGAGGCTGGCCTCGCGTCCTCCAGGCATCCAACTCCATCCGCCGTCTCTCTGCTGTGCCTGCAGCAGGTTGTGCAACTGCGACTTTATGCGCGAGGCGGCCTTTGTACGCTCCTTTTCGGTGGCGGAGGGGTTGAGCGAGGCGACATGGTCGACAAAGACGCTGTTGACCATATAGATATTGCCCGGCATACGGTGGCGCTTGAAGTGTGGCAGCGCCTCGAAGGCGTAGTCCATGGGGCGTGCGGTGAAGACAATGTCGAGCGAGTCGCCCGCGCGGCGTGCGGGGAGGGTGTAGGTGCGGCTCACCTCGCTGCCGTCGGGGCTGCCGGCGATGTAGAGCAGGCGGCTGGTGGTCACGCGCTCCTTGTCCGAGAGGACAGGCAAGCTTCCGCGTTCGCCGTCGGTGTGGCTTCCGCTGCTGGCATATATCTTATACTCGGCGGTGGATTGGCAGTTGTTGTCGACGACGAACCGGCATGAGGCCGGCGCTCCGGTGCGAGGCTCCAAGGTAACGGTGGTGTCGGCGACCCGCTTTCCCTCTATCTCGAAGCAGACCTTGGCCGTGAGGGTGCTGTCGGTGAGGTTGGAGACCTTGGCGCGCAGCTCTATGGTGTCGCCTTGGCGCAGGAAGCGTGGCAGCTGGGGCTGCACCATCAGTTCTTTCTGCGTCTGGACGACGCGTTCGAGCCCTCCGAGGGCGTAGTCGTCGGTCCAGGCGAAAGCCTTCACGCTCCACTGCGTGAGGGCGTCGGGCATGGTGAAGCTTACCGTGACACTGCCGTCCTTGCCGCTGCGCAGGGCAGGCTCGAAGAAGGCCAGCGTGGAGAGATTTTTTCGAATTGAAAATTGAGAATTGAGAATTGAAAATTGATTGGTGCCGTCGAAGTCGAATGCCGGCGCTATTTCGGCGATGGCATCCTTCGGGACATTGACCCCGGTGCGCTTGCGCACGCCGCCCTGCAGAGTCACCATGTCGCTCACGCCGCCGTCAGAATAGCCCATGCCTCCCACGACGGCAACAACGTCCTCAACGCTATTGCCGGGCATACGCTGGATGTCTTCGCTGCTCAGCCTCGCCCCATGCTCGGGGGCTCCAATCTCAATCACAGGCGCCTTATCATCCATAATAACTATTTCATCAAGGCTTACAGCCGACGGCGTGAGTTGGATATCGCATATCGTCGCTCCGGCGTTTCGGACATTAACCTTGTAAATAACTCTGTTATAGCCCACATATGAAATCTCGAGTTCATAGTTTCCGCTGGGGAGCAACTGGAAGGAGTAATAGCCGTCGAAGTCGGTGGTGGTTCCGCTGAATTGTTTTCCGTTATATTTCAGCACCACGTTGACGAAGGGAAGTTCCTCGCCCGTCTTGGCATCGGTGATGGTGCCCTTGAGGGTTCCTGCACCATAGCGCATGGCAATCTGCTTGTGCCAGTCGTCCAGCGACCACAGGCTGTAGCCCAGCTGCGGCTGGTAGCCTACGGTATAGACATTGAAAGGGATGGTGGCAGGCTGGAAATGGCCAAAGCGTGTTTCGGAAATTATGATATGGGTTCGCGGGTAGTCGAAACGGTAGTCGAAACGGTAGCCTCCACGGTCGATCCACGGATTTAAGCCGAAACGGAGCCTGCTGTATTGCTCAAGCGATTTATCGTACATGGTCATGCAGAGGTTGGCCTCGATGCCTGCCGAGTCGGCGTCCATGATTCGCAGGCGCCACTGCTCCCGTTCGCCGGGCTGCAGCCGGTCGCGGAAGGTCTCGGTCTCTATGCTGCATTGCAGTTCGGGATGCAGCACAACCAGTCTTAGGGTGCGTTGGAAGTCTCGCCCGTCACGCACCGCCGCGAGCGACACGACACATCCATCGCTAGACATGTCCTTGGTGATGGGGATGGAGAGCAGGGTGGTCTTGCTGCTATCGAGCACGAGCATCCCTTGGCTGATAATCTCAGCGGCATTCGTCACACGGTAGTAGAGCGGCTGGTTACCGAAGGGGGATCCCATCTCGATGCGGAGGGTATCGCCCACGCTGCAGACGATGGGGAACCAATCATAGGTGTTTAGCGGCGGCGTGGTGCGCAGCCAGACGAGGTCGGTGCCGGTCACGCGGCCGCCGGGGGCGACATAGTTCACCACGGTATCGTGGTGCATGCCGTCGGGCATCTCGAACAAGAGGCGGTACATGCCTGAAGGCAGGTCGTCAAGGGCGATGGAGCGCTCGCTGGTGAGGGTGTCGAGTCTGATCTCCACCACTGGCCAGCGGTGCGGGTCGGCCTCTTCGGGCGTGAAAGCCAGATGGGGGAACTGACGGCGGAAGTCGGCCTCGCTGCCCACCCAGCGGGCGTCGCGGTACTCGGCCATCAGTTGCGGGTCGAGGAAGCGCAGCGTGTCGGGCTGACGCAGCTGCTGCACCGTGACATGTACCATGCCCTTGAGCGGCTGGTGGTCGAAGTTGTTGTAGCAGTAGGTGAGGATGGCTTGATTGCCTGATTGTTTGATTGATTGAGTGGCATGGGTTAGCGAGGAGAGGAGGCAGTAGCCGTCGGCGCCGCTGACGCGCAGCGACAGGCAGCTCGCCTGCAGCTCGCCGTCGGCATCGATCACACGGGCGTAGGCGGTGAAGATATAGGTGGTATAGCGGCTGGTGTCCTTCTCGTCGGGCGTGGGGGTAAAGGTGAACTGGAACGTGCCGTCGTCGTTCACCATCAGGCTGTCGTGGTAGGGATATTCGTCGGCCAAGGTCTGCCACTGCAGCGGGTCGCGAAGCCGCTCGCGCGACACCTCCCACCGCACCTGTGCGCCGGTCATCGGGGCACCGCTGTAGGAGGCGGCCATGCCATAGAGCGTCACGGGCTGGCCCATGCGGCGCACCGCCACGGTGTCCACCCCCTCCTCGGCCGTGGAGAGCGTCACCGTGAAGTGCGGCGGCTTGTAAGCCTCGACGTCGATATATTCGTATTCGTAATACTTGCCGTCGTCCGAACACACACGGAGAGTATAGCTGCCGTTCCGCCCGTCGGCGGGCACCACAAAGCGACCCCAGCAGCGGCCTTGGCGGTCGGTGGTGAGGAACAGGGAGTCTTCTTGAACGCTGCTGCTGTTGAAAAAGAAAGCCTTCAACTTTAGGTCCTTCGCCGGACGGATGCGAGGCTCCCATCGGCTGCCGTGCTCACTGCGGTCGTAGGCCACGCAAAGGAACTGCACCGTGTCGCCCAGCCGGTAGATGGGACGGTCGGTCATCACCACCTCCAACTGATGGGTGGTTTTGTTGTAATCACGGCTGGTACTATGCACACCTTTCCAGAGGTAGCTTTGTTGGTCGTCATAGCTAAACTCATAGCCGTCGACATTGGCCGTCAGGTCTTTGTATTGGATGAAACGGTATTGCCACGACGAGACGGGGAAGTGGAAGTATCCCTTCTTGTCGGTACGGCAATGGCGTGTGCGGTCGCGCCCTGTAATGTCACCTTCGCCGTGGAGGGTCACCTTCTTGCCGACCAGGGGTTGGCCAGTGATGCGGTCGACGAGGTAGCCCGACGAGGGCCACAGCAGGGTCTTCTTGCCGGCGGCGGCAGACAGGCCATAGGTTATGAAGAGTCCATCGGCCGACTGGAATCGTACGTAGCAGAGGCTGCTGTCGGTGTAGGCCACCAGGTAGTAGTCGCCCTGCGCCACGGCGGGCAGCGACACCAGGTAGTGATGCTTCAGGTGGTCGCCCGAGTCGGGCAGAGGCTGGTCCCATTCGGCCACGGCACCTATCCGCCGCAGGGTGTCTTCGGGCCAGTTGTGGCGGTGGCTCGACAGGCTGTCCTGCCGCACTAGACGCATGTGCAGCAACGAGGTGTTGCGCGCCTTGATGACGGCCAGTCGGCTGCTTCGCGACGACTCGGTCTGGCTGAAGAGGATGCTGTACTCCTGCTGGCAGATAATCCTGCGCAGCTGGTGGCAGCAGCGTGCGCCGTAGGTACCGGGGTAGCGCCGTTCCGTCTCGAAGCAGAGCTGCTCGGCAGCCACCTTCCGGTCGAGGTCGCTGAGGGCCGAAGCACGTTCGTAGTTCAGAAGCGCCCGCATGTCAGGTGAAAGGTTCTTGCTTGAGTAGAGCGCGTCGAGACTGTCGAGGGAGGCAAGATAAAGACTGTCCGAAAGCAGGAATGCCGACCGATGCAGGTCGAACCAGAGCGTCATATCGGCGGAGCCGTCGGCATAGAGGCCCGCTAGGCGCCGTACCACCTTCTGGCGGAAGTCATTGTTTCTTCCGTTGCCGCTCACCAAAGCCTGCACCAGCATACCCAGCAGCGAGTTGTCGATGGGCGGCGGCGTCAGGCTGTCACGACAGAACATCCGCCGATAGCCGTCGGGGCTTGTCTCGCGCAGCAGGTCGGCATAAGCTACGATGCTATCCACATAAGTCATCAAGGTGTCTTCTATCCGCTGGCGGTGCCACGACCGATAAGGCAACTTCGGGTCATCGGAAGGTTTTCTCCTTTCTATGCGGTAGTAGTTTTGACTGTAGACTTGTCCGTAGGTCTGAAAGAGGAAGGCGTAGGCCACAGCGCGGTCGGCGCCTTGCAGGCTGTGTGTCAGCGCAGAGTAGCGTACGATGGCCGAATCGGTGGCGTGTTTTTCGTAGGCATAGTCGATGGCGGTGAGATAGAATGTCGCCAGGAGGCATTCCTTGCCGTCCCCTTTCACTTGTGCCTTTCGCAAAGCCTCTTCGGCCATGGTTCGCGCCGTGGCGAAGTGTCTATACGTCACCAGGCTGTCCAGATGGTTCCAAGTATTTGCCTTGTTCTGCCCATGGCACCATAGCGTGGGCAGTGCAAATACAATCAGCAAGATAAAGCTAATTTTTTTCATGGTGGTTGATTATTTTTGTTGGGCAAAGATACAAATTATCCACAATATAACCAAAATAAATATGCTTGTTGTACGTTACTTATATATGCGTATACTGCTCATCACACCGCCGCTCACGCAGCTCAACACCCCCTACCCTGCCACGGCCTACCTGAAAGGCTACTATATGGCGCAGGGCGCGGAGGTGCGGCAGGTGGACCTCGGCATCGAGGTGGCCGACCGCGTGCTGTCGCAGGAGTTCCTCGCGGGCATCGGTCTCGAGGAGCAGGCACGGCTGATAGAGCCCGTCAAGCGCTTCCTCCGCGGACAGGACGACACCCTCGGACCCCGCATCGCCAACCGTTCTTTATTGCCCGAGGGCAAGCGCTTCGAGCAACTCGACGAGGACAACCTCGAATGGAGCTTCGGCGTCAGCGGCACCACCGACAAGGCCATGCACCTCGCCACCCTCTTCATCGAGGATATTGCGGATTATATCCGTGAGCATGTCGACCCCCACTTCGACCTCGTGCGCTACGCCGAGTACCTCAGCAACGACGCCCCCACCTTCGACCCCCTCTACGCCGAGCTGCAGCAGGAACCGTCGGTCATCGACCGGATGATGCTGGAGATTCTGGAGAAGGAGTGTAGGAAGTGCAAGGAGTGCGAGGAGTGCAAGACAATAGATAAGGTGTGCATCACGGTGCCGTTCCCGGGGTGCTTGTATGGGGCGCTGCGCTGCGGCCAGTGGCTCAAAGCCCACACCACTGCCACCGTCGAGATTGGCGGCGGCTTCCCCAACACCGAATGGCGACAGCTGAGCGACCAACGCCTCTATGAGTTCTGTGACGAAATAGTGATTGATGGTGAAATAAAGGGGAGTGAAAGAGGAGTGATAAAGGGGAGTGATGGGGAAGTGAAGGGGACAATACAATTTGAAGATAACATTGCTGATAGTATAGCGGACAATATGAGCGACAAAGACATTTGTCCCTCTCACTCCCCCCTCACTTCCCCTTCACTCCCCCCTCACTACCCCTTACCCACTGAGATCTGTCCCGACTTCAGCGACCTGCCATTAGAAAAGTACCTCTCGCTGACCGAGATGACCAACCCCATGCACCGGCTGTGGAGCCAGGGGCGGTGGAACAAGATGGTGATGGCCCACGGCTGCTACTGGCACCGCTGCGCCTTCTGCGACACCTCGCTCGACTACATCGGCAACTACCACGCGCCCAAAGCCACCACGGTGGTCGACCACATGGAGCGCATCATGGAGCAGACGCACCGCTCAGGCTTCCATTTCGTCGACGAGGCCCTGCCACCCAAGCTCTTAAAAGAGGTCGCCGAAGAGATACTGCGCCGCGGCCTGGCCGTCAGCTTCTGGGGCAACATACGCTTTGAGAAAGCCTACACCGCCGAACTCTGCGACCTGCTGGCCGAGGCCGGCATGGTGGCCGTGAGCGGCGGCCTGGAGGTGGCCTCCGACCGTTTATTAAAACTCATCGACAAGGGCGTCACCATCCAGCAGACCGTCGAGGCCTGCCGCCATCTGCGCGACGCCGGCATCATGGTGCACACCTACCTCATGTACGGCTTCCCCACCGAGACTCTCCAAGAAAGCGTCGACGCCCTCGAGACCGTGCGCCGCATGTTCGACGAAGGCATCGTCCAGAGTGCCTTCTGGCACCGCTACGCCATGACCTGCCACTCCCCCAGCGGCCTCAACCCCGAAAAGTATGGTGCGAGACGGGTCACGCTGGAGCCAAACCCCTTCTGCAACAACGAAGTCGACTGGACCCCCACCCCCGCCCCTCCCTGCAGGGAGGGGATGAAAGATGGCAAACAGCAGCCGTCCCCTCCCTACAGGGAGGGGTGCCCAACGGGCGGGGTGGGGGCTGCATCCAAGCAGTTTGACTACGATATCGAGGCCGTCGGCGCAGCTTTACGACTGGCCACATATAATTATATGAATGGCCTCGGCCTAGACCAGCCGGTACGCAGTTGGTTTCCCATCCGTGTTCCCAAACCGAGGGTCTAAATAAAAAGAAAATAGCAGCATCCTCACCCTCCGCTTTTTTACTCCGTAGGGGTTTTCTTTTAATTGGATTATCGGGCGATATCCTCGTCGTCGCTGTCACCTCGCTTGCTGCGGCGGAGGCGTTTGATGTAGAGCTCGATGCTCTTGAGTCCCCAATTGATGAGGATGACCACGGCGACGGCGATGAGAGCTTCGCGCCACATGCCATAGCCACAGAGGCAGCCCACGGCGGCACTGCACCAGATGGTGGCGGCGGAGGAGAGACCGTGGATGGTGAGGCCGTTCTTCATGATGACGCCGGCACCGAGGAAGCCGATGCCCGTCACCACCTGCGAGAGGACGCGGAGGTTGTCGTTGTTCACCGGGCCACCCGCCAACTTGGCGTTCATGATGACGCTCTCGCTTATCAATATAAATATACAGGCACCCACGGCCACCAACGAGTTGGTGGTAAGGCCGGCCTGACGCTGCTTGAGTTCACGCTGCGTGCCGATGATGATGCCGGCGATGAGAGCACAGGCCAAACGGAAGACAAAAACATTTAACGGCATGGTTTCTTTTTTTAAAGACTTGTCCTTTTTTGTCCTTTCTTGTCTTTTAAAAACTAATATCAGTTGTCTTTTCCAGCGAGGATGACGACGATTTCGCCTTTCACTTCTTTCTGCTGGAAGTGAGCGAGGACGTCGGCGAGGGTGCCGCGGGCGGTCTCGGCATGGAGCTTGCTGATTTCGCGGCTCACGGAGACCTGACGGTCGGGACCGAGCACCTCGATGAGCTGTTCCAGCAGCTTCACCAGCCTGTAGGGGCTCTCGTAGATAATCATCGTACGTTCCTCGTCGGCGAGAGCGTTGATAGCCGTCTGACGGCCTTTCTTATGCGGCAGGAAGCCAAGGAAGACGAAACGGTCGCACGGCAGGCCACTGTCGATGAGCGCCGGCACGAAGGCCGTGGCACCCGGCAGACACTCCACCTCGATACCCTCTTTCACTGCTTCGCGCACCAACAGGAAACCCGGGTCGCTGATTCCGGGGGTGCCGGCGTCGGTGACCACGGCGATAGTGGTGCCGCCCTTCAGCCGCTCGACGAGTCCCGCCACCGTCTGGTGCTCGTTGAAGATATGGTAGCTCTGCAACGGCGTATCGATGCCGTAGTGCTGCAACAGCACACGGGAGGTGCGGGTGTCCTCGGCGAGGATGAGGTCGACAGACTTGAGAACCTCGACGCCACGGAAAGTCATGTCGCCGAGGTTCCCAACGGGTGTCGGTACTAGGAACAATTTCATTGTTCTTGGGTTATAGGTTATAGGTTATAGGTTATAGCGGGCTGACGCAATCGACCTGCGCAAGCGTCTATAACCTCTAACCCATAACCACTAAACTTTTATTCCTCCTCGAAGTCGTCGGGGATCTCCATGTCGTGGTAGACGTTGGTCACGTCGTCGTCCTCCTCGAGGATGCCGATGACCTTCATGACCTTGCGAATGGTCTCAGTGTCGACCTGACGCAGGGTGTTGGGGATGCGCTGGAGCTCGGCGCTCTCGCACTCGATACCCTTCTGCTCGAGCATCTTCACCATGTTGCCGAAGTCCTCATAGGCGGTGTAGAGGGTCAGGTACTCGTCGTCGGCCTCCATCTCTTCGAGACCACCGTCGATGAGTTCCATCTCGAGTTCCTCGATGTCCATCTCGGGCTTGCGGGGGATGACGAAGACACCCTTGCGGGTGAAGAGGAAGGCGAGGCTGCCGTTGGTCTCGAGGGTGCCACCGTTCTTGTTCATGATGGCTTTGACGTTGGCGACGGTGCGGTTGTTGTTGTCGGAGAGGGCCTCGATGAAGAGGGCGATACCGTGGCTCACGTGGCACTCGAAGGTAAGCTCCTGCATCTGGGCGGCATCCTTGTCGTTAGCCTTGTTGATGGAACGCTGCAGGGTGTCCTTGGGCATGTTGCAGCCACGGGCATTCTGCACGAGCAGACGCAGACGGGGGTTGCTGTCGGGGTCGGGACCACCTTCGCGCACGGCGATGGTGACCTGCTTCAGAATGTTACTCCACTGTTTCGAGCGCTTGGCATCAGCGGCGCCTTTGGCTCTCTTAATCTTTGACCATTTGTTGTGTCCTGACATAATGATTAGTTTTATTGTTTGATTGATTTATTTATTGTTTTCTTTCCCCCACCCCCGTCCCCTCCCTGCAGGGAGGGGATGAAGGGGAGGGGGTTATAACGTTATTACGATCTAATTTTCCATTGAATATAGGTGATCGGCATGTTCTTCTCGAGGAACATCTTCTCATAAAATGTCTGCGTGAGCTTGGCCTCGCCGTCGTAGTCGGTGTGGTAGAGGTCGTTGGTGCTGAAGAGAACCTCTACGTCATGTGTCGGCAACACCTCGTTGAGGGTGTAGTCGTAGAGCTCCTGGCTGTCGGTCTTGAGGTGCATGATGCTGCCGGGGGCTAGGAAACGGCTGTAGGTGTCGAGGAAGCGGGGCGACGTGAGGCGCTTGTTGGGCTTCTTCAGCTGCGGGTCGCAAAAAGTAATCCATATCTCGCTGACCTCGTTGGGGGCGAAGAAGCGGTCGATAAGCTCGATGCGTGTGCGGATGAACGCCACATTCTTCATCTGCTCCTCGTTGCTGGTCTTGGCGCCACGCCAGAGGCGGGCACCCTTGATGTCGACACCGATGTAGTTGCGCTCGGGGTGGATGCGGGCCAGCGCGATGGTGTAGTCGCCCTTGCCGCAGCCCAGCTCCAGCGTGATGGGATTGTCGTTACCGAACTGCTCGCGCCAACGACCCCTCAGGGCAAACCCCTCCTTCTCCAGCTGGTCGAAACCCACCTGGAAAAGATTGGGGAATGTCAGGTTCTCTGCGAACCGCTGCAACTTATGATGTCCCATCGGCTTAGAGTTCCTTGATTACGATATCTCCGTCGTACCACGACTTGATGTGGTTGTAGAGAGCCTCGGCCTTGGTGCGGGTCGGCGCGCTGCCCATCGAGACATAGTACATGTCGTTCTTCTCGATGATGTAGGCGTCGCAACCCTGCTCATGCAGGCGGGCGGTCATCTTGGCGGCAGTACCCTTGTTGAGGTAGAAGCCCGCGATGATGTCGAAGCCCTGCTTGCTGTTCTTCTCCACGTAGACGTAGACGGGATTGGCGTTGTCGTCCTTGGCTTTCTTCTTAGGAGCCACGGCGGCACGCTCGGTCTCCTTCACCTGCTGCACCTCGGCGGCGGTACGCTGCGGCGCGGTGGTCTGCAGACCCAGGTCGTCGACGATATTGTCGAGCAGGCTGTTGAGGGCAGCGCTGTTCATCAACTCGCCCTGGACGATATGGCGCACCTTGCTGGCATACGTCTGCTTCAGCCACGGCTCGCAATACTCATAGATATAATCCTCGAAGGGAACGAAACGCTGCAGGGCGTAGCGGTCGCCCATCAGCTGTTTCATACGCTCCTCGGCATACTGGCGCACACGGTCCATCATCGGCACGCGGGCACTCTTATAGTTGCGTCCGGCGAGGAACTCCATGATATAGTCGGTCATATCGGCACAGAGGATGTCAACATTGCGCGAAATCTCGGCCGGTCTGTATTCTATCATGTCGGGATTGAAGCTGAAGTAGCTCTCGGCAGGCACGTTGAGGTGCTTGCCGGCGACAGCCTTGACGGCCTTCGTCGGGGCCTGACGCATCACCAGGAAATAGTAGGCGGCGCCACCACCTCCGAGCAGCAGCAGTATCAGCAGCAGCCACAGCGCCCAGCGGTGTTTCTTACCCTCTTTCTTTTCCTTATGTTTCTTCTCTTTGCGTTTCTTCTCGGGCTTCTCCTCCTCCTTCATCTCGCGCTCACGCTCCTTGGCATCCTCACGTGCACGTTTCTCCTCCTCTTTTCTGCGCTTCTCCTCTTCTTTCAGCTGACGCTCACGTTCCTTCTCGGCCTTCTTGGCGGCGGCCTTCTGGCGCTTCTCATCCTCTTTCAGACGGCGTGCGGCCTCCTTCTGCGCCTTCAGGGCGTCAGCGGCAGAGGTCGACACACTGGTATTGGCCACCACGTTGTCGCCCGTAGCCTGCGAAGCGGCCACGGCTGCCAGGATGGCGGCACGTTTCTCGGCCTTGATACGTTCCTCTTCGGCCTTCTGCTCTGCACGCTGGAGGCTGGCGAGTTCTGACTTCTCGGCCTTGCGGCAAGCCTCTTCGGCACGCTGTTCGGCGTTGCGGATCTCTTCTTCCGAACGGCGGCGCTCCTCGGCTTCGCGCTCAGCGGCCAGCATCTTCTGCTTGGCCTGGAGGCGTTTCTCCTCGGCGGCATCCTTCTCGGCCAGCTCCTGCAGTCTGGCACGCTCTTTCTCGGCCTTGGCTTCGGCTTTTGCCTCGGCTTTCAGACGTTCCTTCTCGGCCTTGGCCTCGGCCTTCTCGGCGGCCTTCGTCTTGGGCAGCTCATCGAGCTTCCTTAACGACTCCGTCCACGAATCGGCATCAGCCGGCGCGGCCTCCTGTGCGGGCTCGTCGGCAGGAGCCTCCTCGGGGGCGGGCTCGACGACGGGCTCCGGCTCGGGAGCAGCAATGGGCTCGGGTTCGGGAGCGGGAGTAGGCTCGGGTTCGGGAGCAGGCGCAGGCTCAGGTTCGGGGGCCGGAGCAGGCTCCACCTTCTGCACCTCTGTCACCTCGGGCTCGTCCTCGAACTGGGCGAAAGGATCGTCGCTGTCGCTATGATCATAGGTCTTCACCTCCTCGAGGGGTATCTCGTTGGCATTGCCGGCATCCAGCACCAGACCCTCGGTCATGGTGAAGGTGAATGAGCCTCCGTTGAGAGACAGCGTGCCGAGCTCACCGAAGCGATGTTCGCCGCTGCGCTTGATTTTCTCACTCAGCGCATCGATATAGTTGCTCCACATCTGACGGGCGACATCCTCGCTAACACACTCGCGACGGGCGATCTCCTTCACGACGGAGTCGTCACCCGTGGTAATCGAACGGAACACGATATTGCGTGTCGCGGGATAATAGATACGGGCGTCGGGGTCGTGGCGGGGACTCTGTTCCACACTCTCAAAGGTGCCAATCTCGGGCAGTTCCACTTTCTGTCCCTGTTGCAGCAATTCAACGATTAAATCAGTTATGTTCATATTCTATTATGTTATTCTCTTGTTCTTTTCAGTTCATTCTCGGCAGCACAGAGGTCTTCCGGCGTGTCGATGCCGATATTGGCGCAGGGGGTCTCGCCCACGGCGATGGAATAGCCCGCCTCGAGCCAGCGCAGCTGCTCCAGCTTCTCGCTGCATTCCAGCATGCTCTGAGGCAACTGGCACACCGCTGCCAGCACCTGGCTGCGGAAAGCATAGATGCCCACATGCTTGTAATAGGCGCCGGCCTCGAGCCAATGCTCGAACTCCTCACCGCGGCGGTAAGGGATAGGCTGGCGGCTGAAGTAGAGCGCACGTCCGTCGGCGGAACAAACCACCTTCACGTTGTTGGGCGATGCCAGCTCCTCGCTGCCCGTGATACGCGTCTTCAGCGTGGCAATGGCCGTCGCCTCATTGGCGAAGCAAGCCATCAGACTCTGCAGCTGCGACGCCTGCACAAAAGGCTCGTCACCCTGCAGGTTAATCACCACATCGTAGTGCTCGCCCTGCCGCTCCAGCGTCTGCATCACCTCGCCACAGCGGTCCGTTCCGCTGCGGTGCTCTGTCGAAGTCATCATCACGCTGCCCTCGCCGAATGTCTCGTTGACATGGGCGAAGATGCGCTCGTCGTCGGTAGCCACCACAGCGCGGCCCACGCCAGGTGTGCCGGCAGCGACACAGTATGCATAGTCGATGATGGGCTTCCCGGCCAGCAGAGCCAGCGGCTTGCCGGGGAAACGCGTCGACGCGTAGCGTGCAGGTATGACAGCCAAAACTTTCATCTTACCATCTCTTTATCAATCCGCCATCGTCTCAGCCCCGAAAAGGCTGTTAAACTCGGCGTCAATCTTATTGATAATCAATCCCAGATCAGAGCGATTCTCAACAAAGTCGTATTCATCGGTATCCACCACCAGCATCTTGCCCTTGTAGGACGAAGCCCAGTTCTCGTAGCGGTTGTTCAGGTTCGTCAGGTAGTCCAGACGGATGCGGCTCTCATACTCGCGGCCGCGCTTCTGGATGTGGCGGATCAGCGTCGGCACATCGCCGCGCACATAGATGAGCAGGTCGGGCTTCGGCAACAGCGAATAGGTCATGTCGAACAGCTTCGTATAGGTGTCCAGGTCGCGGGAGGTGATCAGACCCATATCCTGCAGGTTGGGAGCGAACACACAGGCATCGTCGTAGAGCGAGCGGTCGCGCACAAAACTCTCGCCGCTCTCGGCCAACTCGGCCAGCTGCTTCACATTGGCATACAACGAATGAACCATCATGTTGAACGACCAACGACGCATGTCCTCATAAAAACTGTTCAGGTAGGGATTCTCCTCCGACGGACCAAACACCGCCTTGTAACCATAATGACGCGACAGAAGCTTCGTCAACTCCGTCTTTCCTGCGCCTATATTTCCCGAGATTGCTATCTGCATACTCATTTTTTCATACCATGCAATTCCCTTTTCATTTTGATACAGAATCACATGACGTTATTACACCATACTATTTAAAAAAGCAAATATACGCTTTTTTTTTATATTATGAAAAAAAACTTCAAAACAGTCCCGCCGAAAGCCACCAAAAAGCCCTCCAAAAGTCCCCTCAAAAACCCCAAAAAATCACCCCAAAAACACCCCAAAATTAACAAAATCATAACCACCTGTAAATCAGCACCAACACCGTATCAAGTCCGTATCAAGTCCGACTCAACTCCGACTGAACTCCGACCACAGTCGGACTTGATACGGTGTTGGTACGTTGATGGCAGGTGGATGATACCTCGTAGATACCTCTTACGGCAAGAAAAAGCCGACACCAAAGCTATATTTCATACTATCAGCAGGTTAACCAGATAAAATGCAAACAGCATTCAAAACAACACAACCATCTCATTCCATGATATTTATCAAATTTCGCAACACATAATGCAATGGATGCCACAACAATATTTGTCCAATTATAAAAAAATGTGTATTTTTGCATATTTAAAGCCGACTTCATGTAAGTCGGAAGAGATAATTATGTTTCATAGAATCAGATTATTATGATGAACATTGACAATCTTGACGAACTAATCAAAATGGCACTCCGCGAGGATATCGGCGACGGCGACCACTCCACGCTCGCGTGTATCCCCCCCACGGCACAAGGCACCGCCAAAATGGTGGCCAAGCAGGACGGAATCCTGTGTGGTGCCGAAGTAGGCGAAAGGGTGTTCAAGATAGTGGATAATAATCTGAAAGTAAGCCTTCTGAAACATGACGGCGAGGCCATCGTCAAAGGAGACATCGTGATGACCATCGAGGGACCGTCGGGTTCCATCCTCACCGCCGAGCGTACCGCCCTCAACTTCATGCAGCGCCTCTCCGGCATCGCCACGGAGACCCACCGCATGGTGCAGATGCTCAAGGGTTTGAACACCCAGCTGCTCGACACCCGCAAGACAACGCCCAATATGCGCCTGTTGGAGAAATACGCCGTGAAATGCGGCGGTGGCACCAACCACCGCATCGGCCTCTACGACATGGTGATGCTCAAAGACAACCACGTAGACTTCGCCGGCGGCATCGAGGCGGCTATCGACCGCACACACGACTACCTGAAAGCCAAGGGCAAAGACCTCCGCATAGAGATCGAGGTGCGCAACCTCGACGAACTGCAGCGCGTGCTCGACCATGGCGGCGTAGACCGCATCATGCTCGACAATTTCGACACCGACACACTGCGCGAAGCCGTGCGCCGCATCGACGGCAAATATGAGACCGAGGCCTCGGGCGGCATCACCGAGCAGACGCTGCGCGCATACGCCGAGACGGGGGTCGACTTCATCTCCGTCGGTGCCCTTACCCATCACATCAAAAGTCTGGACCTCTCCCTCGTAAAGAAATGAGCCAACTGAAAGTCTGGATACGGATGCTTCGCATAAAAGGCAAGCAGTTCGGACGTCACCTGCTGTACAAAAGGAAGGTGCGCCAGATTCTCTATTTCACTTACAATGTGCCGTTTCCCGGGGGAAAAGGGGTCTCCATCTATCACGTCACCAGCTATTTCATCGTCAGTTCGCTCGGCGGCGGCTCCATCCCGCAGCGAGCCAAGGGTCTGGCCTACTCCTTCTTGGCTGCCCTGCCGCCACTGCTGATTTTCTTTTTCTCACTGGTGGCCTACTTCCCCGTCGACGGCGTGCAGGACGAGTTGCTCAACAGCATGGGTGGCATCGTACCCGAGAAGATCCTCGGCCCGCTCACCAACACCGTCAACGACATCATGGGTCATCGCCACTCCACGCTGCTCTCCATCGGTTTCATCACCTCTATCCTACTGGCGGCCAACGGTATGAACGGATTCATCCTGTCGCTCAACTTCGCCAACAAGAGCATCGAGAAGCGCCCCTTCATACAGCGTTTCCTCATCTGCCTGGCGCTGGTGTTCATCATGTACCTGCTCATCGTACTGGTCATCTGCCTGATTATCGGCAACAAACAGCTATTGCACCTGCTTGTCAACCAAGGGTGGTTCACCGATACGGCCTTCAGCAAACTGCTGTTCAACGTCGCGCGCTGGGTGCTGCTGTCGTTGGCCACGCTGCTGGCCGTCTCGCTCATCTACTACTGGGCACCAGTGAAGAAACAACGGGTGGGATTCTTCTCGGCAGGCTCTGTGCTGGCCACGGGAATGTTCTTCCTGCTCACCTGGGGTTTCGGCGTGTATATCAACAACTTCAGCCGATACAACCTCCTTTACGGATCCATCGGCACCCTGTTACTGCTGATGCTCTGGATATACTTCAGCTGCATTGTCCTGCTGGTGGGCTACGAACTGAATATCAGCATCTACAACGGCACGCTACGCGGCAAGAGACGTGTGGCGCGACGCGAACTGAAAGAAAGAATACAAATTTTCAAAGATGATAATACAAAAGAATCACGGGAAAGTGGTGCCTAACGAAAGCACCAAGAGAGAAAAATTCAAGATGGTGGCCAAGACCATGGTCAGCCTCGAGGAGGTGCTCGCCGACGAGTTGCGCGAGCTGGGTGCCGAGAACGTCGTCGTGGGCAACCGCGCCGTCGAGTTCGAAGGCGACATGCGCCTGCTCTACCGCGTCAACTACTGCTGCCGCGCGGCACTGGCCATCTTGAAGCCCTTCGCCGAGTTCGACGCCAACGACGAGCAGGAGCTCTACGACCAAGTCTATAAGATTCGCTGGGAGAAAATCCTCGACGTCGACGGCACCTTCATGATTGACAGCACCACCAGCGGCGAGGTGTTCACACACAGCTACTATGCCGCCCTGAAGACCAAGGACGCCATCGTCGACCGCTTCCGCCGCAACTTTGGCAAACGCCCCAATATCGACACCGAACAGCCTGACTACAAGTTCAATCTGCACATCCGCGACAACCATATCACCCTGCTGATGAACGCCAGCGGCGACTCGCTCCACAAGCGCGGCTACCGCCAGGGCGTGGGCGTAGCCCCCATCAACGAAGTCCTCGCCGCCGGCCTCCTGAAACTCGCCGGCTGGGATCAAGCAATCAAGCAATCAAGCAATCAAACAATCAATTTCTACGACCCCATGTGCGGCTCGGGCACCATGCTCATCGAGGCCGCCATGATGGCCAACAATATCCCCGCCCAGTACTACCGCAACCGCTTCGGCTTCATGAAATGGAAGGAGTTCAACCTTGGCGAGTGGAAGAGTGTCAAGGCCGAAGAAGACCGCAAGATTGGCGCCTTCGACTTCGAGGGCGAGATCTGGGGTAACGACATCGACGAGCAGGTCATCCAACAGTGCGAGAAGAACCTCGAATACACCAAGCTGCACAAGGATGTGATGCTTCATATCGGCGACTTCGCCGACCAGGAACCGCCCGAGGGCAAGACGCTGATAGTCACCAACCCGCCCTACGGCGAGCGCATCAAGGTCGAGGACCTCAACGCCATGTACGAGAAACTCGGCGACACCTTCAAGCAGAAATACGGCAAAGACTGCGACGTATGGCTCATCACCTCCGACTTCGAGGCCATGAAACACATCGGCCTACACCCCTCGAGGAAGATTCCCGTGCAGAACGGCAGCCTCGACTGCCGTTTCCTCCACTTCGAACTCTACGACGGCTCGAAGAAATCTAAGAACTCCTAGCCGCTACGCGGCAGAAATCTAGTAAATCTAGTAAATTATTTGCTGACGCGGTTGTTGCGCAAGCATAATTTACAAGATTTACAAGATTTCGCGAGCAAGGCGAGCAGGAGAATAAACGTATGCTAAGATTGGACGAGATAAAGCAGGCGGCGTTGGCCGTGGGGTTTGACGACTGCGGCGTCGCCCGCGCCGACGCCCTCACCGACGAGGAATACCCCCTGCGCGAATGGCTCCGCCGCGGCTGGCATGGCGACCTCGACTACATGGAGCGCAATGCCGACAAGCGCATGGACCCGCGCCTGCTCGTCCCCGGCGCCAAGAGCGTCATCTGCTGCGTCAGCGCCTATCCCCCACCCGATGATATCCTCCCCGCCTCCGGCGGAAATCCTGGAAATCCAGGAAATAGATTCGATAAGATTTCCCAAGATTTGAACGATCCAAACGAATCCTGGAAATCAAACAATAATCTCCATGATTTCCAAGATTTCGCGAAGCGGGAGAAGGTGGCTGCATACGCAAAATATCGGGATTATCACAAGGACATCAAGCAGATGCTCTTCGCCCTGCGCGAGCGGTTGGGCATCGAGGGGAAATGCTGCTGCGACACCGTTCCCATCAGTGACAAACACTGGGCCGCCCGTGCCGGACTCGGGTGGATAGGACGCCACACCCTCCTCGTCACCCCGCGGTGGGGCTCGTGGGTCAACCTCGGCGAGATTGTCACCACCGAGGAAATTAAACATAATTCATCACTCATCACTCATCATTCATCATTCTGTTCCACCTGTGGCCGCTGCGTCGACGCCTGTCCCAACCACGCCATCGCCCCCGACGGCCCTCCCATGCTCAACGTCACCCGCTGCACCGCCTACTACACCACCCACCACCAGCGCGAGTTACCCCCCGACATCGACACCCACGGCTACACCATGGGCTGCGACCTCTGCCAACTCGCCTGTCCCTTCAACCAAGTTAAGCCTTGAGCCAATCAAAACCCTTCGCTTTCCATGTAAGCTTTGCTTGATTCTCAAGCCTATATGCCGAACGCTCGAAAGGTATCTCGCGGTAGGCGCGGTCGAGATTGTGGAAACGAAGAAAAGACAAACGGGAACAGCGTGATAGCGTGGAATCCCTTCGGTGGAAAATGCGGTGTATGTATCATCATCGGCCGCATAGTCATAGCAGTTTCAAGGCTATCGCAGCACAGGCTTCAGCGTCGGCTAAAGCGTGGTGATGATTCTCCAAGCAGTAGCCGCAGGCCTCGCTGACGGTGTGCAGCTGGTGGTTGGGCAGATGCTTCAGCTTGCGGCGCGAGGCGCGGAGGGTGTCGTAAAAACGGTAGTCGGGCCAGTCCATCTGATACACCTGCATCACAGCCCGCAGGCACCCCTCGTCGAACATGGCGTTGTGTGCCACCAGCGGCAGCCCCTCAATGCGTGGTGCTATCTTCTCCCACACGTAGGGAAACACCTCGGCGTTGTCGGTGTCCTCCGGCCCGAGTCCATGCACCCGCTGGCAGAACCAGGCGTAGTAGTTCGGCTCCGGCTGTATGAGGCTGTAGAACGTGTCCACCACCTCGCCGCCGCGTACTACCACCACACCCACGCTGCACACGCTGGAGCGGCACCCGTTGGCCGTCTCGAAATCTATCGCCGCAAAGTCCTGCATACGCTATATCATGTATTGTTTTATCCAAAGCCCGAAGAAGCGATCGCCGACGCGGTACTTACGTTCAGCCTCGACAACGAGATCTTCTTCGCGCAGTTTTTTTATTGCAGCTTGTACGGAGCTTGCCGTGGACAACCGATGATGTTTGATGAATGCCGCAGAAGTAATCTGTGAAGCCCAACCGTCGGCAGCAATGGCGTAGAGAAGTGACTTTTGGCGGAGCGTTGTCCTGGAAAGGATTTCGCGGTAAAAACTGTCATTGCCGTCAATGATGGATCTCAAAGAGTACTGCACAGTTTCCTCGTCGCAAGCGTCTCCGACCGCCGTATTGGAAAAAATCTCGTTCAACAGTCTCTGCACATAATAGGTATGCCCTTCAAACATGGCGTAGATTTCCGATGCGATGGCCGTAGGAATCGCCTTCCCTCGTTCATGGAACTTCTCTTTCATGAAAGCGACGTATTTGTCTCGTGCAATAGCATCAAGAGAAATATTATCCGCGCTCTTGTAGAACGGACGGCTGGCACTGTCGAACATCATGCCAAGCAGGTGACGCTCGCTGCCGGCAAAGACAAATCGACAATTGTCGATTTTCTGGATGTGACCCCTGAGCAAAGCCTCGACATTTTTCTCCGGATATTTCGCAATCTGCTGGAACTCATCGATAGCAACAATACATGGACGGTCTGCTTGCTGAAGATAATGGAAAATCTCTTCCAATGTAAACTCCGGATGATCAATGTCCCCCAAAGCAATGTTGAACGACGGGAGACCTGTGGCGGCATCGAACCCAAACCTTCCATTCACGCTCTTGAGTGCTTGGACCAGTCTCTGCGTCAACTTCTTGCCGTAAGGAACAGTCTGTTCATACACTGCGCGTCCCAAGTCATAAACCAACTCCTGCAGGCAAGTGGTATGCAATATGTCGACAAAGAACGTATAGTAGTTGTCGGCAATCTGCCTCTGGTCAAAACAATACTGTATCAGACCCGTCTTACCCATACGGCGTTCTGATCTTATTACCACATTATTCCCGTTGCACAATAGCTTCATCATACGGGCCGACTCCTGCTCGCGGTCACAGAAATACTCAGGTTTGATTCGCCCCGACACCACAAAAGGATTCTCGTCTTCTTTCATAATTATCAATATTTTTCGGCTGCAAAGATACGAACTTTTCTTTATATTATGCAAATCAAATTATGCAATTTGAATAATTCAATTCGAATAATAACCATATATTATTATACAACAGCCATTTATATGGCATATGAATGATTATTCCACATGCTTTCACATTCGCAACTTCAACCTGTAAGTAATCCTTACAAGCTACCATCTCAGGCATTTGTTCGAGATTTCCAAACAGCTTCATATTGCTGTGGAATCATAACAACGTGCATTTTTTGCACGTTATTCGTAGTGGTATGTGCAAATTTTGCACATATGACCTTATGGTGGTTGTCGTATATTTTGCAACAACATCAATCCTCTTCATGTGAACAATTTAGCAGTTGTTGCATTTTTTGCAACAACTATCATACTGCCTAATATAATAACTTGTGCATTTTTTTCACATGTTGCTTGATAAATATCACGCAAAAATACGTGTTATTCCAACTGTCAAGTTTTCCTTGACAAATAAGCCGTTAGCATGGTAATATGCACAATTTGCACATTACCTCCCGCACCCACCACACCTCTCTATTGGTTTTGCTCCCCCGTCTGCTTCCCTTTTCGTCACCTTTTGTGTGACCACTGCGGTATGCCGGCGGTCGGCTTACAACCTTTTTCACATCGAATTACTCATCATAGAAAAGGTATACCCAATCATACAAAAAGAGTATATCTTCTTGCACGAAAAATATACTCTTTTTTCGTCACCAGACCACACACGCACGTCTAGTGCGACTGCGTGCCCACATCTAGTGCGACCACATGCCCACACGTAGTTCGACCATTAGTGCGTGCGTAGTTGGGCCTCACTTGATCACTACGACTTTTCGTGCCGTATGGTCACCGATTTTTACCATATATGCGCCTGAAGCAGGAACGTCGAAATGCAATGGCGAATACTCGTCCTGCTTAGTAGCCAGCACACGGCCGTTGACATCAAAGAGCCATATGGTGTTTCCTTGCGTTCCATCCACTATTATTTGTCCGTTGCTCGTATATATCTTGGCACTTATCGTTTCCACTTCATCCACGCCGACATATATCGTATCATAAATGAAAATTGTGTCATGCACAAACACCGTGTCGTGTAGCCATAGTGTGTCGGTGCTGTAAACGATAGTGGTGTCATAGATGGTGTTGGTGACGGTATCGAAGACAGTGTTTGTTATGGTGTCATATACCGTATTCGTCACCGTGTCGGTCAGCGTGATAAAAGTGGTATCGTGGACGTTGACGTATGCTGTATCGTGCACAGGAACAAAAGTTGTATCATGTATGTCAATATACGTCGTGTCGTGAACAGGAACATATTCCGTCAACGTCAAAGTATCCACAACAATTGTCGTATCATGTACGGCGTATGGTACATCAATGTATGTTGTATCATGCACATCAATATAGGTTGTATCATGCACCGCATAAGGTACGTTTACATAGGTGGTGTCATGGACATCAACATAACTGGTGTCATGCACAATCACCGTATCAACAGGCATAAAAATTGCCATAAGTTGCATATCCTTAGTTATTGTTACTGTACGGCTGGCAAGCTGTGAATTGTCGTTCCATCGGATGAAACGACTACCTGGTGCGGAAATTGCTGAGACCGTAACCTCTGTACCATGGTCATAGATGCCACTGCCAGTTACAGTACCCAAGGCACTGTCGTTAGGTAATACTATCAATTGGTGGCGATTAATCTCAAAATAGGCAATTAGCGTAATATCTTCTTCCACCGTGAAACAACGCGAGGCGTTGCTGTCGCCATCATTCCAGTGACTGAAATGATAGTTGGTGGCGGGGATGGCACTGATGCAACAAGTATCATGGTAGGTAATAGCCCCGCCACCATTTACTGTTCCTTGTACAATGTTGTCGGAGAGTACATTGACATAATAATTGTTCGGCTCGAAATAGGCAGTGTAGCTCGCGTTTTGCGAAACTACGACTGTGCGAGGGTTTTCGGTATTGTTATCACTCCACCGCAGGAAATGGTAGCCGTAGTTGGCAGAGGCTGTAAGAATTACAGTATCTCCATAACGGGAATTACCATTGACGGTCACCGTGCCATATATGCTATCCGATGGTTGACCAACAATGGAACAAGTAATATAATCGAAGAATGCCGTCATTGTGGTGTCGCTTGTTATATGGAATACACGAGGATTGTCTGTTCCGCCGTCACTCCATCCAATAAACTGATGTCCTATGTTGGCAACAGCTGTGACCATTATATTGCTGTCGCAGTTCATTATGCCGACACTTACTTCACCAAATGCATCATTGCTGGGAGTAAAACTACAAGTGTATTCCATTTGCAGTGTGCCATGAATACGTAATGAATGGTTTTCCCAATATGTCGTGCTTCGATAGTTTGTTACATAGTGGCAAGGCACATAAAAATTCACAGTAGGATCAAACGTATTAACACATATCGTAGGAGGTGGAGCCATACAATACACCATAGAGAGGCTGCTACAGCCGGCAAAAGCATTGTTGCCTATGTTGGTTACCGAGTCCCCAATGGTTGCTGTTGTCATTCTGCCACAGTAATAGAATGCGGAAGTGCCTATCGATGTAACTGTACCAGGAATGTTGATGGAGGTTAGGCCGACGCAGCCATAGAATGCGTTATTTCCAATAGTGTCCACCGTGGATGGAATGGTCACAGCTCCACCGTCCCCCACATATGCTTGCAAGTAATGTTTTGTGATATCGGAATAAACGAAGTCACCCTCCATGACTCCGTTCATCGATTTGGCCCCCCATGGGCTTCCTGTCGCATTACCATAATATTCAATATGACGCACATTACAGAAAGCATAATTATTTATCGTAGTAACAGAGGAGGGAATGGTAACAGAGGACAGCCCGCTGCAGCCATCGAATGCGAAATAGCCTATCGAGGTGACACTGGAGGGAATTGAGACTGTTGTCAGGCTACTGCAATTAACGAATGCATAAGCCTTTATTTTTGTTACATTATTGGGAATAACAAGTTCGGTCACAGAACTGCCATTGATTTTCAGTGAATGAGAGTAATATACGGGATTGGATCTTTCATCAGAGAAGTCAATGTTGCACCACCCTGCAATAGAGAATGCGTAATTAATGCCTGCATAATTAACGGAGGTTAGGGCGGTGCAGCCGTTAAAAGCGGAATTGCCTATCGTTAAAGCGCCAGATGGAATGTTAACTGAAGTCAGGGCAGTGCAATTGTTGAAAGCACTCGCTTCTATTGAGGTGATGCTATTGGGAAGGGTGATGGAAGATAGACTGGTACATCCAGAAAAAGCGCCATTGCCTATTAAAGTTACACCATAGGGAATAGTGATGGAAGATAGACTGGTACATCCAGAAAAAGCGCCATTGCCTATTAAAGTTACACCATAGGGAATAGTGATGGAAGATAGACTGGTACATCCAGAGAATGCGGCAGAGCCTATAGTGGTGACGCTGGAGGGAATGGTGATGGAAGATAGACTGGTACACCCTGAAAAAACGCTAGTGCTTATAGATGTGACACCATAGTTGATGTATATAGAGGTAAGTCCGCTGCAACCATAGAACGCATTGTAGCCAATGGATTTGACGCTGGAGGGAATGGTGATGGAGGTCAGGCCGCTGCAACCATAGAACGCATTGTGGCCAATGGATTTGACGCTGGAGGGAATGGTGACGGAGGTCAGGCCGCTACAACCACGGAATGCGTAATTGCCGATGGTATCTACTATTGAAGGAATAGTAACAGCAGAACCAGTACCAATATAGGCCAGCAGTTTGTGTTTTGTAGCATCGGCATAGACAAAATCACCATCAATGATTCCGTTCCACGAATTGGTCCCCCATGGACTTCCTGTTGCGTTGCCATAGTATTCAATATGACGTACATTATAGAAAGCGTTAGTGCCTATTGAGGTGACACTATTCGGAATGGTGACGAAGGTTAGAGCGGTACAATTCGCGAATGCATCATCGCCTATTGAGGTAACACTATTTGGAATGACAAGATTAGTTACTGAACTGTCATTAATATTCAGTGAGCTGCCATTGATATTTAGTGAGTGGGAATAATATACTGGATTGGCATAATAGCCAGAAAAGTCAATATTGCACCACTGGACAATGGTACCAGTATAATCAACAGTTGTCAGTCCGCTACAGCCATAAAATGCATAATTGCCTATCGTGGTGACACTGGATGGAATGGTGACGGAGGTCAAGCTACTACAATAATAGAAAACAAATGGTTTTATTTCTGTTACGCCATCGGGGATGGTTAGATTGGTTACAGGACTGCCGCTGATAATTAGTGAGTGGGAATAATATACAGGATTAGATGTCTCACTGGAGAAGTCAATGTTGCACCACTGAGCGATGGTACCATTGTAATCAACTGAGGTTAGATTGGTACAGCCATAAAAAGCGGAAGAGCCTATAGAGGTGTTGTTGCCAGAAAGGGTAATGTTAGATAGACTGGTACATCTAGAGAATGCGGAAGAGCCTATAGAGGTGTTGTTGCCAGAAAGGGTAATGTTAGATAGACTGGTACATCCAGAGAATGCGGAAGAGCCTATAGAGGTGTTGTTGCCAGAAAGGGTAATGTTAGATAGACTGGTACATCCAGAGAATGCGGAAGAGCCTATAGAGGTGTTGTTGCCAGAAAGGGTGATGGAGGATAGACTGGTACAGTCTTTGAAAGCGGAATAGCCTATAGAGGTGTTGTTGCCAGAAAAGGTGATGGTAGATAGACTGGTACATCCAAAGAATGCGTAATTGCCTATCGTGGTGTTGCTATCGGGAAGGGTCATGGAAGATAGACTGGTACATCCAAAAAAGGCGTGATTGCCTATCGTGATGACACTGGATGGCATGGTGACGGAGGTCATGCTACTACTATAAAAAACAAATGGTTTTATTTCTGTTACGCCATCGGGAATGGCCAGATTGGTTATAGGACTGCCGTTGATATTTAGTGAGTGGGAATAATATACAGGATTAGATGTCTCACTGGAGAAGTCAATGTTGCACCACTGAGCGATGGTACCAGTGTAATCAACTGAGGTTAGATTGCTACAGCCATAGAAAGCGGAATTGCCTATTGAGATGACGCTGTTTGGAATGGTGACAGAACTCAAACCTGGGCATGACGAGAATGCGTTCTGCTCAATTTTTGTAACTGCGTAAGTCGAGCCATTATACGATACCGAGGCAGGAATCACCAAATCCCCAGTAACATAATTATGATGGGGTGATGGACTCACAATCTTTACACTACCACCATTCTGATTTATGTACATAAAATAAAGTCTCTGTCCGCTAGGTGCAACTGCCGAAAAATCGCAGAAATCATATACTGCCCATGCATTTTGGCAATAGGTTACCGCCATAATCAAGATGGCTAAAGAAAAAAACTTGTGTTTCATACACTATTAAGAATTAAAATATTGTATCTATGAAGGATAATGTTGTACCACCATTCGTTAAATGATTAAGGTGATTTTTAGTTTTTTTCACAATGACTTTTATAGCATCTTTGTGAGGATGTTGGTGTTTGTTTGGTATTCCATAGGAAACGACACACTCATGACAATTATTACTGTACAGCTCTACTGGATTATCATTTTTAGATCCATGATGTGGCACTTGTATGTAGGCAATCTTATGCCACTCTTTGTAATAATATTTGCGAAGAAGTGTAGCCGCTTTATCCGCTTTGCAGGAGTAATCTCCAGTATACAGACAGTCAATGTTTTTGTCAGGTCTCAATACATGAGACAATACTGACATGGATGATTCATTCAAATTGCCAAAGATGCATTTGTATAGTTTTGCCAATTCTAAAAGTAGGCCGGTGTTTATCAGTTGTCCTAAATTCCCTACTGTCAACTCTTTTAAAAGATTTGGGTAAAAATACTTTACAGCAATATTGAACACAAGGCTTTTTGTGTTTTCTATATTGAATGGAATATATTCGATTGTTGTTCCGTTAGAAGGTGTATTAACTGCATAAATATTGTGGTTTGATATATATGTTTTATAAGCATTGATATCATGTATACCGTTTGTCAGAGCATCTTCACGGTCGTAATTTGATATCGACTCAACAAACACTGGTATTTCGTCAAATATTTTAGAGTCGCCATGTTCTTTCCGTTGACGAAGAACCTTTTTTATTAGTTCTACGGCATTATCGCCAAAACGTTCACCTTTTGAGGAGGTTACCATTCCATTAGCGTACAAATACACTCTTATGATTTGAAATGGAGTCAAGCATGGCAAGACAACTTTCTTGACATCAAAATCATGTAATAGACGATGCACTCCGCTAATATGGTCATCATGCAGATGCGATAGAAATAATATATCTATTCTTCTATTTTTTACTAATCGGGCAAGGTTTTTCGTCTCTGACTGTAGAAAACGGTCTTCGCTTTCTGTTCCACAGTCATAGACAATAGTGTGTTTGAAATTACCGTCTTCCACTATTTCCGAACAAAATAGGCCTTGGCCTACGGCATGGAATCTTCGTGTCAATGTAATTGGCATGATAATTCATTTTTGAGCACCGACTCCCCAAGTGCCTGTTTTAGTTTCGTTTTTTAATGGAACATACAAAAAAGAGCGCGGGAATCTGCTAACTTGCTTATCCCGCGTATAAGGCCTTCGCATTGCCCCCAGTACAGAATAAGCAATGCCGAAGCCCACGCATATTGGTATACAGATACGATGTATGCCAAACCATGGACGAGGAACATTGCATTATTACGGCACTGGATTCAGAATTTGCGAAGTTCTATACGCCGCAGATAAACGCTGTTACACGTCTCTTTCAATATGTCCTGTCACCCGCCATTGCCCTTGCAAGCTCCGACGATTGACGGTGCAAAGATAGATACTTTTTTTGAATCCACAAAATTTTTATGATATTGCACGAGCAACTTTGCGTTTTTGTTGTTGTTCAACACATTGCTTCCGCCTCAAAGAAAACGCAATTAACCCATGAATAACTCATCGAGAAGAAAAGATTTGCGAGGCGGAGAATCAACGCCTCGCAATCCGGCAGCCGCTTACGCAGCTGGTCGATGTTGTCTTTCTCTTTTTGCATATCTTAGCGTCTTTTTTCGACTGCAAAAATACAAAACATGTATGCCACAACGTGACACATGTCGTCAAAAAATGTAACTGACATTTTGGCAGAAAGATGACATTTGGCACAGTTGTTGTTTTAATCTCAATCAGAACTATCAGAACAATCAGAATTTCTTTTAGTTCTTTTCGTTTTGATTGAAATAAAAAAATGATTGAAATAAAAACAGAGATATTATGCAAGGCAAATTGAACGTACAGACCGAGAACATCTTTCCGGTAATTAAAAAGTTCCTTTATTCGGATCACGAGATATTTCTGCGCGAGCTCATCAGCAATGCCGTCGACGCCACACAGAAACTAAAAACCTTGAGCACCCGCGGCGACTTCAAGGGCGAGCTGGGCGACCTGACCATCGACGTGAAAATCGACTCGAAGAAGAAGACGCTCACCGTCAGCGACCGCGGCATCGGCATGACGGCCGACGAGGTGGAGAAGTACATCAACCAGATAGCCTTCAGCGGCGTCACCGACTTCATGGAGAAGTACAAGGACAGTCACGAACCGCTGATAGGACATTTCGGCTTGGGCTTCTACAGCGCCTTCATGGTCAGCGACAAGGTGGAGATCTTCACCAAGAGCTGGAAGGACGAGCCCGCCCAACATTGGAGCTGCGAGGGCAATCCTGAGTTCAGCATGGAAGAGATTGTAGGGGCGTACTCCAGTGTACGTCCGGAATCCGACCGCGGTACCGACATCGTGCTGCACATCGCCGACGACTGCAAGGAGTTCCTCGAGGAGGGCACCATCCTGCAGCTGCTGAAGAAATACTGCCGCTTCATGCCGGTGGCCATACGCTTCGGCGAGGAGACCGTATGGGTGGACTCTGAAACAGAGTGTGATAAAGATGGTAAACCCAAGAGAGTGGAGAAGAAGCAACCCCGCATCATCAACGACCCCGAGCCTGCCTGGAAAAAGAGTCCGTCGTCGCTGACAGATGAAGATTATAAAAAATTCTACCACGAGTTGTTCCCCATGAACTTCGAGGAGCCGCTGTTCCAGATTCACCTCAACGTCGACTACCCCTTCAACCTGACGGGTATTCTCTACTTCCCGAAGGTGCGCAAGACCATCGACCCCAACCGCAACAAGATACAGCTCTACTGCAACCAGGTGTTCGTCACCGACCAGGTGGAAGGCGTGGTGCCCGACTACCTGATGCTGCTGCACGGCGTGCTCGATTCGCCGGACATCCCGCTGAATGTCAGCCGCAGCTACCTCCAAAGCGACGGCAACGTGAAGAAAATCTCGCAGCATATCAGCAAGAAGGTCGCCGACAAGCTTGAGGAAATGTCGAAGAATAGTGATGAGTGCGGAGTGAGGAGTGATGAATCAAAAGACGCGTCAGCCAACTCATCACCCATCACTCATCACTCATCACTCGAAGAAAAGTGGGACGACATCAAGATTTTCGTCCAGTACGGCATGCTGACGGATGAGAAGTTCTGCGAGCGCGCCATGAAGTTCTACCTCCTCAAGGGCGTGGACGGCACCTACTACACCCTCGACAGCTACCGCGAGAAGATCAAAGCCCTGCAGACCGACAAGGACAAGACCGTCTGCTACCTCTACGCCAGCAACGCCGAGGAGGAGCACGCCTACATCGAGAAGGCCAAAGCCAAGGGCTACGACGTGCTGCTGATGGATTCGCCCCTCGAAAGCCACTTCATCAATCTCCTCGAGCAGAAGATTGAGAAGAGCCGCTTCGTGCGTGTCGACAGCGACACCGTGGAGAAACTCATCCCCCACGACGACTCCATCCCCGAGAAGCTCAGCAAGGAGGAGAAAGAGAAACTACAGCCCATCATCGAGGGCGAGATAGACAAGCAGAAATTCACCGTGCAGCTCGAGAGTCTCGAAGAGAGCGACGCCCCCATGCAGGTGACGCAGAGCGAGTTCATGCGCCGCTACCGCGAGATGGCGCAGACCTCCGGCGGCGGCATGGGCTTCTACGGCGAGCTGCCGGAGAGCTACAACCTCGTGGTCAACATCAACCACCCGCTCATCGGCCGCGTGCTGAATGAGACCGACGCCGAGAAGCAGAAAGACCTAGTCCACCAGCTCACCGACCTGGCCCTCCTCGCCAACGGCCTGCTGAAAGGCGAAGCCCTCAGCAAGTTCCTCAAACGCTCGGTAGAGATGATATGAGAATGTGTTAACGTGTGAATGCGTTTGCTCCACTTCGGTCGCAGGCCGTGTCTCCTTTGAATCCAGGCAGAATGCGAGAGTGATATTGAACACGAATTGCCATGAATACGCCATATAATTAATGGATAATTCATGGCAATTCATGTTTTCAGCCATGTAAAGATACGCACTTTTTCCGACGCGCACAAATTTATTTTTCTTCCCCCGCCCCGCCCGACACAATATTTCCCACCCTAACGCGTTATAATGTCAAACAATAATACGAGATGGATAACGCTGGCACATTGACCTCTATTCGCAATCTAGCGCGCAAGGTTGCCCCTCAACGGAGCAATGCCATATTGTACGGCTCGCGTGCAAGAGGGACCGCACACAAGGGGTCCGACTGGGACATTCTTTGGATTCTCGACAAGGACACTTTGACACAAAAGGATTACGACACCGTGAGCTATCCGATGGTGCTCCTCGGCTGCGAACTGGACGAGGAAATAAATCCTATTCTTTACACTGCCAAAGAGTGGCAGTCGTACAGTGCCACCCCCTTCTACGAGAACGTTGTCCGTGACGGAATAAACCTGCTTCAATCATGACACCGGAACAGAGAGACATCCTCGTCAATCGAGAAAAGGAACGTGCACTTCACTATCTGGCGCAGTCGGACGAAATGCTGACTTTGGGTCATTGGGATTTGGCTGCCAACCGCCAGTATTATGCTTGCTTCCATGCTGTGCAGGCTCTTTTCGTAAGCAAAGGCATCAGTGGGCAGACGCACAAAGGCATGATTAACCAGTTCAGCCTGCATTTTGTAAAGAGAGGTCTTGTCAGCATGGAGCAGGGCAGCTTCCTTTCCAGATTGATGCAACTGCGCCAGAAGGCAGACTATAACTGCTATTATGACGTGACGGAAGCGGAGGTGAAAGACATGTCTGTGCCGACACACGTATTTGTTGAGACAATAATCTCATTAATCGATAACAGATGAAACAAACCATTCTCACCCTGGCTGCGGCTGCATTGCTTTTCAGCGCCTGCGGCACGAAACAGGAACCCGTCAACGAAGAACAAACAAATAACAATACCACTATGGAACTGAAGAACGTCAACGAACGCGTCAATATGGGCGCCAAACTGTATGTCACGCCACAGCCGGCGCTGATGATTGCCACCTACGACGCCGAAGGCAACCCCGACGTGATGATGGCCGCCTGGGGTGGCCAGTACGAGGGCAACCAGGTCTGCTTCCAGCTGAGCAGCCACAAGACCACCGACAACCTGCGCCTCAACAAGGCCTTCACCCTCAGCTATGCCGACGCACGCACGGTGGCCGAGAGCGACTACTTCGGCATCGCCAGCGGCCGCGACGTGAAGGACAAGGTGGCCCACGTGGGTTTCCACTGCACCAAGAGCGCGAACGTCAACGCCCCCATCATCAACGAATACCCGTTGGCTATGGAGTGCAAGGTGGTGGAGATGATTGAGCGCGATGGCGGCGGCGCCTTCGTCGTGGGCGAAATCGTCAACGCCGTAGCCGACCCCGCCATCCTCACCGACGGCAAGATCGACATCAAGAAGCTCAACCCGCTGGTGTGGGACGGCTCGTCGTTCAACTACTACACCATCGCCGACAGCGTGGGCAAAGCTTGGAACAGCGGAATGAAACTGAAATAATAAATAATAAAGTATATGAATATCATCATCACCGGCGGTGCCGGATTCATCGGGAGCCACGTGGTACGTCTGTTTGTCAACAAGTACCCGCAGTACAAAATCATCAACCTCGACAAGCTGACCTACGCCGGCAACCTCGCCAACCTTAAGGACATCGAGGACAAGCCCAACTACAAGTTCGTGCGCATGGACATCTGCGACTTCGACGGTGTCTACAAGCTGATGCAGGACGAGAAGGTCGACGGCATCATCCATCTGGCCGCCGAGAGCCATGTGGACCGCAGCATCAAGGACCCCTTCACCTTCGCGCAGACCAACGTGATGGGCACCCTCAGCATGCTGCAGGCCGCCAAGCTCTACTGGGAGAGCCTTCCCGAGAAATTCGAAGGCAAGCGTTTCTACCATATCTCGACCGACGAGGTCTATGGCGCCCTGGAGATGACCCATCCCGAGGGCATCAAGCCTCCGTTCACCACCAAGGCCAGCAGCGGTGAGCATCACCTCGCCTATGGCGAAAAGTTCTTCACCGAAGACCTCAAATACCAGCCCCACAGCCCTTACAGTGCCGCCAAGGCCTCGAGCGACCACTTCGTGCGCGCCTTCCACGACACCTATGGCCTGCCCACCATCGTTACCAACTGCTCGAACAACTACGGCCCCTACCAGTTCCCCGAGAAGCTGATACCCCTATTCATTAATAATATACGTCACCGTAAACCCCTGCCCGTCTACGGCAAGGGCGAGAACGTGCGCGACTGGCTGTATGTCGAGGACCACGCCCGTGCCATCGACCTTATCTTCCATCAGGGCAAGATTGCCGAGACCTACAACATCGGCGGCTTCAACGAGTGGAAGAACATCGACATCATCAAGGTGGTCATCAACACCGTCGACCGCCTGCTGGACCGTCCCGAGGGGCAGGACATGGACCTCATCACCTATGTCACCGACCGCGCCGGCCACGACATGCGCTACGCCATCGACAGCAGCAAGCTGCAGCGTGAGCTCGGCTGGGAGCCCAGCCTCCAGTTCGAGGAGGGCATCGAGAAGACTGTCCGCTGGTACCTTGACAACCAGGAGTGGATGGACAACGTCACCTCCGGCGACTACATGAAATATTACGAGGATATGTACGCTAATCGGTAAACTGAAAATTGAAAGTTGAAAATTGAAATTCAAGCGGAGCCTTTTGGCTCCGCTTTTTTTGTTTTGAATTTTTTTCATTTTTATACAATAAAGAAATATTTTCCTCGTTTCTTAACTAGAAATATAATTACAAAGCAATATATATAATTATGAATAAAGAGTTGACAAAAGCAGAGGAACAGGTGATGCAAGCCATCTGGAAGATCGAGAAAGGATTTGCAAACGAGATTGTTGCGGCAGTGGAGAGCGATGCTGCGTACAACACGGTGCTCACCGTGGTGCGTGTGTTGGAGCAGAAGGGCTTTGTGGCGCACGAAACCTTCAACCGTTCGAATCGCTACTATCCACTCGTCTCACGCGAAGAGTATATGAAACAGATGCTGGGCGGTATCGCGCACCGCTGGTTTGGCTCGTCGTCGCGGGCGCTGGTGTCGTTCCTCGTCGACAAAAAGGAAGTCAGCCTCGATGACCTCGAAGCCATCACCAAAGAAATTGAAAATTGAAAATTGAAAGTTATGATACGCTGGATCATCTTTTCAACCCTATCGGCAGGCCTTCTATATGGCCTATACAGCCTCACTTTTCGCCGCGACCGCTGGCTAAAGCTGAATCAATGGTATCTGCTAATAGCATTGCCCTTCAGCATATTACTTCCTTTTCTCCCTTTGCCCGACATTTTCGCTTCTGCCTCGCAGCCTATCGTTCCGGCAGAGAAATTCATGGTGACGTTGAACGAAATCGATATCACAGCCTCCTCATCGACACAGGCGATTAGGCTGATGGACATCCTCCCTGAGGCCTACCTCATCGGCCTTGCGCTATGTCTCGCGTGGCTAATGTTCCAGATGGTGGCACAGGCGGTACTTGTCGTCAGGCTCAGGCGGAAGCATACTGTCTATGGGGCTGGCGATGGCTTCGACATCCCTCGCCGTGCATCGCTCATCCTCACGGACGACAACACCGCACCCTATTCCTTCTTCAACCAGATAGTGGTCGGCACGCACGGCCTCAGCGACGAGGAGCTGCACTGCATCCTTGCCCATGAGTCACATCATGTCAGGGGATTCCATTCGTTCGACCTCCTCTTCGCGAGGATGCTGTGCTGCATGGCATGGTTCAATCCTTTTGTCTGGCTGATGACTCGCGAACTGCGAGCCGTCCAGGAATTCCAGGCCGACGCCGCCTCGCTCGGCGCCTGCGGCCGCGAAGACTATCTGCACCTGCTCTACAGGCAGGTCACCGGTACCGGATATGGCCATATCACCAATAATTTCCAAAGTATTAACATCAAAAAACGTATTGTTATGATGAACAAAACGAAAACGCGCTTCGGCGCATGGAAAGTGCTGGCAGCACTGCCCGTGGTAGCACTGCTGACGATGGTGGGGTGCCAGCCCGCCACCGAAAAGGCTGTCGACCAGGAGGAAATCCCCTTCGAATACTCCGGTGAAGACAAGTCTGCACCTATGGATGCCGACACCGACCAAGTCTTCCAGGTGGTGGAAGTGGACCCCGAGTTCCCCGGAGGCATGGAGGCTCTTATAAAATACCTCTCCGAGAACATCAAGTATCCCGAACAGGCCAAGAAGGATAAAATCCAGGGCAGAGTGTACATCTCCTTTGTCGTGGAGAAGGACGGCAGCGTTGCCGACGCCAAGGTGCTGCGCGGCATCGGTGGCGGCTGCGACGAGGAGGCCCTCCGCGTAGTCAACGCCATGCCCAAATGGACTCCCGGCAAGATGCGCAACACGCCCGTCCGCGTGCAGTTCAACTTACCCGTTGCCTTCAAGCTGCAATGAAAAAGATTTCTTTCGTTGCAATATTCAGCGTCCTGTTGCTAGCCGGCTGCGGTGCTTCGCGGCCGGCCGGCGGCTGGACGACTTGCGAGTGCGAGCGGGCGATGAAGGTACCGGATAGGGCGTTCCGTACGTGGCTGGTGGAAAAGGGATATGCCGAGAAGGCTGGATGGAAGAAGTTGAGGGCCACCGAGGAAGGGTGTAGGTTGAAGGAGATGGAATGTTTCGGTCAAGGCATCGAGAGCCTTGAGGGTATCGAGATGTTCCCGCAGCTGGAGCAGCTGACCTGCAGCGACAATCCCATCGAAGAGCTGAACCTCAATGGGCTGCCGCAGCTGGAAAGGCTCTACTGCCTCAATGTGCCGCTACAGCGGTTGGGGATGGACAGCTGCCACCGATTGAAGCGTGTGCAAATCAGCTATACAAAACTGACATCTGTCGACCTCGCGCCATTCCCGGAATTGGAGCTGCTGCTCTTCATCTTTTCACCGCTGACGGAGATAAACCTCACGCCCTGCTTCAACCTCAAGCAGTTGTATATCCGTGGCACAGAGATTCGCAAGGTGGACCTGCGACCTTGTGTCAAGCTACTGGAGCTTCATGCGCAGGACACACCGCTAGAAACCATCATTGTCTCCGAGGAGCAGTATAACGGTGAGATAAAGGCGTCGGTGGGCGACTCGGTGAGAATCGAGGTGCGCTAGGCAATAATTAATGTGTTAATGCGTTAATGTGTTAACGTGTTAGTTATTGTATGAAGAATATTATATTTGATTTCGGCAATGTGTTGGTGCAGTGGCATCCGGAGTTGGTCTACGGCGACTATTTCGGCGACGAGGCCAAGGCATGGTGGTTCCTGCGCCATATAGCGGATATGGACTGGCGCCAGCGCATCGACGCCGGCGAGAGCGTAGACGGATGCATCCGTGAGAAACAGGCGCAATATCCAGAATATGCCGAGGCCGTGGAACTCTACCGCTCCCACTGGCGCGAGATGCTGACAGATGAGGTGCCAGGCATGCGGCAGCTGCTCTCCGAGCTACCGGCTGCAGGCTACCAGCTCTTCGGCCTCACCAACTGGAGCATGGAGACTTTTCCTGAAGCCAGGGAGCGCTTCGGAATCCTGCAGATGATCGACCGCTATGTGGTGAGTGGAGCCGAAGGCTTGGTGAAGCCCGACCCGCGCCTCTTCCAGGTGCTCCTCGACCGCTACCAGCTGAAAGCCGAGGAGTGCCTCTTCATTGACGACAATCCCGACAACGTCGCCGCCGCCAAAGGCATGGGCATGCAGGGCATCGTGTTCAATGGGGCGGAGGATTTAAGAAAAATGATATTCAAAGGGGAGTGAAAGGGAGTGAAAAGGAGTGAAAGGACAAATGCTTTAAGTTATGAAAAAGTTTATTGTTGCAGTATTAATTTTCAATTTTTATTTTTCATTTTTTAATTTTGCTCAAGCGCAGAACCGTTTTGATGCGACGGCCTTCGCTGGATTCAACATGAGCCAGATTGACGGCGACGGTGCCGGCTCATACAACCACCCCGGCCTGCGGGCGGGCGTGGGCACCAGCTTTACGCTGGGCAACGACCTCGACTCGCCCTGGCGTATGGTGGTGGAACTGGCCTTCACCAACAAGGGCTCACACGTCGAGGCCTACGACCGCGACCTCTCGGCCAGCTATATCGAATTACCCATCATGATGTCGTACAACGCCATGGAGAACCGCCTGCGCGTGGCCGCCGGCATCGCCCCCGCCGTGCTGGTGGGTGCCAGCGTGACAAACTATGGCGCCGAGGACGTCCTCTCGCAGGAGAACTTCTGCGCCGTCGACTGGCTGCCACTCACCCTGAGCCTACGCTACCGCTTCGCCGACCACCTAGGCATCGAGGCACGCTACCAGAACTCGTTCCTCAGCATCACCAAAGAGAACGGCAGCGGCACCTACCGCATCTTCAAAGACAACAAAGGGTGCTTCACCCGTCTGGTCTCCTTTATGTTGACCTATACCTTCTAAAAAAAAGATTCCCGGCAACGACATCTGTCATTGCCGGGAATCTTTTTTTATATGCCTGACTAGGCTTTCTTAACAACACTCTTGTATCCGCTCAGCAGGCCAGTATTGGCGCTGCCGATGAAAGCGAGGATCTGCTTACCCTCGTCGGTATTGCCATAGTGTTCCTTCACCTGCTCCACGGCATCGGTGACATTGAGGCCCTTGACGAAGATGTAGCGGTAGATGTCGCTGATGCGATTGATGCTCTCCTGTGTGAAGCCGCGGCGCTGCAGGCCGAGGGTGTTCACGCCACAGTACTGTATGGGATAGCGGGCAGCCTTGATGAAGGGAGGCACGTCCTTGTCGATGAGGGCGCCGCCCTGGGTGATGACATGCGAGCCGATATGGATGAACTGCAGGCAGGCCGTCTTGCCACCGAGAATGACATAGTCGCCCATGATGATATGGCCTGCCAGCGTGGCGTTGTTGGCCAACACGCAGTTGTCGCCAATGACACAGTCGTGGGCCACATGCACGTAGGCCATCAGCAGGTTGCCGTTACCGATGACCGTCTTGCCGCTGGCGGCGGTGCCGCGGTGGATGGTGCAGCACTCACGGATACTATTGTTGTCGCCAATCTCCACGGTGGAGTATTCGCCAGCGAATTTCAAATCCTGCGGCACGGCAGCAATCACAGCGCCGGGGAAGATCTTGCAATTCTTGCCAATGCGGGCACCGGGGAAGATGGTCACATTGGGGCCAATCCACGTGCCGTCGCCTATCTCCACATCTTCATAGATGGTGGTGAAGTTTGAAATCGTAACATTCTGGCCAATCTTGGCGTCGGGGTGTAAGTCGTATAAAGTCATTATGGGGTATTTTATTCCTTATATTAATTATTCTCTTGGGGATGTGTCTTGATATAATCCATCAGGAAGAGGGCGAAGGCCACATTGGCCTTGTGTCCCGGCTTGAAGATGGAGAACTTGGCGTTGAGCATGGGTCCTGCCAGGCGCACGTCGCCCACGAAGTCGAGCAGCTTGTGGCGTGCCGGCTCGTTGGGGAAATAGGGCACCGTGGTGTTGAGCACGCCATCGTGTACCTTGAACTGGCTGACATCCTTGTTGAAGGTCTTGCCGAGGCGCTTGAGTTGCCGCGAGGTGAGTTCCTTGTTGACGAACACCAGCGCGTTGTCCAGGCTACCGCCCTTGATGAGGTTGAGGTGCAGCAGCGGCTCTATCTCGTGCAGGAAGACGAAGGTGCGGCAGGGGGCGATACCGGCGGGATACTCCGAGATGTCGTTCATGTCGGCCTCTTGGCGGCCAATGACGCTGTTGGGGAAGTCTATCTCGCAATGCACGGCAAAATGGTCGCAGGGTTCCACGTCATAGACCGACCCCGTGGGCTTGTACTCGAAGTGAAGGGGTTCGTTAATGGTGTAGCTCTTGCGCGGCGTCGCCATGGTGCGGATGCCCACACGTACCAGCTCGAGCATCCAGGGACGCGACGAGCCATCGATGATGGGCACCTCGCCTCCGTCGAGTTCTATCAGCGCGTTGTCGACGCCCATGCCATGCAGGGCCGACATCAGATGCTCGATAGTGGCGATAGAGTGGCGGCCGCTGCCGAGAGTGGTGCCGCGCGAGGTGGCGCCGACATTGGTGGCCAGGGCCGGCTGGGTGATGATATTGGTGCGGTCCGTCCGACGGAAGGCGATGCCGAAGTCCTCAAAGGCTGGCTTCACAGACACGGTGACCGTGCGGCCCGTGTGGAGGCCGGGACCCGTCAGACGAAATTCTTTCTGTATTGTATTCTGATATTGCATTTGAGTAAATTAGAAAATAGGGACGAAGCGTAGCGATTCCATGCGGAACAGTTGGGGTTGGTCGCTCTCCAGACCCGCCTGATGGCGGCTCAGGTGCAGCGGGTGGACGAGTTCCGGCAGCGAGACATCGGGCATCTCCCAGAAACGGCTGTTGCGGCGATTCAATCCCCTGAGGATGTAGAGCGTCAGGTCGTAGCCTGTAGCCGCCAACGTCGACGTAGGCTCGGAGCCATAGCGCTCGCGGAACTCCTTCAGAAAGTCTACATGCACACTGTTGGTCATATCCCAAGCGGTGGAGAAGGTATGATAGTTCAGCAGCTGCAGCTGGGCGAAGTCCACATCAGGGTAATCGCGTGTCCAGTCGCTCAACGTGTAGAAGGTGGGGCTGCCGCTCTTGATGGCCGACAGGCGATTGAGGACATTGCCCACATAGACGCGCATCTTGTCGGCCTTGAGGTCGCAGATGCTTATCACGCTGCATCCCGGCGTGGCCTTGAGAGTCTGGGTGAGCTTGTTGCTCTGGTTCCAGTTGAAGAGGGTATACTTCAAATCTTTGCGCGCGGTGAGCTGACGTTTCAGCTCGTCGAGCACAGGTTTCTCGGTGGCGGCACCACTGTGGATAATATAGAGATGACCCTCGGGCCGCTCAGTGGCCATATTGTCGAGCACAGTCTCAATCTGGCTCTCCATCGAGGGCTGTATCTTTACCATATAGGCGTTGTCGGCACAGATCTCGCTGCGCGTGGACATGGGGTTGACAATATACACGCCCGCCTCCTTGGCCAGTGCGGCAGCTTTGGAGAAGGCGTCGCGGAAAAGCAGCGCCACCACCACATCGGCCTCGGCGGCATTGTGCGAACGGAAAGCTTTCTCTACCGCCGCGGCATTGTTCTCCGACACGTCTGCCACATTGAGTTCCACGCTGATGCCCTGGCCGGCCAGGTGGTCGAGTGCCAGACGTATGCCCTCGTAGAACTCGATGAACTCGAATTGTTTATAGCTCTTCTTACCCCGCTGTTCGACGTCGAACTTGGAGGTCGATATCTCGTCTATCTGGTCGAGGTGCAGGGGCATCAACAACGACACCTTCAGCACCTTTCCAGTGGTGCGCGTCGGCGGTGTCGACGGCGACTCTTGTTTCTTCTGTGCCTTCTGCGTGCTCGTGGCGTTCTGGGTTCGCGGAGTATACTGTGCCGGAGGCGGCGTGCTCGGCGAGTCCTGCGGCTTCTGCTGCGGCTGGCTCTTCTGCTGACGCTCCTCGGTCTGACGGCGTATCGCCTCCTGCTTCTCGCGCTCCATGTCCTGCGACGAAGCGGCGAACTGACCCTTCACCGGCAGCCACACCGTGTCGCCGGCATGAAGGAAATGGATGTCGACATGCGTCACGGCGTCGTAGCTCTCCACCTTGTAAGCCTTGGAGATAGAGTAGACCGTCTGACCCGTCTCCACGATATGCACATAATACTTGCGCCCGTGGAGCGTCTGTGTCTCGGTCGAGACCTTGACGGGAGTCGTCCCAGGAGCCTGAGCATTCAAATTGAAAATTGAAAATTGAAAGTTGAAAATTATGCTTACGCAGAGCAGCATCTTCAATTTTCTACTATCAATTATGTGCAATATGTTTTCCATGTGTAAAATTTTCAATTTTCAATTTTCAACTTTCAATTTCCCTATTCCCATTCGATGGTTGCGGGGGGTTTGGAGCTGATGTCGTAGCAGACGCGGTTGACGCCCTTCACACGGTTGATGATCTCGTTCGAGACCTTGGCCATGAAGTCGTAGGGCAGGTGGCTCCAGTCGGCGGTCATGCCGTCGACACTCTCCACGGCGCGCAGCGCCACGACGCTCTCGTAGGTGCGTTCGTCGCCCATCACGCCGACGCTCTGGACAGGCAGCAGCATGGCGCCAGCCTGCCACACCTTATCGTAGAGGCCCGCGTCGCGCAGACCCTGGATGAAGATATGGTCGACCTCCTGAAGGATGTGCACCTTCTCGGGCGTCACATCGCTCAAGATACGGATGGCCAGTCCGGGACCCGGGAAGGGATGACGGCCGATGAGTTCGTCCTTGATGCCCAGCTGGCGTCCCACGCGGCGCACCTCGTCCTTGAAGAGCGAGCGCAGCGGTTCCACGAGCTTCAGTTTCATATAGTCGGGCAGGCCACCCACGTTATGGTGGCTCTTGATGGTCTGGCTGGGACCTTTGACGCTCGACGACTCGATGACGTCGGGATAGATGGTGCCCTGGCCGAGCCATTTGGCGTCGGTGATGAGCTTGGCTTCGGCGTCGAAGACATCGATGAAGGTCTTGCCGATGGCTTTGCGCTTCTTCTCGGGCTCGGTAACGCCAGCCAGCACACCATAGAAGCGATCCTTGGCATCGACACCCTTCACATTGAGGCCCATATCCTTATAACTCTCGAGCACGCTCTCGAACTCGTTCTTGCGCAGCAGGCCGTTGTCCACAAAGATGCAGTGCAGCTGGTGGCCGATGGCACGGTTGAGCAGCACGGCGGCCACGGTGGAGTCCACTCCGCCGCTGAGTCCCAGCACCACCTTGTCGCCACCCACCTTCTCGCGCAGCTCCTTGACAGTGGTCTCGATGAAGCTGGCGGGCGTCCAGTCCTGACGGCAGCCACAGATGTCGACCACAAAGTTGCGCAGCAGCGTGTTGCCATCGACGGAATGGTGCACCTCGGGGTGGAACTGGATGGCGTAAGTCTGCTCGCCCTCAATCTGATAGCCAGCATACTTCACGTTCTCCGTCGAGCAGATGGTCTTGTAGCCCTCGGGCAGCACCTCGATGGTGTCGCCATGGCTCATCCACACCTGGCTGCCCATGGGCACACCCTTCATCAAAGGGTTGCTGCTGTCGATGAAATTGAGGTTGGCGCGGCCATACTCGCGGATCTTGCTCTGCTGCACGCGTCCACCACCCCACTTGGCCAAATACTGGGCGCCGTAGCACACCGCCAGCAGCGGCAGCTTGCCCTTGATATTGCTCATGTCGGGCACCGGAGCATCGGCGGCGTTGCAGCTATAGGGGCTGCCCGAAAAAACGACACCCTTCACGTCGGCCGTGAGGGCAGGAATCTTGTCAAAAGGATGGATTTCACAGTAAACATTCTGCTCGCGAATCTTGCGCGCAATCAACTGAGTGTATTGAGAGCCAAAGTCTAAGATGATTATCGTGTCCATATATTTATATATTTTAAAAATGCAAAAATACATTTTTTTTCGAAACACAAAAAATAAAGTTATGAACCGACCCTCAAAAAAGGTCTCCGCCATACCCGACGAAAGACCCTTCCGGGAGTCCCCACGACCCAACCCCACCCAACCCCACTCTTACCGGAATCGGAGGTAAGTAAGAGAGGGGTAAGAGAAGAGTAAGAGTTGAGTAAGAGAGGGTGGCTATTACACACTGATTAACAGCCGGTTGCAAAAACCGATTTCGGAGGCTTTTTGAAAGTTTTTCATTTTTTCATAAAGCACTGAATATCGGCAAAATACATCCACAGGCAACCTTTTTGTATATTTTTTATATTCATATCGTTTTTTTTTCGTACTTTTGCAAGTTATGAAAAATGCGATAATCTTTATCGGATTCTGCGCAGTATGCTTGCTGCTAGTAAGTTGCAATGGTTTCAACAAATTGCTCAATAGCAACGATTATGACGCAAAGTATGCCGCGGCGATGAAATATTACAACGAGAACAGTTACTCTCGTGCCGCCCAGTTGTTCGAGAACCTGACCCTCTACTATCGTGGCCGCGAAAACGCGGAAAATATCGCTTGGTACTATGCCATGTCGCTGCTGAAGGAGAAGGACTATTTCACCGCAGGCTACCAGTTCAAGCGTTTCTCCAAGCAGTTCCCCTATAGCGACCGGCTGGAGGATGCCCTCTACTATTCGGCCTACTGCAAGTATATGGACTCGCCCGAGTACAATCTGGACCAGAGCCAGACCAAGGAGGCCATCGAGGAGTTTGAAGCCTTCGCCGAACGTTACCCCCACAGCACTCGCATCCCCGAATTGAACAACAACCTCGACGAGCTGCGCAAGAAGCTGACGCGCAAAGACTACGAAATCGCCTACGGATACTATTTCATCGAAGAATACCACGCTGCCTATGAGTCGTTCAAGCAGTTCCTGAACCTGTACCCCGAGGCGGAGCAGCGCGAGGAGGCGATGTACTACATGCTCGAGTCGAGCTACCGCTACGCCATCAACAGCCGCGAGGACAAGATGTACGAGCGTCTGCAGCAGGTAATCAACGATTTCGACAAGTTCAGCAGCAGCTTTGCCGACTCGAAACGCCTGGCAGCGGCGCAGGACATCTATACCAAGACCCGCGAGGCCATGGCGAAAATCCATCAATAAGAACAAAAAACAAAAATCAGCAATAATAAAATGGAAGAGAAAAAGAAGAAAGTGGTGAACACCACCATTACGAGAAACACGGCCGATTTCAGCCGTGGAACGGAGAACATCTACGAGACTGTGGCCGTGCTCACCAAACGTGCCAACCAGATTGCCGCCGAGGAGAAACGTGAACTGCACAACAAGATTGACGACTTCAAGTCGAACAACGATACCCTCGACGAGATGTACGAGAACCGCGAGCAAATCGAGATCGTGCGCCGCTACGAGATGCAGCCCAAGCCTACGCTGGAAGCCACTGAGGAATACCTTGAGGGCAAGATTTACTACCGCAACCCGATGAAAGAGAGCCCCGAAGTGAAACAAGCCGAGGCTATCGACGAGGAAATCAAGCAGATTGAAGGCTAAAAATGAGAATCATCGTCGGCATCACCGGTGGCATCGCGGCCTATAAGGCGCCCGAATTGGTGCGCCTGCTGAAGAAGGCAGGCCATGAGGTGCGCTGCGCCGCCACGGAGCACGCGCTGGAGTTCGTCACGAGGGTCACCCTCGAGACGGTCTCGGGCAACGCGCTCTATACCGACCTCTTTGCCTCGGGCCGCACAGAGCATATCTCCCTCAAGGACTGGGGCGAGATGCTCGTGGTGGCTCCCGCCACCGCCAACATCATCGGCAAGGTGGCGAATGGCATCGCCGACGACGCCCTCAGCACCCTGCTGCTGGCCTTCTCTGGCAAACCCGTCATCATGGCTCCCGCCATGAACTGCGAGATGTGGGCACATCCCGCCGTACAACGCAATATCGCGACACTCAAATCCTGGGGCATCCGCATGGTAGGGCCTGAGGAGGGTGAGCTGGCCTGCGGCGTGAGCGGCGTGGGCCGCATGGCGGAGCCGGAACAAATCGCTGGCGCGATTTGTCAAGGTGAAAGGTTAAAGGTGAACCCCGAAGGGGAACTGAACACCTTGGAAAATAAAGATAATCAAGTGAAGAAAGGTGAAAGGTGGCTTGTCACAGCTGGACCGACCTACGAGCGCATCGACAGCGTCCGCTTCATAGGCAACTACAGCAGCGGCAAGATGGGCTTCGCACTGGCTCAGGCTTTGGCCGATGCCGGTGTCGAAGTAGACTTGGTGACGGGTCCGACCCATTTGAACGTATCATCACAACGTATCAACGTTCACCGTGTGGAAAGTGCCCGCGAGATGTACGCCGCCGCCACCGAGGTCTTCCCCCGCTGCAAGGGAGCCATCCTCTCCGCCGCCGTGGCCGACTACCGTCCGTCGGAGTGCGCCGACCACAAGCTCAAGAAGAACGGCTCGGAGGGCATGCACCTCGACCTGGTGCAGAACCCCGACATCCTCGCCACCCTCGGCAGCATGAAGACCGACAAGCAGACGCTCGTGGGCTTCGCCCTCGAGACCGACAACGAAGAAGCCAACGCACAGCGTAAACTGGAGAAGAAGAACCTCGACTATATCGTCCTCAACTCGCTACGCGACAAAGGCGCCGGCTTCGGCGTCGACACCAACAAGGTAACCATCATCGGCCGCAACGGAAGCCGCAAAGAAAGCCCCCTGCTCTCGAAGCAGGAGGTCGCCAAACTCATTGTTGAAGAGGTTGCGTTATAACGGCATAACGTAATAACCTTATTACGAGAAAATGAAAAAACTTAGCATCATCGCCATCATACTGGCCTCCGTGGCAATCGCCGGCGAGGCCTTTATTTTCGCCACGCGCAAAGACGCGAACGAACAGGAGACCCTCCACACTCGCGCCATCCGCGCCGACTACCGCGTCTATGCGCCATCTATCCCCGACACCCTCTACTTCTGCGGCGAACGTGTACCGCTGAACTTATGGTACGTGCGCGAAGGACTCGACCGCGAGCTGGTCAGCAACATGTACTACCAGAGTAGCACGCTCTTCAATATCAAGCGTGCCACCCGCGTGTTCCCCACCATCGAGCGCATCCTCAAGGAGGAAGGCGTGCCCGAGGACATGAAGTACCTCTGCGTCATCGAAAGCAACCTGCAGAATGTCACCTCGCCCGCCGGCGCTGGTGGCTACTGGCAGTTTATGAAGGCTACCGGTGTGAAGTACGGTCTCGAGATCAACGACGAGATAGACATGCGCAACGACCTCGAGGAGGCGACACATGCCGCATGCCAGTATTTAAAATACCTCAAGCGCCGTCTGGGCAACTGGACCAATGCCGCTGCAGCCTACAACTGTGGCGAAGGAGGCCTCGAGAAACGCCTCTCCAACCAGCAGCAGAAGAGCTACTACGACCTGCTGCTCAACCGAGAGACCCAGCGTTACGTCTACCGCATCCTCGCCCTCAAACTTATCATGCAGAATCCGCAGGACTACGGCTACCACGTGCGCCGCTGCGACACCTACCCCGAGCTGCCCTATGAGGAGGTGACCCTCGATGGCAAAGATGTCGACCTGGTGCAGTTCGCCGTCGACAACGGCACATCCTACAAGATGCTCCGCACCATGAACCCCTGGCTGCAGACCGACAAGTTGAAGAACAAAGCCGGCAAGAGCTACAAGGTGCGCATCCCCACCAAGAAAGGCACCGAATACAGCACCATCACCAAAGGTAAGCATGACACCACGGTAATAGAAAGCATCTGATGGACGACGAGAAGATCAAGATATTAGGGGCGCGGGAACACAACCTGCAGAACGTGAACTTGGAGATACCTCGGGGCAAGCTGGTGGTGTTCACTGGGCTCAGCGGCAGCGGCAAGTCATCGCTGGCATTCGACACCATCCATGCCGAAGGACAGCGCCGCTATATGGAGACCTTCTCGGCCTATGCCCGTCACTTCATCGGCAACATGGAGCGTCCCGACGTCGACCTCATCGAGGGTCTCTCACCCGTCATCTCTATCGAGCAGAAGAGCACCAACAACAACCCGCGCTCGACCGTGGGCACGCTCACCGACACCTACGACCTGCTGCGTCTGCTCTACGCCCGCATCGGCAAGGCTTACAGCACCGTCAGCGGCAAGCCCATGGTGAAATACAGCGAGGAGAAGATACTGGAAATCATCACCTCGGAGTACGGCAGCCGCGACATCATGATTCTCGCCCCGCTGGTGAAGGGCCGCAAGGGTCACTACCGCGAGCTCTTCGAGCAGGTGGCGAAGAAAGGGTTCCTGAAAGTGCGCGTCGACGGCGAGGTGAAGGAGATCACCTACAAGATGCAGGTGGACCGCTACAAGGTGCACGACATCGAGCTGGTGGTCGACCGCCTGCGTGCCGATAGAAACGCCACCCGCCTCCGCGAAGCCGTCCAGACGGCCTTCCGCCAAGGCAAAGGCATCCTGATGATTTTAGATAATGAAGACGGCAGCAGCCGTTATTTCAGCCGCATGCTGATGGACCCCGACAGCGGTCTCTCCTACCCCGAGCCGGAGCCCAACACCTTCTCGTTCAACTCGCCCTACGGCGCCTGTCCCCACTGCAACGGCCTTGGCGAGGTGGCGCAGATCGACATGCAGAAACTCATCCCCAACCCCAAGAAGAGCATCAAAGACGGCGCCATCGAGGTGCTGGGGAAATATTCGCCCACCAACTACGTCTACCGCAAGTTGGATCTCATGGGCAAGCATTACGACTTCACCCTCGACGACCCCTTCGAGAACCTCAGCGAGGAAGCCGTCAACGCCATCCTCTACGGCAGCAACCATTTCGCCGGCATCGAGGACCCCGAAGATCCGGGCTACCTCAGCGAGTTCCAGGGCATCGTGAACTACATCACCGAACTCGCCGGCGACGAGAGTCCCGCCAGCCTGCAGAAGTGGGCGGCGAGCTTTATGAATACCGTGCCGTGCCCCGAATGTCACGGGCACCGTCTAAAGGCCGAATCATTGGCTTTCCGCATATTGGATAAGAACATCGGACAGTTGGCCGACATGGACCTGCTGGAGCTGGAGGAGTGGCTGCGGGCACTGGAGCCGCAGCTCGACGAGCGCGACCAGAAGGTAGCGCATGAGGTGCTCAACGAGATACTCAAGCGCCTGTCGTTCCTCAACAACGTGGGCGTGGGCTACCTCTCGATGAACCGCAGCGCAAAGAGCCTCTCCGGCGGCGAAGCACAGCGCATACGTCTGGCCACACAGATAGGCTCGCAGCTCACCAACGTCTTATATATATTGGATGAACCCAGCATCGGCCTGCACCAGCGCGACAACCAGCGCCTCATCGAGAGCCTCAAGCAGCTGCGCGACCTGGGCAACAGCATCATCGTTGTCGAGCACGACCGAGATATGATGCTCGCCGCCGACTACCTCGTCGACATCGGCCCCGGCGCCGGCATCCACGGGGGAAAAGTATTGTTCGCCGGCGACCTTAAAGACCTTAAGGATTCTAAGGCCCTTAAGGACCCGTCGCTGACACTGCAGTATCTCTCTCGGCAGCGCGACATCGCACTGCCGCAACGCCGCCCCATCGAAGGCCGCGAGCACATCCTATTAAAAGGCGCCACCGGCAACAACCTCAAGGGCGTCGACCTCGACCTGCCGCTGGGCATGTTCGTCTGCGTGACGGGCGTCTCGGGCTCCGGCAAGTCGACCCTCATCAACGACACCCTCCAGCCCATCCTCAGCCAGCATTTCTACCACTCGCTGCGCGCCCCCCTGCCCTACCAGAGTATCGAGGGCATCGAGCATATCGACAAGGTCATCCAGATAGACCAGAGTCCCATCGGCCGCACACCGCGTTCGAACCCCGCCACCTATGCGGGCTTCTTCGACGACATCCGGCACCTCTTCGCCGAGCTGCCGTCGGCACGCATCCGCGGCTACAAGCCCGGCCGTTTCAGCTTCAACGTCAGCGGCGGCCGCTGCGAGCACTGCAAGGGTGCCGGACTGCGCACCATCGAGATGAACTTCTTGCCCGACGTCTACGTGCAGTGCGAGGTCTGCGGCGGCAAACGCTACAACCGCGAGACATTAGAAATAAGATATAAAGGGAAGTCCATCGCCGACGTGCTCGACATGACTGTCAACGAGGCCGTGGAATTTTTCGACGCCCACCCCAAGCTACGACGCAAGTTGCTGGCACTACAGGACGTAGGCCTCGGTTACATCACCCTCGGTCAGCAGAGCACCACCCTCAGCGGCGGCGAGGCACAGCGCGTCAAGCTCGCCACGGAGCTCAGCCGCACCGATACCGGCAAGACCCTCTATATCCTCGACGAGCCCACCACGGGCCTCCATTTCGAGGATATCCGCATCCTCCTCGGCGTACTGCAAAAGCTGGTGGACAAGGGCAACAGTGTCCTCGTCATCGAGCACAACATGGATGTCATCAAGGTAGCCGACTGGGTCATCGACCTCGGTCCCGACGGCGGCCGCGCCGGTGGCCGCATCACCTTCGCCGGCACCCCCGAGGCGTTAGCCAAACAGAAAGACAACTTCACTGGGCAATACCTGAAAGCGGAGCTGGATGCCATGAAGCAATGACCGAGAGCAAGCAGACACGCCGCATGCATGGCCACGACTATGCCGTGCCAGGGACCTACGAGGTGACCCTGGTGGTTGCCGACCGTCGGCCTGTCTTCGGCGAGATTGTGGGCACCACGAAGGCGGGCGGCGAGGAGCCGCACCTCAAGCCGTCGGTCCTCGGCCAGACCGTCCTCGACAAAGAGATTCCCAAGATACACCGTTATTACCCTATGGTCGACATCTGGCAGGTATGCCTCATGCCCGACCACATGCACATGATTGTCCGCATCAACCGACCGTTACCAGAAGGCAAGCACCTTGGCATCATCATCGGTGCCTTCAAGGGCGGCGTCAGCCGCGCCTGGTGGCAGCAAATGGAGGCCACCGCAAGTCCCGCCACCGTGCCTGCGGCGTCAGCCGCAGGGGCCTCGTCCCGCCCTCCCCTCTTCGAGCCCAACTACAACGACCACATCCTTATGCGCGACGGACAGTTGGAAAACTGGAAACACTACCTCCGCGACAATCCGCGCCGCCTCATGATGCGCCGCGAGTACCCCGACCTCTTCCGACACGCCCTCTGCATCACTATCGGCAGAGTGCGATACAGCGCTTTCGGTAACATGCTTCTCCTGCGCCAACCCGAGAAGCATCAGGTCTTCTTCCACCGCAAGACCAACGGCATACCCACCGAGAATACCGACCACTGGAAGAACGAGAGCCGTCGCCTCGTCTCCGCCGCCGAGAGTGGAGACGTACTGGTCACCCCCGGCATCTCCGAGTGCGAGAAGAGGATAAAGAACATGGCGTTGGAACAGAAACTGCGACTGATACACATCCAAGCCGATTCCATCGGACAATATTGGAAACCCGAGCGCAGCCGCTTCGAGGCATGTGCTTATGGCTCCCTACTGATTCTTGCCCCCTGGCCAGAGGACATACCCGCCTTCGAGAGCGACTATGAGCGTTTCCATTACCTCAACCGGCTGACCGAGACCGTCTGTGCCATCAGCCACACCACCGCAGTTTCCGTGCAAGGCTTACGCCCTGCCCACAGTGTCCAATAGGTTTTCGAAAGCCACAGTGACATCGGCGTCATCCCCAAAGCCATTGAACCCATAGCCACCGTATTATCGGCATCTACCGATGAATATTACATAAACACTCCGTCTCAACTAACGAAACCATGTTTCAGTAAAAAAAATGGCTGCCGACACTCTCGACAGCCATTTCATTTTAGTGTTGCGATAGCCCTATAGCAATTAAAACAATCAGTGCAGTTCCGCCAAGTACACCCAATGCAGCTGCGCCCGTTATTCTTGCATTCTCCTCTTCATAATCATGCACCTGATATACCACCGTTTTTGAGGACACCTCTACACTATTTATTTTAAAAATAAAAGTATAATCATTCTGCACATCTTCTATTTTTATCGGAAGAAGAATACTCACCCTCTCTCCTTCCAACGTCTTGGCCTTTTCCATTGCATCGTCACTAGAGAATCCATTGGGAAACAACGAATTCGTAATCCACTTATTTGAAATAAAATGAATGTTATCTACCGGAACAAGAATGTCCTCCAGTTTGGCTCCTCGTGGCAGTGTCGTTGGCACCTGACCCTCATTCATCTTGATATACTTTATTCCCGAATGTATCATTTTTGAAATGCTCTTGTCGGTATTGACATATACGACATCATCCCAATTTATTTTCAAAGCATGGTTTGTTTTGTTATATATGGTAAATGAGTATTGATTATCCAATACAAGCCAGAAAATTTTTATATTTTCATCCTCGAAGACGTATTTGGTTACGCCCTCGTCGGAACTATCTTTTAAGATTGTTTCAGAAAAGCGATCTTTTGAGTTGGATGGCAATTCCACCTTATCCAAAGACACGGAATAAATGGCTTGTCTTGTCGTGGTAATCACATCTTTCATCACAGTACATGACTGAAGCAAAAGTACTACTACGATTGTAAGAAATAATATTTTTTTCATTCTTTTTATCGCCAGTGTTATCCTGTTGGCCCCTCAGGTTTTATAATAATTAAACAATTTCGGCTTCCTGCCACTGAGCAGGAAGCCGTCATTTGAATAAGGGGTAAAAAGAAAGGCGCAAATTCCTTCTGTTTATCCACTTACTTTCTACGGAGGTGTCTGGTAATACCCTAAATACAAATAAGTGGGAAAGAATCTGCACCAAGGTGCAAACTTTTCGCTAACTTATTTCCGTATTTAGTATCGTTTACCAGACTTTACCGTAGAGGAAACAAGAGCGTCAGCTCAATGTATTAAAATGCTTTTTTTCTATTTTTTACATATTTCTATTTATTTTTCTCGTTGCAAAAATACGACTATTATTTAAACTGGGCAAATCTTTTTTCACCGCATCAGCCACTCCCGAACCTCGTCGGGGATGACATCGGAGCTGGTGGTGCTGCGGCGGTAGCCGGCCATGACGGTGCGGCACTCTACGCAGACGACGTTGGTTTCGGTATTGACAACACGCTGCATCATGGTCAGACTCTTATTGCCGAGTTTCTCGATTTCTGTCTCCACCTGGATACGGTCGTGGTAATGGATCTGCGCCTTGAAGTCGACGTCGTAGTGCACCACCATAACGGTGAAGTCGCTCTTGGTGGGCGACAGACCATGGCCCGAGAAGAAGGCATCCTTGCCCAGGTCGAGGTACTCCATGATGACGGCATTATTCACGTGACCCATCTGGTCCACATCGTTGAATCTTATTTGAATCGGTGTTGTGTGCATGGTTATTGTTTTTTCAGTGAGAAGAAATATTCGAGGCCACCCTCGGCTCTATTTTTGGCGTAAATCTCGCCGCCGTGGAAGAGGACGGAGTGCTTGACGATGCTAAGGCCGAGGCCAGTGCCACCGTTCTGGCGCGAGCGGCCCTCGTCGATACGCACGAAGCGGTCGAAGAGGCGCGAGAGGTACTCGTCGGCCACCCCCTTGCCGGTGTCATAGTAATGGATGAAATAGTGGGTAGTGGATAGTGAGTAGTGGGTAGCGCTCTTCGCTGGCTCATAAGTTTCAATAATAATACTGACACCCTCGCCGGCATAGGCGATGCTGTTCTCCACAAGGTTGCGGAAGATGCAGTAAAGCAACTCGTGGTTGCCGTCCAGCGGCATAGCTGGCAGGTTGTTCTGAATGGTGATGCCAGCGGCAACGGCTTTGTCGGCGAGGTCGCCGATGGCCTCCTTGGCCACCTCGGTGGCATCCTCCTCCGTCCGAGGGAAGAGGTCGGCGCTCTCCTCCAGCTTGTTGATGATGGAGACATCCTGTATCAGGTCCGAGAGCCGCAGTGTCTGACGGAAGCAGCGGTCGAGAAAATAGCGGCGCCGCTCGTCATCCACGGGTTTATCGCTGAGCAATATCTCCAGATATCCACGTATAGAACTCACAGGCGTCTTCAGCTCGTGGGCGATATTGGAGGTCATCTCCTGCTTCAGCTGCCGGTTGCGCCGCTCAGCTTCCGTGGCTTCGAGCCGCAGACGGTTGGCCTCGTCGGCCATCTGTTTCAGGCGCTTGTTCTTCAGCAACAGACGTATGTAGAGCACCAAGATGGTGACCACCAGTATCAACAATATTACGTCAGACCAGTCCATAGCCAAACCCTGTTTTGTTCACAATCCGTTGTCCCTCACTGCCGAGTTTCTTGCGGAGACGGGCGATATGCACGTCCACCGAGCGCTCCCCCACCAGCGTATCGTCCGGCCATACCGCCGCCAGAATCTCCTCGCGAGAGAAGAACTTGCCCGGCTGCTGTCGGAAGAGGTCAAGGATAAGATGTTCCCTTTTTGTCAGAGTACTCGGAATATTCTGATTACTCTGAGTATTCTGATTACTCCGACGAAGCACCGCCCTCACCCGTGCCAGCACGGTGTCGAACGAGAAGGGCTTGGTGATATAGTCGTCGGCTCCCACGCCGAACCCTTGCAGCTGGTCGTCATGGGCATCGCGTGCAGTGAGGAAGATAATCGGCGTATTGTCCCCCTCCTCACGCATCCGCTGCGCCATCTCGAAGCCCGACATGCGGTCCATCATCACGTCCAGCAAAATCAGTGTGATGAGCGATGAGTGATGAGTGATGAGATCCAGTGCCTCCTCGGCTGAGGCTGCTGTCTCCACCTCGAAGCCCTCGGCCTCCAGGTTAAACCGCAGTATCTCGCGCAGGTCTTCCTCGTCGTCAACTACAAGTATCCGTGTCATACCTTAATAACGCTGTGCAACATAAATTATTGTACAAACAAAAAAGGGAGACTCACTTGAGTCTCCCTTTCGGTGTGGCATCGACTGGATTTGAACCAGTGACGCAAGGATTTTCAGTCCTTCGCTCTACCAACTGAGCTACGACGCCATCAAAGATTTCACTCTCGAAATCGAATGCAAAAGTACGAAGATTTTGGGAACTGACAAAATATTTTTTCAATCCTCAATCTTCAACCCTCAATTTTCGATTCATTTTCAGCCACTTCTGCTTCAATATTTTTTTCTTCATCGGCAGGCTTTTCCTCCTTCTTTTGGAAGAAAACGAGCTCGACAATCAGCCAAATTACACCAATTGTGATGGCTGCGTCGGCAAAATTGAAGATGGCGCTGAAGAATTCAAAATGCTTGCCGCCGATGACAGGTATCCATGACGGCCAGTCGAGTTCAAACAGCGGGAAATAGAACATATCCACCACTTTCCCATGGAGGAAGGGTGCATAGCCCCCTTCGGGCGGGAACAATGCCGCCACCTCATAGTAAGGGTCATCAAAGATGAGTCCGTAGCAGCAGCTGTCGATAAGGTTACCCACGGCGCCGGCAAGGATAAGCGCGAGACAGGTAAGATACGAGGTACGGACGCCGCGTTTAATCAACTTGATAATATACCAAACAATAAGTCCCGACGCCACGATACGGAAGAGCGAGAGCAGTATCTTCCCCACGAATCCGCCGAGCGCCATGCCGAAGGCAAAGCCCTCGTTCTCGATGAAATGCAGATGGAACCAGTCGCCCAAAACCGGAATATCTTCTCCGACGACCATAGTGGTTTTGACCATAATCTTGATGATCTGGTCAATGATAAGTATGGCGGCCACCAAGCCGATGGCCAACCATGTCTGTTGTTTCTTATTCATTGTCATATAGCAGATAACGAGTACAATTATCGTTTATTGTGTTGCAGGTCGCTTTCCCTGATCTCTATCTGTTCCAGCAGTTCGTCATACCATTCCTGTCCAAAGCGGCGGATAAGCGGCTCTTTCAGATACACATACAAAGGCTCGCCCTTGTCCTTGGCGCAGCGGCAGATGTCCCACCGGTGGTAGTTCACCGCTTGGAATTCGCCATAGTCCTCGACACGTATCGGGTAGAGGTGACAGGAAACAGGCTTGTAGTATCCCTGCAGGGCGCAGAAGGAGCATCCATCGGGGCCAGGGGTGATGAAGGCGCAAGCGCCACCGTCGATAAGTGGAGTGCCCAGGTCGCCATCCTTGTCGCGCACTGCCACTCCTTGTTCCTCTACCGCGATACGCCCTTCGTCAGTCATCAGCGGCAGCACCTCGGGGAGTACGGCCTCAAGCTTCGCAACCTCCTCTTCCAGCAGCGGAGCGCCGCTGTCGCCATCGACGCAGCAGGCACCCTTGCACACACTCAGGTCGCAGCAGAAACGGCAGTCGGCCACGTCGTCGCTCACAATGCTATTCTTTACAATAATCATTTCAGCACCTCAATAATTTTATCCGCCAAAACGGCAGCCAGTTTATACTTCGACTCCACGGTCCAGCCAGCCACATGTGGTGTGAGCACCGTGCGCGGCGACCGCATCAGGTATTGCATCGACAAAGGTACGTCTCCCAGCCCGTCGGCCTGCATGTTCTCGTATTCCAGCACATCCAGCGCCGCGCCTCTCACCTTTCCGCTCTCCAGTCCCGCCACCAGCGCCTCGGTATCCACCACGGCCCCGCGGGCGGTATTCACCAAGAAGAACGGCTTGGCCATAGCCTCAATGAAATCGGCATCAAGGTAGTGACGAGTCTCGTCGGTCAGCGGCACATGGAAGCTCACCACATCGGCCTCACGCTGAAGCTCTGCCAAATCCTTAACAACCTTAAGGTCCTTAAGGTCCCTAAGGTCCTTATACTTGTCATAGACAACAATCCGACAGTCAAAGCCCGCCAATCTCTTTGCGAACGACTGTCCCATATTGCCGAAGCCGATGATTCCGACCGTCAAAGGTCCCAACTCGTAGCCGCGGTTGGCCTCGCGCTGCCACAGTCCCCGTCGCACCTCGGCGTCGGCACGGGCGATATTATTCAGCAGTGCCAGCAGCAACCCCACGGCATGCTCCCCCACCGCGTCACGGTTGCCCTCGGGTGAATTGAGGCAGCGAACGCCATGCGCCTCGGCATAGTCCACATCGATGGTCTCCATGCCGGCGCCCACACGTCCAATGCACTTCAGCGACGGCACACAGTCGATGAAAGCACTGTCGATATTCACCTTGCTCCTCACCACCAAGCCGTCGCAGCCCTGTGCGGCCTGTACCAAACTCTCATAGCTATGGTCGGGTTCCACGTTAACCTCCATGCCTGCCTCGCGCAGGCGCTGTTCCAACACCTCGTGGGTGCGGTCAGATATAAGCACTTTCGTCATTTTGCTGTCGTTATGGGGAACAATTTACGGGTACAGGCGGCGAAGATGCCTATGCCGCCGTCGACATTACAGTGTATCTGCACAGGCTCAGAGAAGAGTTCGTCGAACGTATCGCCATTATCATATAGTTTAGCCGTTAGCTCGTAGAGATAGCGGTCGCGCGACATCGACGTCACCTCGACGTAAAAACTGTCAAGAGGTACCTCCGCAGTCATCGTCAGCTCCACTTCGTGGCTCGTTCCGTTGATGTTGTCGTCCGGGAAAGCCAGCAGCGAACTGCTCTGGTTGTCGAAGTCACCCTCGAGCATCGTCATCACGTCCACCCCGTCGGTGAGCATGTAGTCGTTGCAATTGAAATACTGATAGTAACTATAATAGAACGACTTCTTGTAGAGGCGCACGAAGTAGTAGTTCTGCTCGCCTGACGGATCGTCGAGGGTAAAACGCACAGAATAGCGGTTCTCTCCATCGCCGCTGGCGAGGGTTGTGCCCCGCACATTCGTCACCACCGCCGCCCGCGGCACCTCGGTCGTGGCCGTCACCTCGTCATATCCCGGCACCTTCACCCGCAGCTTTAGCCTGTCGCCCTCCTGCGGACGGTAGTCCAACACATAGTCGCCCGAGTTGCAGCTCTGCGCGGCATGTACATCCACGCCGTTGACTTCGAGCGACAACACCGCGTCGTCGACAGTGCGGAACGGGCTGTCGTCGAGGATAAACCGGCTGTAGGTGAGCCTGACATTCACCGTAGTGTCGGGATGCACAGACGACATCACCACCACCTGTGGCGTCACGTCGTCGAAGTCCACCTCCAGCACTTTCTCGCAGCCTCCCAGCAGCAATGCTGCCGTCATGATTATTACAAGTCTTTTCATAGCGTTCAGAATTTATAGATGTATGCCACCGACGGGAGTATCGGAAAGAGCGACAGCTGTTTCAGCACCGGACTGCCGTGACGGTAGCCGCGGTAGACCAGGAAAGGATTCTGCCGGTTGTAGAGGTTGTACACGCTGATGTTCCATGTACGCACACCGTGCTTCTTCTGCTTGTGGAAGTTCAGGCTGACATCCATCCTATGATAGGACGGCATGCGGAAGTTGTTGCGGCTCTCCACATAGCCGTAGCTGCTGGTCGCGAGGCCGTCCGACGTCCATTGGACACTTTCCTCTTGTCCTTCAAACTGATGCAGGGCCAGCGTCGCCGTGTTCCCCGTGGCATAAACCCAGGTGACAGAGATGTCAAAATTGTCGCTGTGCTTATACTGCAGTGTGATGCTCAGGTCATGGATGCGGTCATACTTGGCGGGGAACTCCTTGCCGTCATTCAGCATGTCGAACTGCCGCAGCGTGCGACTCAGCGTATAGCCCACCCAGCCGGTGACTTTTCCCACCGTCTTCTGTGCCAGCAGCTCCAATCCGTAGGCGCGACCTTGTCCCAGACACACCTTGTCCTCCCAACCCGTACTGTTGCCGAAGAACGTGCTGCCAGGCAGGTATTCCATCAGGTTGTTCATCCACTTGTAGTACACCTCGGCCGAGAAGTCGATGTCCCAGCGGTTGTAGAAGGCGCCCAGCGCCACCTGATGGCTGTTCATCGGCGGGATGCGCCGTGTCACAGGCACCCACAGGTCGGTGGGCAGGCTTACGTTGCTGGTGCTCAGCAGATGCAGGTATTGCGTCATGTAGGCATAGCCGGCCTTGAGCGATAGGTCGTCACTCAGCATCAGACGTCCGCTCAGGCGCGGCTGTACCGAGGGGTAGAAGGCTCCCTCGACGGCAAAACCCGCCAGCGCCACACCGGCGTTGACCTTAAGCACGTCGGTAATACTCCAGTCGTCCTCGACATAGAGGGTCATCTCCTCGGCCCTCACCTTACTCTCGCCCAGCGTAGTGTCGATATTCTCCAGCACCGTGCCGGACTCCTCCGACCGCATCTTGAAGCCCGCCACCTCAGGACTGAACAAATGGTGGGTCACCACACCGCCGAAGCGTATATTGTGCTCGGGACGCGGAGTGTAGTCGAAGTCGGCACGCGCCGTGAAATCCTGTATGCCGGAGTTGTAGCTCATCTCCATCTCCTCGCGGTCCAGCGTGCCGTCATACAACCTCTCTTCCATCTCGCCACCCACACTCAGCAGGTTGCGATAACGCGTATAGGCTCCCGTGACATTCATGAACAGCTGCGGCGTGAGCTCGTAGTTCCACCGCAGGGCAGCCGACATATTACCCCAGCCGTAGTGTATCTTCATGTATTCCTTATTGTAGAATCCGCCGCCCTCACTTATTTTCGCATACAGCGCGTCGTCGCCCATATAGAACGAGGCGTAGAGACGGCTCCTGTCGTTGAACTTATGTGTCAGCTTGGCGTTGAGGTCATAGAAGTAGTAGCCTGCATTCATATCGCCGCCGGTCTCGGCCGCCGCCATCATGATGAGAGGCTGCATCAGTATGTCGAAGTAGGTGCGGCGCAGCGACGCGCTGAGGGTGGTGCGCTCCTTGACGATGGGACCTTCCACGCTGACATTGGCAGCGATGAGGCCCACCGACGCCGTACCATGCCACTCCTTGTCGTTACCGTTGTTGGTGGTGATGTCGAGCACACTAGAGATGCGGCCCGAGAACCGTGCCGGGAACGACCCCTTGTAGAGCGTCACATTCTTCAAAGCGTTGCTGTTGAAGGCGCTGAAGAAGCCGCCGAGGTGGTTGACATTGTAGAGCGGTATGCCATCGAGCAGGAAGAGGTTCTCGTCGGGGCCACCGCCACGCACATAGAGGCCACTCTGGCCCTCGCCGCCGCTCTGCACTCCCGGCAGCAGCTGGATGGCCTTCAGGATGTCGGCCTCACCGAAGATGACGGGCACCATCTTAATCTGCTCCACGGGAATCTCTATGGCACTCATCTGGCTCACCTCGTGGCGCTGCACCCGGTCGGCGGTGATGGTCACCTCCTCCAGGTTTACCGACGGCTCAAGTCTGACGTTGAGCGCCGTGTCTCGTCTCATCCCCACGGTGAACTGCTGTGGTGTATAGCCTATGTAGCTCACACGAAGCTCTGCCGTCGTCACGCCGGGCGTCAGCGTGTAGCGCCCATGGGCGTTGGTCACCGTACCCTTGCCACTGGTGGTCTCCAGGATAGTGGCACCTATCAGCGTCTCGCCCGTACGCGCGTCGGTCACCGTGCCACTCACCGTCTGAGCAACAATAGTATTGGAATAAAAAAGAGTCAAAAAGAAGCTGACGCAAAACGAACACGTCAATAGATACTTGAATCTCAGTCCTCCGTTCTCCATCTTCAGTTTTTTATAGCATCGTTCTCCTCGTCATAGTCGCGCTGTGCGGCAGTGCGACGGCGGTTGCCGGGCATCCGGTATTCCTTGATGGTCTCACCCGCCACGATACCCGTGGGCACGGCAATGATGGAGTAACCGAGCATCATCACTATCACCGAAAGGAACCGGCCGGCCGTGGTCATCGGCACCACATCGCCATATCCCACCGTGGTGATGGTCACCACCGCCCAGTAGATACCCGTGGGAATGCTTTTAAAGGCGGGATTGCGCTCACTCTCGATAGCATACATGATGGTACCCAAAATAACGGCGGCCACCAGGATGAACATCATAAAAATCAATATCTTTATAGCGCTATTGCGCAAAGCGCTGAGCAGATGGAAGGCCTCTATCTGGAAGCGCTCAAGACGGAAGATGCGGAAGATACGCATCACCCTCAGCAGTCGCAACACCGTCAGGGCCTGCGTGGCAGGGATAAACAGGCTTAGGTAGGCAGGGAAGATGGAGAGGAAGTCGATGATACCCCAAAACGAGAAGACATACTTCCTCGGATGCTTGAGGCAGTAGATGCGCAGGTAGTACTCAAAGGTGAATATCAAGGTAAAGCCCCACTCCGCAGCCTTCATCACCCAAAAAGACAGTGACTTGTGGGCAACCGACGTCATCGTGTCGGTCGACCCCAGCAGACTGTCGAGGATGAGCAGAACGATATTGAGCACTATCAGCACCAGCAGCCACACGTCGAACTTCTTGCCCGCCGGCGTGTCGCTCTTGAAGATAATCTCAAATATCTCCCTGCGTGAGAGGTTACGGTAGCGTTTGGGCATGAGCCAGTCGAACAGCACCTTGTGCATCACCGCGCCTATGACGCCAAGCACATGTGCCGCAGGACTTCTCATGTCCGTATTCTTGAACCATCGGGTCACCGACCGGAACATCTCCACGATAGGATCTTTCTGCTTCATCGCCTATTGCGTTTATAATTTTCATTCATCGTTCCTCACTCATCACTCATCACTCATCACTCATCATTCATCACTCCCCACCCTTCCTCACTATCAGCACATTCTCTCTCTCTGGACAGAACAGGTGTCTTGCCGCCTGCTGCATCTGTTCGGCCGTCACACGACGGTAGTCCTCGGCGTCGCGGTTGGCCCTCTCCGTGTCGCCCAGCCAGGTGTACTGACACAGCGCCAACGCACGGTCGGCGGCCTTGTACTGCGAGTAGACAAACGTGCTCTCATAGCGGTTCTTCACCTTCTCCAGCTCGTAGTCGTCCACCCGTTCTTCCGTCAGCTTGTAGGCTTCGCGACGCAGTGCCTCTGCCACCTCGTCGGGGTCGACGCCCGCCTTCACCTTGGCACTCAGCACCAGCAAGCCCGGACCGGCGTCGCCAGTGATATAGGCATCGGCCTCTGTCACCAGACGGCCCTCGCGGACGATATTATTGTATATGCGGCTCGAATGGCCTGTACCCAGCAGGTCGCTCAGCAGATCGCAGGCGCGGAAGTCGTCGCCGAAGTGGTCGCACATGGGCCACGCCAGATAGACGGCATCCGCCGGTACCTCGCGGCGCACTTCCTGTCGCCGCGCCTCACGCTGCTCCTCCTCCACAGGATACATCCGTTCCCGTGCAAAACATCTCTCCTCTCTCCTCTCTCCACTCTCCGTTCTCCACTCTTCACCCTCCACTCTCCACTCTCGTTCCACCATCGCCACCATCTCTTCGTGCTTCATCGGTGCCGCCACGGCAAGTATCGCGTTGTCGGCGCGGTAGTAACGTTCGTGGAATGCCTTCACATCCTCCAGCGTAGCCTCGCTCACATGGCGTATGTCAGCGCCTATGGTGGCCCAGCGGTAGGGGTACTTCTTGTAGCACAACGGCCTCAGCAGCAGCCACACATCGCCGTAGGGCTGGTTCATATAGCGCTGGTTGTACTCCTCGGTGACCACCTTCTGCTGCACTTCCAATGCCTTCGGTGTCAGGCTCAGCCCCCCCATGCGGTCGGCCTCGAGCATCAGCGCCGTCGGCAGTCCCGCCACAGGCAGGGTGATATAGTAGTTGGTGATATCGTTGTTGGTGAAGGCATTGCTCTCGCCACCCAGCGACGACACCACGGCGTCGAAGTCGGGCACCCGCTCTGTGCCGCCGAACATCAGATGCTCGAAGAGGTGCGCAAAGCCAGTCCGTTGCGGATCCTCGTCGCGGGCACCGACATTGTACATCACATTCACCGTCGCCAGCGGCGTATCCCACGCCTCATGCGTCAGCAGCGTCAACCCGTTGGATAATATATACTTCCTATAGTCTATCATAAAATAACAAACTGCAAAGATACAAAAAAATTTCCATACAAACTTACCTTTGTCTTTTTTTACAATGACGTAACGTTTCTCTGTCATCTACAAAATTTAAAAATATTTCGTATCTTTGCATCCGATAAAAAAATACATATATATACACAACATATTCATTATGATAGAGTTCCTTAGCCAGATCAGTTTCGTTGAGATAATAAGTGTCTTCATTGTGATGTACGCCATCATCGACATCACGGGTTCCATTCCCATCTTCATCAGCATGGAGGACAGCGGAAAGCACATCAAGGCTTTCCAGGCCACCAGCGTGGCGCTGGGGCTCTTCCTTGTGTTCTTCTTCACCGGCGAGGCGTTGCTAAACCTCTTCGGCATCGACATCCACTCGTTCGCCGTGGCGGGAGCCTTCGTGCTTTTCCTGCTGGCTTTGGAAATGGTGATGGGACGCGAGTTTATCAAGAACGAGAGCACCGGCTCGGGCGCAAGCATTGTCCCCGTAGCCTTCCCCCTCATTGCGGGTCCCGGCGCCATCACCGCCCTGCTGTCACTCCGCGCCGAGTATGCCACGGTGAACATTCTCATAGGTCTCCTACTGAACATCGTCATCGATTATTTTGTCATCCGCCTGCTCAAGAAGTTGCAGAGATGGCTCGGCGATGAGGTGGTCTATGTGCTGCGCAAATTCTTCGGTGTCATCCTGTTGGCCATTGCTCTAAAACTCTTCGCCAACAACATCGCCATCGTGATCAAGAGCGCAGGATTGTAGGAAATCAAAAAAATACATTCCATTTAGTGCAATTTTTTTCAAGTGAACGATACTAAAGAGTACATTCACTTGTAAATAATTAATATACCCCCATGAATAAAAATCTGTTTTCCAGAGCTATCATTCTTCTGTTGATGGCCATGCTGGCCACTCCCCTTTGCGAGGCACAGCCTGGTGGCCCAGGCGGTTTCCCCGGCGGCCGTCCGCCTTCGGGACAGCGTTCTAAAGGCCGTCCGCCAATGCCCGGCCAGGACTGGAGCAACCAGGCCGACAGTAAGAAAGCTAGCAAAGTGAAGCAGAAAAAGAAAGTGAAGGAAGGCGACACCTTCAAGGTCGTGGGTTCGCTGCGCGACTCCGTGAGCGGCGAGTTCCTTTCGTTTGTCAATGTCGCCGTCCTCGACTCGGCCGACAGTTCGTTCGTCAAGGGCGCCGCCACCGACTTCGACGGACTCTTCGAGCTCAAGGACATCCCGCAGGGTGCCTACCTGCTGCGTATCTCGGCCATAGGCTACCAGAACAAGATGATACCCTTCAAGGTGGTGAACAACACCGCCCTCGGCACCATACGCATCAAACCCGGCGCCACCACCCTCGACGCCGTCGAGATTACCGCCGAGAAACCCCTCTACGCCATGGACGGAGAGAAACTCATCTATAACGTCAGCGAGGACCCGAGCATCCAGACGGGTACCACCGAGGACGCTCTGCAGAACGCCCCGGGCGTGGAAGTCGACGTGGAGGGCAACGTGACGCTGCGCGGCGTCTCCAGCGTGGAAATATGGATCAACGACAAGCCGTCGAAGCTCACCGAGGAGAACCTCAAGACCTACCTGCAGACCCTTCCGGCCAACGCCTTGGCACGTATCGAGACCATCACCAACCCCTCGGCCAAGTACGCCACCGACGCCGAGGCGGTCATCAACATCATCACCTCGGCACACATCAAAAGCAACCAGTTCATCTCCTTCGGCGTCAACGGCTCGAACCAGCCTTTCGTCTCGCCGTGGATCAGCTACATGTGGGCTAAAGAAAAACTGAGCATCAACGTCTTCGCCAGCGGCCGTTACTCCTACCGCGACAACGAGAGCGAAGGCTGGTCGATGCGCCGCAAAGACAACGCCGCAGGCGACGGATACGATACCACGCTCTACCAAACAGACACTTCGAAGAGCGGCAGCCGCGGCTACAGCGGCAACATCTTCATGAACATCAACTACGAGATTGACTCCACCAGCGACCTCTCCATCGACGGTGGAGGCGTCCTGAACTACAACACAAGCTACTCCGACCGCGCTACCAATCAGTTCTACTTCTCGCCCCTCGACACCATCGCCTACCGCATCACCGACACCACCACGGCGCCCTCAGGCTTCGGCCACCTCGGTGCCGACTGGACGAAGAAGTTCGACAACGAAGGTCACAACCTGCGCCTGAGCGTCAACGGCCGCTTCGCGCGCAACGCCAGCGACGAATACTACAACCGCAACTACACCCTCTACACCTTGACTCCCAAAGCCTCCAATGAGGACCGCTACCTGATGATGCGCAACTACAACTACGGCATCAACTTCGACGCACGCTACAACCGTCCCTACTCCAAGGATGGCGAGCTGAGCTATGGTCTGCGTGCCGACTACCAGCGCACCGACAACGACTACCAGCGCTATAACGACCATGACGGCACCCTTGTCGACACCCTGCGTACCTACCATTTCGACGGCAAGGAGTGGGGCATCAACGCCGACGTCAACTGGACCCACCGCTGGGGCGGCTTCACCCTCAGCACCGGTCTGGGCTACGAACTGGGACACACCTACTATAGCTACATCTCCGACCAGCTGTACAGCGACGGCACGCCCTTCGCCAACGACAGCTCGTTCTTCACCCACAGCTTCCGTCCCTCCATCCACCTCACCTACCGCACCGAAGACATGCACAACTTCAAGCTCAACTACTCCATGCGCATGTCCCATCCGGGCGAGGAGAAACTGACGCGCTTCCGCATCTATGGCGAGGACAGCTACCGCACCGGCAACCGCAACGGCCTCAAGCCTAGCTACACCCACTCAATGGAGGCTGGCTGGCAGAAATACTTCGAGACCTTCGGCAATATCGGTATCGAGGGCTACGGCCGCTGGAGCACCAACGAGATAAGCTCGCTCACCGATGCCGAATACGACGACCTGCTCGAACGTGTCGTCTCCTACTCCATCCCCTATAACATGGGTACTTCGTGGCGCTACGGCACGAGCCTCAACATGACCTACCGTCCCAGCGGCTTCTTCAACGTGCGCCTCTATGCCAACCTCTACGACTATGGCTACCGCATGGAATACGACCGTCAGGACGGCAGCGTGCTCACCCACCAAATCGACGAGCGCGACAAGTGGTCGTGGAGCGTCCGCATCAACGCCTGGGCCAAAGTCTTCGACCAGTACCAGATCACCATGTCGCTCAACTACAGTTCGCCCACCATCAGCCTCATGAGAGAACAGAAGGCCCGCTACTGGTTCAACATCGGTGCCCGCAGCGACTTCTTCAAACGCAAACTGTCGGTCTTCATCAACATTCAAGACCTCTTCAACTGGGGCGCCCGCTATGGCTTCGGCAGCGAGAACACCAACCCCTACTACCTCAGCAACAGCACCAACAAGATGCTCAACAGCCGCTACATCTCGGCCGGCATCACCCTGCGTTTCGGTAAACTCGAACTCGAGAAAAACGCAAAAGAAGGCTCCAGTGAGACGGGAGACGCCCTTGGAAATTGAAAATTGAGAATTGAAAATTGAGAATTTTTTATCATGCAAAATACTGATTATTAATTCTCAATTCTCAATTCTCAATTCTCAACTAAAAAAAAGTTTTGTCAGTTCAGAAAAAGTTAGTACTTTTGCACCCGCTTTCAGAGAGAAAAAACCGATTGTCCTATGGTGTAACGGTAGCACATCTGACTCTGGATCAGCTTGTCTTGGTTCGAATCCAGGTAGGACAACAAAGACGCCCCAAAACAGGGCGTCTTTTTTTTATTCACTCCCTCCTCGTAGAGATATCCGGCAAAGATTTTTTGGCCGTTCCGAAAAGAATGTGTATCTTTGCACATTGAAATACCACACGCTCTTATGGCAGACAAGTTTGAAGATACGATACATAAAAGTCTCCACCAGTACCTCCTCGGCATGAAAGAAGCCGACGAGATGCTGCCGGATTGTCCCGATGTGATGGAGAAATGGGAGTCGATAGGCAATTCCTATATCCCCGACGGGGCCCGCGAGTTCCGCGACTATCCCGTAGCCAGCCTCGGCTGGATGATGTATATCGGAATGGCGGTAGCCAAACTCTGGGACGACGAGTGGAACATCTACTCCCAGATAGAAGACCTCTACCTCTACATGCGCGACAAACGCGGCTACGACGCCCTGGACGAATACATCCGCGAGGACGTGCTGATGCTGAAAGGGAAGGCCTCCGACGACACCGAGGTGCTGGTCAGCGAGTGCGCCACCCGCGTACACTACGACCTGCTACGCGAGCAGATAGAGCCGGGCACCAAGGAAGCCTTCGAGGCATACGTCGCCAGCCTGCGCCAGCTGTACCTCTTCGGCGCCGCCATACAGCTCCACCGCATGGGATACCACATGACAAGAATCAACTGACAAGAAGAAAACATCTTTTTTTAAAAATAAGTCATCCAATTATAATAATATTCGTATTTTTGCATTTCAAAACAGGATATTCAATATATGAAAAAGACATTCGTATTCCTCACGCTGTTAGCGGCTACGGCCTCCTTTGCTGCCGCACAGGACAAAGCCCTTCCGGGCAAATACGCTGGCAGCGACTTCGTCACCCTCTTCGACTCCACCGGCGTCTACATGGAGGAGTCTGGCCTCAGCCATGTGCTCACGCACAAATGCATCCACATGTATTCCTTCAAGGGATGCTCCCAGTTCAGCACCTATAAGGTGGACTACGACCCCCTGTCGGCCTACTGCGCCATCGAGCGTGTCCTCGTCCACCGTGCCCGCACCGGCAAGACCGACACCCTCCTCTGGCCCGGCCGCGAGAACAATATCCCCGTCTACGACTATGTGGCTCCCGCCCGCATGATCTACTGGGGCGCCAGCCAGAAGATGGTAGAGATAGGCCACCTCGACTCCGGCGACAAACTGGAGATATGGACCTACAAGAAAGGCTACACCTACGCCCTTTTAGGTGACAACTCATCACTCAGCACTAATCACTCATCACTTAACGGGGTCTTCGCAGCACTGCCCGACAACGACGACCGCTATGTGCCCCCCATGCGTGGCCATTTCTACGACATCGTCCCCTTCTGGAGCAAACAGCCCGTGAAGAACAAGGTCTACCAACTCAATATCCTCGATAGCAAGACGCTGCAGTACAAGGTCTATAACGGCGAACTCGACGTCAAGCGCGAAGCTGCCGACGAGTCGGGCCGCAGCCTCTACACCTTCTCCAACAAGGAAGACATACTGCCGTTGAAACGCGAAGCCCGCGCCTTGGCCAACAACGACATCCAGTGCAAGCTCCTCCTCTCCACCAGCCCCGACTGGCAGGCCAAAAGCCGCTGGTTCTTCGGCGTGAACGAGGACTATGGCTCGTTCAAGGCCACCCCCGAGGTGCAGAAGAAAGTCAACGAGCTTCTCGTCGGTGCCAAAGACGAGATGGACAGCATCAGCCGCCTGACCCACTGGGTGGCCGACAATATCCGCTATGCGGGCATCTCCATGGGCCCCGGCGAAGGCTTCACCCTCCACAACCAGGAGATGAACTTCACCGACCGCTGCGGCGTGTGCAAGGACAAGGCCTCCACCCTCATCGGATTCCTCCGTGCCGCAGGCTTCAAGGCCTATGCCGCCATGACCATGGCCGGCGAGCGCATCGACCGCATCCCCGCCGACCAGTTCAACCACAGCGTCTGCGCCGTACAGCTCCGCAACGGCCGCTTCGAGATGCTCGACCCCACATGGGTGCCCAACGTGCGTGAGCTCTGGAGCAGCGCCGAGCAGCAGCAGGGCTACCTCATCGGCACCGCCGAAGGCTGCGACCTCATGGAGACTCCCATCTCGCCCGCCGAGAACCACTATATCCGCATCCTCGGCGAGAGCGCCATCGACGAAGACGGCACCCTTTCCGGCACCATCACCGTCACCGCCGAAGGACAGAGCGACGCCACCGTTCGTCACCTCTTCCGCGACCGTCAGAGCGAATGGCGTACCAACCTCGAGTACCAGTTGCTCGCCATCGCCCCCAACGCCGAGATTCTCGACATCGAATACACCGACCCCGACACCTACCTCGACCACCCCGTCTCCATCACCTACCGCTACCGCATCCCCCACTACGCCACCGTCGACAAGGATGTCGTTTCCTTCATCCCCCTCTCGGCACGCCGCTTCTACGGCTTCGCCATGAGCCACCTGCGCTTCAACCTCGCCCCCGAGACACGCACTCAGCCCTTCGCCGACCGCTGCTCGCGACTGGTCGACATCCGCGAGACCGTCACACTCCCCTTCGCCCCCTCCAAGCTCCACTACCCCATGGTCGACGGCGTCGCCAACCCCGTGGCCAGCTTCGGCTGTGGATTCCAGCTCAACGGCAACATCCTCTCCTTCGGCGAGCAGGCCGTCTTCAGCAAACGTGTCTACGAAGCCGAGGACTGGCCCGTCTTCCGCGCCGCAGCAGGCGCCCAGAAGCAGGTCGCCCAGACTCCCGTCATTCTGACCAAATAGTTAATAGTTAACAGATAATAGATAATAGTTATGAAAACACATTTGTCTTTTCACTCCATCTCACTCCCTTTCACTCCCTTTCACTCCCTGATAATCGTCGCTCTTTTCTCTTTTCAATTTTCAATTACCAGTGCCCAGCAGCCCGACGCCGTCTACAAGACCATCCTGCATGAGTGGACCCTCAACGCCGACGGCACCAGCGACTACCACTACCGCCACGAGGTGCAGATCCTGCGCAACAGCGCCCTCACGGCCTATGCCGACAAGGGCGAGACCTTCGTAGTCTACAACCCCGACCTCGAGGAGCTTACCATCAACGAGGTCTACACACGCCGCCTCGACGGCAGCCGTGTCGAGATGCCGCAGAACGCCTTCGTCTACCAGCTGCCCTCCGAGTGCGCCGATTGTGGCCGCTTCAACCACTTCCGCGAACTCGCCATGGTGCATACGGGCATGGAGCTGGGATGCATCATCGTGGTCGACTACACCATCCACCGCAACTATAACCTCCTTCACGAGACACTCCCCCTGCAGCGCGAATGCCCAGTGGAGAACTTCGAGGTGGTGGTAAACTACCCCACCGAGATGGAGGTAAACTATGATATTCTCGGCAACCAGTATCGTCCCGGCGGCATAACTAGAAGAGAATCCGCCACCCAAGGCGATGCAAGTAAGCCCCGCAAACTCCATTTCTCATTCACCAACATGCCGCAGGCACCCAGCGAGCCTTCCATGCCTGCCGACATCATCCCCACCCTGCGCATCTACAACGCCCTCCCCGAGCATACGCCCGCCTTCACCCAGGAGAGCTTCGGCGGTGCCGAGATGGCCGTCAGCTCGCTGCTCAACAGCAACGACCCCCGCAAGAACGTCACCACCGTACGCGACTTCTTCGTCGACAACATCCACCTCAACGATATCCATCCCTCGCACCTAGGCTATCGCCACGCCACCCCCGCCGAGGTGTGGAAGACCGGCTGCGGCACCGCCATCGACAAAGCCGTGCTCCTCGCCGCCACCCTCAACCAACTCAACTACCGTGCCCGTGTCATCGGTGAGAACAACGACATGGTGGGCGTCATGATCGACACCGTCGAGTACCGCCTCAGCGTGCGCAGCAAAGCCCCCATCGAGATCAACGGCGAAGCCATCGACGAGGTCACGAAAGTGGACCTCACCGACACCCAAGAGCCTACGCTCGACAGCGTTGCCGAGGGCTTCTACTCCCTCCTTGTCTCCGCCGACGGCGATGACATCGGATTCATGTTGCCCACGCTCACCAATGAGCGCACCACTCCCTTTGTCGCTCCGGCCTGCGACATCAACTGCGACATCACCTACCTCCTTCCCAAGGGTGTCGTCATGGTGGGTGCCGCCATCAGCGAGAAAAAGGCGGTTGAAGGCATCGGCAGCATCGAGATCAGCGTCAGCCAGAAAGGCAACAAGCTCCGCGTCGTGCGCCGTCTCGCCATCGAGAAGAGTCTCATCCCCGTCGACGAGTACAGCGACTTCCGCTCCATCGCAGTCCTCTGGCAGAGCTTCGAAAATAAAAGAATACTGCTGAAGAAGAAATGAGCATCTGCCGCAACAACTAAAAAGGGCTGGCTCCTCATCGGTGCCAGCCCTTTTATATTTATTGTATCATTAATTTACGGCTTCACTTTGTCAAGCACGCCGTTGTAGACAATCCGTCTCTCGCCGAGGACACACCAGAAACTCAGCACATCGGACGTCACGGCACCGTGGAACTCGCGAATCAGGTAATCGCGCACCTCGGCACCGTCGCTCTGCGGGATGACGTTGTAGCACACTAGCACCTGACGCTGCGGGGTGACGGTAATCTCGATATTGGGAATCACCAGGTCAATCTTGTGGGTCTTCATCACATCCGTCAACACGCGACGAATCATCACCGAGGCTATGTTGCCTGTCGAGTCCGACTTCTCGTCGAACTTCACCGAGACATTCCGCAATGTCTCCCCGTCAATCTTCATCGTGCCGCTGAAGGTCTGGGCCGACACCGTCAACCCAAAAGCCAACGCCACAGCGAAAAGTACGATACGCTTCATGTGCTTTAACTAATTAACCACTAGAAAGTATAGTTGAATCCGAGCTTCAGCATGGTATTCTCCCAGCGCAGGCTCTCGTTCAACGAGTTGACGCCGGCATAGAAGATGGAACGCTTGGCCGACCACTCAGGCACCGTGGTGCCGCCGGTCGTCACCTCGGGGAAGGTCTCGCTCTCGCTGATGAAGCCCACCGACAGCAGGTCGAGCACCAACTCGGCACTCAGATGCTCAGAGAACTCATAGATGAGCGTCGGGCGCAGGCTCACACCGATGCCGGTATAAGAGATGCCGTTATCATAAGGCTCCTCCTCGCGATACTCGTTGGGGTTGGGATAGGTGATGGAGGTGTAGCTCTCCTTGAAGTTCACGGCGCCGAGCATCCGCAGCTGACCCTGCAGCAGCAGGTTGAAGCGCATATTGCCATAGCGGAGGAACTCGTATTTCACCTGAGGTGCCACCATCCAGCCCGAACGCGAAGCACTCTTCATGTGGTCCTTCACATCGATATTCATACCCACCGAAGGATAGAAATACTGGTGCGGCGTGGCCACCATGGTGTCGAAGCTGGCGCTGATATAGCCACCCATCACTCCCACATAGAGCTCGGGCGTCACCTTGTAGCCAAGCTGCAGGCAACCCACCATATCGGTCGACGTGGTATAGTCGTCAGACGTCGAGAGACTGTTCTTTTGATAGTAGTATCCACCCTGGACACCGAGTACAAACTGAGCATTTGCGGCAGTAAAGAAAGCCATCGCGGCGAGAAAAAATACTATCTTCTTCATCTATTTTTGCTATTTTTTCGAAATGCAAAAGTACGAAGATTATTTGAACTGGCCAAAAATAAAGAGAAATTATTTTGCCGGGTAAAAAACATTTTGTATCTTTGCCTCGTTAAACCGATGTCTAATCCAAAAGCCTAACACCTGATGGAGAAGAGAATAGGAACAATAACCATACTCATTCGCGACCGCGAAGCGGCCCCTTCCGTCAATCAGATTCTCTCTGACCATGCCGATATCATATTGTGCCGGCAAGGTTTGCCTTTCCACGACCGTCCTGTGGCCGTGATGTCGCTTATCGTCGAAGGCAGCATGAACCAGATCAACGCCCTCACCGGCCCCCTCGGCCGCCTGCCCGGCATCACCAGCAAGACCGCCCTGGCCAGCTAAAGACCTTAAGGTCCTTAAAGTCCTTAAAGTCCTTAAGGTCCCTAAAGTCCCTAAGAGAAAAACAATTAATCCCAAAACAATACCCACAATGAAACATCAGAATTTCATCGACCGCGACAAGCTCTACGGCATGCTGGAGGACAACGCCCCCAGCGAGAGCCAGTTGAACGACATCCTCAACAAGGCCCGCAAACTCAAGGGCCTTAACCTCGAGGATGTGGCCAAAATCCTCAGCGTCGAAGACGAGGCCGGTATCCAGAAAATCCTCGATACCGCCGAATACTGCAAAGACGAGATTTACGGCCGCCGCCTGGTGCTCTTCGCACCCATCTACACCGGCAACGCCTGCGTCAACAACTGCGTCTACTGCGGCTTCCGCAAGGACAACAAAGCGCTGAAGCGCAAGGTCCTCACCCTCGACGAGATCGAGGCCGAGACCCTCCAACTGCTGCGCATGGGCCACAAGCGCGCCCTGCTCATCTGCGGCGAGAGCCCCCGCAACGACGCCAACTACATGGTCGAGGCCATCCGCCGCACCTATGCCGCCAAGGACGAGAAAGGCAGCACCATCCGCCGCATCAACGTCGAGCTGGCCCCCATGTCCGTCGAAGACTATGCCAAACTCAAGGCCGAGAAGATAGGCACCTATGTCTGCTTCCAGGAGACCTACGACCCCATCGAGTATGCCAAGTTCCACCCCGCCGGCACCCCCAAGGCCGACTACCTCTGGCGCCTCACCTGCATGGACCGCGCCCAGGAAGGCGGCATCAACGACGTGGGCATCGGCGTGCTCTTCGGACTCGTCGACTACCGCTTCGAGATCCTCGCCATGATGGAGCATGCCCGCCACCTCGAGGAGGACTACGGCTGCGGCCCCCACACCGTCAGCTTCCCCCGCATCGAGCCCGCCGAAGGCACCCCCTTCTCGCTGCCTGAGAATATCCCCCACCCCGTCTCCGACAAGGACTTCATGAAGATTATCGCCATCATCCGCATTGCCATGCCCTACACGGGTATCATTATCTCTACCCGCGAGCGTCCCGAGATGCGCGACAAACTCGTCAAATACGGTGTCAGCCAGATCAGCGCCGCCTCCGAGACCAACCCCGGCGGCTACGAAGAGGACAACAAAAGCAACGAGGCCAAACCCTACGAGAAGACCGGCGACACCGGCGCCCAGTTCACCCTCGGCGACCACCGCTCGCTCGACGAGGTCATCAGCATGATGATCGACGGAGGCTACATCCCCTCCTTCTGCACCGGCTGCTACCGCAAAGGCCGCGTGGGTGCCGACTTTATGGACCTCGCCAAGCCCGGTCTCATCAAGGAATATTGCAAGCCCAACGCCATGTTCACCTTCCGCGAGTACCTCGAAGACTACGCCTCCCCCGCCACCAAGGAGAAAGGTCTGCGCCTGCTCAAGGAATTGACGCAAACTTTTTCAAAAGAGGAACTTAAGAGACGTGTCGAAGGCAATCTTTGCAAGATTGGCGACGGCGAACGAGACCTCTATTTCTAACATTTCGGAACCATTTTTTTCCGTTTCGGCAAAAATACACCCTTCTATTATTAAAAAATGTTGTATTTTTGCAACTGAAATTGCTAAGGCACAATGCTGCACAAGTAATAAAGTTTTCATGGTTTTGATAGCAAGTTGGGGAATCCTGTCTGGGATTCCCCTCTTGCTTTATATCATTTATACCCTTTTTCACACCCTTTCCCAACCCCCTCAAACGGCCGTTTCCGCGGAAAAAATTCCGCTTTAGACAAAAAAAAAATTGTCAAATCAAAAAATGTTTGTACTTTTGCATCATCAAAATTAAGAAAAAATAACCTAATGTTGACCCAAAATTGAACTAAAATTTTTGTTTAACCAAAAAAAATAACACATTATGAAAAAGCTTTTATTAACCGTTGCTCTCGCAGCATTCGCATTCACCGCCAACGCCCAGTGGGTTATTGGAGGAAACATCGCCGCCGACCATTCCAACGTTCATGCCAACGACTATGTCGGTGGCACCACCACCAACCACTTCGAGATTGCCCCTAAAGTTGGCTATCAGCTGAACGACAACATGCAGATCGGTATTCAGGTGGGTTGGGCTTACGACTACACCCGAACCTATGCTGGCAACTCCGACACCTACACCTCCACCTCCATGACCGGCGCTTCCGGCCAGCCCACCATCGACATTACCCCCTATTTCCGCTACAATGTGGCCAACTGGAAGAACTTCACCGTCTTCTGCGAGGCTCAGCTGAACGTCGGACTCCATCTTGAGAGTTCCAACTACGTTGCCGCTACTGACGTCACCACCGACAATGGCGACAACTTCACCAGCTTTGGTCTCGCCGTCATCCCCGGTCTGAACTACTCGTTCAACGAGCACATCTCCATGGATATCTATGTCAACCTGCTCGGCTGCTATGCCAACTTTGCCACCGCCGACAACTGGGGAAGCCACGAATTCGGCCTCGGCCTCAACATGGGCGCTCAGACTCTCAACAATCACCTGAACAACTTCGCCATCGGTTTCAACTACGCTCTCTAAATCATAGTTGACAACACTACAAAACAGGGGGCCTTCCTGATGGAAGGCCCCCTATATTTTTAACCCTCATAAACGCTACACACTTAGCATTTTAAACGTCAGTTTAACGTTCGTTTAACGTTCGTATAACGTTTTCTAATCGTTAAACGAACGTTATTGTATCATTTATGAATCGTTGGAAAGGGCTATTTGACAGCCTTTTTCTAACGCTTATGCGTCGGCGAAGACTTTGCCGTCGGCGAGGGTCACCTGGAGCTTGGTGTACTCGCAGTGGAAATCGTTCTTCAGACGGTCGAGATAGCGGCGGCTTTCCCAAAGGCACATGGGCAGGTCGTGGAGACGGCAGTTGCCGCAGGTCTCGGGGGTGGTGGCGGGCACCTCGGTCTGGGTGAGTATCCACTCGAGGCACTCGATGGTGAGGCGGCGCATGTCCTCGACACTGTAGTTGCCGGTCATGATGACATACATACCCGTGAGACAGCCCATGGGGCCGACATATACCACGTCGTCCTTGGCCTCCGAGTTACGGAACCAGGTAGCCATCAAGTGCTCGAGGCTATGCATGGCCGCGGGAGCCACGGCAGGCTCGCGGTTGGGCTCGGTGATGCGCAAATCATACGTAGTAAAACCCTTGTCAATGCGCGACACATAGATGCCGGGCTTCAGGTGGGTGTGGTCGATGGTGAAACTCTGTATTACTTCCATGATTTCTAAAATTTTGAGAAGTTAAAGAAGTTAAGAAGTTATCGCTTCGCTAGAAGTTAAAGCCAATAGCACCAACCGCTACATTTGGCTTTAACTTCTTTAACTTCTTTAACTTCTTAACTTCTTTAACTTCTTAACTTCTTTAACTTCTTCAACTTATAGACTCTCTAAATAACTCTTCACAAAGTGGAACGAGCGGTCGCACATGCTGGCGAGGAAGTCCTCCCACTGCTGCTGGTGGTTGTCGGTGCGGCCGGGGGTGTCGCTGATGACGCGGAGGCTGAGGAAGGGCACCTTCATCAGGTAGCAGGTCTGTGCGATGGCGGCGCTCTCCATGTCGCAGGCCAGGCCGTCGACGAAGTTGCGCTTGATTTCGTTCTGCCGCTCACGGTCGGTGATGAACTGGTCGCCGGTGCAGATTAATCCAGTGATGAGTGATGAGTGATGAGTGATGAGTTTTTGGGTTTCTATGGCGTGGTCCAGGAGGCGCTGGTCGGCGTCGAAGCGCTCGGGGAGCCCCTGCACCTGGCCGCGCGTACATCCGAGGCCGCTGCCGCAGTCCACGTCGTGGTAGACGCACTGCGTGGCAGCCAGCACATCCATCACCTGCATCTGCGGGTCGATGCCACCGGCGAGGCCGGTGCTGAGGATGGCGTCGGGGTGGTGCTCCTGGATGAGGCGCACGGTGCCCACGGCGGCATTGACCTTGCCGATGCCGCACTGCCACAAAATGATCTCGTTGTTACCCAGGCGACCCGTGTCGCCTCCTATGGCATCGCGCATCTGGCGATACTCGATGTCCATGGCAATGATGACTCCAATCTTCATAATCTTTTAAGGTCTTTAAGGTCCTTAGGGTCCTTAAGGTCTCTAAGGTCTTTAACTTTTATACTTCAGCGCCGCCTCCACGAAGGCCACAAAGAGCGGGTGGGGATGCATGGCGGTGGATTTGTACTCGGGGTGGAACTGCGAGCCCACGAAGTAGGGATGCGAGGGGATCTCGACAATCTCGACGAGGCCGCTGTCGGGGTTGACGCCGGCAGGCACCATGCCCGCGGCCTTGAACTCCTCGAGGTAGGCGTTGTTGAACTCGTAGCGGTGGCGGTGACGCTCGCTGATGTCCTCCTTGCCGTAGATGTCGTATACCTTGCTGCCTTTGACCAGCTTGCAGGGATAGGCGCCGAGACGCATGGTGCCGCCCATGTTGCTGATGTTCTTCTGCTCCTCCATCATGTCGATGACGGGATGCGTGGTGGTAGGGGCTATCTCAACGCTATGGGCGTCCTTGTATCCCAGCACGTTGCGGGCGAACTCGACCACGGCGCACTGCATGCCGAGGCAGATGCCGAAGAAGGGTATCTTGTTCTCGCGGGCATATTGCACGGCGAGGATCTTGCCCTCGATGCCGCGGTTGCCGAAGCCGGGAGCCACGAGGATGCCGGTGAGGCCGGCGAGGCGTTCCTGCACGTTCTCGGGAGTCAGCTCCTCACTGTTGACATATTTCACCTTCACCTTGCAACGCAGCTCGGCGCCGGCATGGATAAAAGCCTCGGTGATGGACTTGTAGGCATCCTGCAGCTGCACGTACTTGCCCACGAGGCCCACGTTGACCTCCTTGATGGGGTTGTGGAGCTTGTAGAGGAAAGCCTCCCAGTTCTGCAGGTCGAGTTCCTTCTTCACGGGCACGTCGAGCTTGCGGAGCACCTGTATGTCGAGTTTCTCGTCGCGCATCTTGAGGGGCACGTCGTAGATGCTGGCCACGTCGCCGTCCTCGATGACGCTGTCGCCGTCGATATTGCAGAAGAGGCCGATCTTGTCTTTCACGCTGCGCGTGAGAGGCTTCTCGGTGCGGCAGACGATGATGTCGGGCTGCACACCCTGCTGCTGGAGAGCCTTGACGCTGTGCTGCGTGGGCTTGGTCTTCAGCTCGCCGGCGGCGGCGATATAGGGGATATAGGTGAGGTGGATGACGATGCAGCTGCGGCCGAGGGCCCACTTGAGCTGACGCACGGCCTCGATGAAGGGGTAGGACTCGATGTCGCCGACGGTGCCGCCGATTTCGGTGATGACGAACTCATAGTTGCCGGTATGGCCGAGGGCGGTGATGCGATCCTTGATTTCGTTGGTGATATGGGGGATGACCTGGACGGTCTTGCCGAGGAAGTCGCCGCGGCGCTCTTTCTCAATGACATTCTTGTAGATACGGCCGGTGGTGACATTGTTGGCCTGCGAGGTGGGCACGCTGGTGAAACGCTCGTAGTGACCCAGGTCGAGGTCGGTCTCGGCGCCGTCCTCGGTGACAAAGCACTCGCCGTGCTCGTAGGGGTTCAGCGTCCCCGGGTCGATGTTGATGTAGGGGTCGAGTTTTTGGTTGGTGACAGAATAGCCGCGGGCCTTGAGCAGACGTGCCAGTGAAGCGGCGATGATTCCTTTTCCTAATGACGAGGCGACTCCGCCTGTGACGAAAATATACTTTGTAGACATATTGTTTGGTTTGAAAAATGCAAAAATACTAAAAAAATGCCATTTCCATCCCCTAGGGGAAAATATTTTTTTTCAACATGCGTTATTTTACTAAAACTAACCACTTTAACAAGCCGACCTTCCGTCGGACGAACCATATAATATATATAGAATCATCTCTATGAAACGTTGGATTCGTGTCTTTATCATATCCGGCTTTGCCTTCGCCGCAGTCTTCCTGGTGGTTATCCAGTTTTTCCAGACGCGGCGCACCGTCTCCATCAACGACAACATGTTCAATATCGGCGTGAGCCACGCCATGGACGATGTTATCGGCCAGCTGAAAGGCGAGTCGTCTGACGGCGCCACCATCCCCGTGCGCTTCCAGGAACTCGACCAGCTCATCTCTGACGCGCTGCTGCTCAACGGCATCGACATACACCCCGTCGTGGGACTCTACGACGAGTCGCAGCACTCGTTCCTCTACAGCTCCGACTCGCGCCATGAGGCAGAGCTCGAGGAGTCGCCCTACCGCTACAGCTTCCAGCCCTCGGACATGCTGACGAACAGCCAGCTCTTCATCATCCTCGACTTCCCGAGCGCCCAGCTCTTCCTGCAGCGCAACTCGGGCCTACTGGGTTACATGAGCCTCTTTCTTGTCCTGATTATCATCGTCCTCTTCTTCATCTCGCTACGCACCATTTCCAACCAGCACAAGCTCGACCAGATGAAGAACGAGTTCATCAGCAACATGACCCACGAAATCAAGACTCCCCTGGCCACCATCGGGCTGGCCTGCGAGATGCTGCAGGACGAGAGCATCTCGCAAGACAACGAGTCGCGGCACAATTTTGTGGGCATCATCAACGACGAGAACCAGCGCATGCGCGTGCTGGTGGAGACCATCCTACAGAGCGCCAAGATGTCGAAAAAAAACTTCCGCATCAATCCCAAGGAGGTCGACGTGCACCAGATTATCGACAAAGTGTCGAAGAGTTTCCGCCTGACGCTGACGAACCGTGGCGGCACCATGGAGACCGACCTGCAGGCCGCACCGCCCGTCATCGAGGCCGACGAGTTGCACCTCACCAACCTCATCTACAACCTCATCGACAATGCCATCAAGTACTCCACCGAGGCCCCTCGCATCACCGTCACCACGGCGACGACACCCGGTCACCTGGTGCTCAAGATTGCCGACCAGGGCATCGGTATCTCGAAAGAAGACCAGAAGCATGTCTTCGAGAAGTTCTACCGTGTCTCTACCGGCAATGTGCACAACGTCAAAGGCTTCGGCATCGGCCTGAACTATGTGGCCGAGGTGGTGAGGCTACACCACGGCCATATCGCCCTCGAGAGCGAACTGGGCAAGGGCTCGACCTTCATCATCACGCTGCCGATAAAATAGCAGCAACGGAATAAAAAAGAAGCGGGCTGGCATCGGAAGGTGCCAGCCCGCTTAGTATTTTCAAGTCGTTTATTGCACGACGAACTTGCCACTCTGGCTGTTGAGGCGGTAGATGTAGACACCTTTGGGAAGGGCGTCGACACGCACCACGACCTCGCCGTCGCCCGGCTGGACGCGGACCGACTCCACCATCTTTCCGTCGATGCTGTAGACCATCAGGTCGGCAGCCGTCTGGGTGCTGTAAGGCACCTTCACCGAGAAGGCGGCAGGATTGGAATAGGCATGTCCCAGCACGGTGGGATCCACAGAGCAGATACCCAGCGTATCGGCGGGGGGAAGGAGGTTCACGATGGCGCGCTGATTGCGGATAAAGTTGTAGCCACCATACTGCTGGGCGATGGGCATATCGTTCTCACCGAGGTTGTAGAAGCCGTTGCCAGCGCCATCCCAGCCCCAGTTGAAATAATAGTAGTTGTACTCCGAACCGGCGGCATCGCCCGTCTCATAACCGGCGACGATGAAAGCATGGCCAGCGGCATCGGCACCAGAACCGGTAGTCGACGTGGCGCTCATGTAGACCGGGTGTCTCTCCTCAACAGCGCCGCGGATGCGCTCCACGAAATTATAGGTATTGCTGCGACTTATCAAGTTTGAGTGCTGGTATTTGAAGTAGGACTCCATAGCATCAGGAACATCATCAGAATGGGCTCCGCTACCATCGGGGTGATAGTTCATGTTGATAGCCACACCAAGGGCATAGCTCAGCTTGGCAACCTCACGAATCTTGGCAGGTTGACTCGTGGAAGTCACACGGTTGGGCATCAGGGTATAGTCGAAGTACATCGTATCGTAGTTGAGTGCGAGGCGAGTGCTGCCACCATCGCCCTCCCACCAGTAGAAGTGGGAGCCTGTAGGACGGACGGGGTATTTGTAGTAGTGGCAGATCTGAGCCAGTGCGGTAGCCACGCAGCCCACCATCGACCAGCGGTTGCCCACCTTGGGGCAATAGAGATTGTAGGTAGGATTACGCTCATCGCCCTGGTCCCATCTCTCGTTCATAAGAATCACCTGATCACCTCTGGTGCCCTTGACATTAGATGAAGACAAGGCCGTCCACATGGCATGGTCGGAATAGTTGTTCTCAGCGTCGGCCTTCTGGATGTCGGAGATCATGCCTGCATAACCTTCCATCCAGTAAAGCATGTTGGCAGGAAGCTGGTCGACCACGAGGGAACCCTCATCGTTGTAGGCCACGATAGGATCGATGACGGTGGTGCCGGCGATAACCACCCAGCCACAGCTTTCCAGATTAAAGAAATAGGCGGCGGGGATATTCATGTCGGGATTGTCGATCTGGTACACCAGCGTGAGCTGGTCGGGAGTCAACTTGTCAATACCCATACGGCTGCCCATGAAATGAGCGGCGACGGATTTTGCCTGCTCCACGGTGACGTTGCCTGCCTTGGCGGAAGTTGCGCCAAAGAGCATAGACACAACTAGCAATGAGGAAATTAACCTTTTCATTTTTATAATTATTATTGTTTTTTTTCTTTTTTTCGCGGTGCAAAGATACATCTTTTATCCGATATAGGGGAAATTATTTTTCCTAAAAACACTTATTTTGTCTCATGTTACGAAAGATTCTTGCAAAAAGTATGCCAAAAAGAAGCGACCCGCACCAATGGTGCGGGTCGCAGGGGTTGACAAGGATGTCTTATTATTCGGCGACGACCTCGATGTTGAGTTCAGCCTTGATCTCCTTGTAGACGTTGACTTTGGCAGTGTAGTTACCGACGGTCTTGATGGCCTCGACGGTGATCTGCTTGCGGTCGATGTCGTAGTTGTGCTGTTCCTTGAGGGCCTCGGCAACCATGATGTTGTTGATGCCACCGAAGAGCTGGCCGTTCTCACCAACCTTGGCGATGATCTTCACGGTCTTGCCGTTGAGGGCAGCCTGCTGGGTCTCGGCGTTCTTGCGGAGAGCCTCTTCCTTATGGGCGCGCTGGCGCAGGTTCTCGGCATGGATCTTCTTGTTGACGGGGGTGGCGATGATAGCCCAGCCCATCGGAAGAAGATAGTTGTTGGCATAGCCGTTTTTCACGTTGACGATTTCGTCCTTGTAGCCGAGGTTGGCCACATCCTGTTTCAGTATGATTTCCATCTATTCTTCCTCCTTATTATTATTTGAGACAATCGGCGACGTAGGGCATCAGGGCGATGTGACGGGCGCGCTTGATAGCCTGCGACACTTTCTTCTGGTACTTGTTCGAGGTGCCGGTGATGCGACGGGGCAGGATCTTGCCCTGCTCGTTGACGAACTTCAGCAGGAAGTCGGCATCCTTATAGTCGATATATTTGATGCCGAGCTTTTTGAAGCGGCAGTATTTCTTACGCTGGGTCTCCACAGCGATAGGGGTCAAATATTTGATTTCAGTTTCGTTAGCCATTTCTTTTTTCTTTACTGGGTTAGACAATTAGGCTTCGGCGGGAGCTTCGGTTGCAGGAGCTTCGGCCTTTTTGGCGCGCTTTTTCTCATTGTAAGCCACGGCGTGCTTGTCGAGGCTGACGGTGAGGAAGCGGAGCAGACGCTCGTCGCGCTTGTAGGCGACCTCGAGGTCGTTGATGACGCTACCCTCGGCGCGGAACTCAATGAGATAGTAGAAGCCGGTGGTCTTCTTACGGATAGGATAGGCGAGCTTGCGCATGCCCCAGTTGTTCTCGTACACGATCTCGGCGCCCTTGCTGGTGAGGAGGTCGATGTACTTCTTGACCGTTTCCTTCATCTGTTCTTCAGACAAAACGGGAGTTGCAATGAAAACGGTTTCGTACTGTTTTACCATTACTGTGTTTGTTTTTTTGTTAGTTAATTTGAATTGTTACAATAAAAAAAAGACAGGCACATGTCCTGTCTTTTTCGTTTTGAGCCACTTTGCGGACTCGAACCGCAGACCTACGCATTACGAATGCGTTGCTCTACCAACTGAGCTAAAGTGGCGGCGGTTGCGGGTTTTTGTTCGCAAAGGCGAGGCTTGGTGTCGGGGTGAGAAGACTCGAACTTCCGGCCTCCACGTCCCGAACGTGGCGCGCTAGCCAACTGCGCTACACCCCGCGATAAGTGTCCTGGCAGGGATTCGAACCCTGGACCCATTGATTAAGAGTCAATTGCTCTACCAGCTGAGCTACCAAGACATTATTCTCGCTTGTGTTTCAGCAACGTGCATCGGCCTCCTCGGAGGCATCTTTTTGGACATGGGCTTTGCCGCTGCTGCAGCATTTCAAATTTCTCTCTTTTTTGAGCGGAAAACGAGACTCGAACTCGCGACCCCGACCTTGGCAAGGTCGTGCTCTACCAACTGAGCTATTTCCGCGTTCATCGCTTTTCGCGTTTTTGGTACTCCGGGTGGGACTTGAACCCACACGCCCTTGCGGGCAAGGGATTTTAAGTCCCTCGTGTCTACCATTCCACCACCAGAGCCGTTCTCTCTGATTTAGGAGACCTGAGCGGAAAACGAGACTCGAACTCGCGACCCCGACCTTGGCAAGGTCGTGCTCTACCAACTGAGCTATTTCCGCATCGCGTTTTTCAACGTTTCAATGTACTTTTTCTTGTCGAAAGCGGGTGCAAAAGTACAAACATTTTTGAAACTGGCAAAATATTTTTTAATTTTTCGTTACAATTTTTTTAATTTCGTTCAGTTTCAACAGCGCTTCTATCGGCGTAAGTGTATCTATATCAATACCTAATATCCTATCCTTAATTTCTAGCAGAGTCGGGTCGTCCAACTGGATAAAACTGAGCTGACAGCCCTGCAAAACATCCTTCTGGGGACTCTTTTTTTCATTTTTTGCCCCTTTCTTGTCCATCGCGGTGGCGTTGGCATTTTTCTCTTCGAGCATCTGCAGCATGGTGCTGGCTCGGTTGAGCACCTGGGGGGGCATACCCGCCAGTCGCGCCACATGGATACCGAAGCTATGCTCGCTGCCGCCAGGCACCAGCTTGCGCAGGAAGATGACTCGGCCATCAATCTCCTTGACACTGACATGGTAGTTGTGGATGCGCTCGAACTGTTCCTCCATCTCGATGAGCTCATGATAGTGGGTGGCGAACATCACCATCGGCCGCGCACGCTTGTTGTTGTGAAGGTATTCCGTGATGGCCCATGCGATGGAGATGCCGTCGTAGGTGGAGGTGCCGCGGCCTATCTCGTCGAGCAGCACCAGACTGCGGTCGCTGACATTGTTGAGGATGCTTGCAGTCTCGTTCATCTCCACCATAAAAGTACTCTCGCCGCTCGAGATATTGTCGCTGGCACCCACACGCGTGAAGACCTTGTCCACGATGCCCACGGTGGCCCTCTTGGCAGGACAGTAAGAGCCCATCTGGGCCATCAGCACGATAAGGGCTGTCTGACGCAGCAGGGCCGACTTACCACTCATGTTCGGGCCGGTGATGATCATGATCTGATTGCTGTCATGGTCCAGCAGCACGTCATTGCTCACATACTGCTCTCCGGGAGGCATCTGGGTCTCGATGACCGGGTGACGCCCTTCGAGAATCTGCAGTTTGTTGTCCTCGGTGAGTTCGGGACGGCAGTAGCCGCCAGTCAACGCCACCTCGGCGAAGCCCTGCAGACAGTCGATATGGGCGATGAGCTGTGCGTCGTATTGGATAGGCTGCACATACTCTGTCACCGCAGCCGTCAGCTGTGTAAAAATCTGTTGTTCAAGTGCCAGTATACGTTCTTCGGCACCCAGAATCTTGTCTTCATACTCCTTGAGCTCGGGAGTGATATAGCGTTCGGCATTGGTCAGCGTCTGGCGGCGTGTCCACTCCGCCGGCACCTTGTCCCTGTGGGTGTTGTACACCTCGAAGTAGTATCCGAAGACGTTATTGAATCCTATTTTGAGTGACGGGATGCCTGTGGCTTCGCTCTCGCGTTGCTGCAATCCCATCAGGTAGTCCTTGCCCGAGCCGGCCATCGAGCGGAGCTCGTCGAGTTCCGCGTTCACGCCGGCGGCAATCACGCCGCCTTTCTCCACCTTCGCCGGCGGCTCTTCCTTCAACTCGCGGCCGATACGCTCCGCCAGCGTGGTGCAGGGGTTAAGCTTGTCGGCGAACGCCGTCAACGGCCCTTGGGTGGCGGAGCAGATGTGCTTCACCTCATCCACAGCCATCAGCGCACGCCGCAGCTGCAGTATCTCGCGTGGATTGATACGTCCCACGGCGGCCTTGGTGATGAGGCGTTCCAAGTCACCAATCTCTTTCACCTCCCGCTGCAGCTTCTCCCTCAGCTCGCCGTCGCGCAGCAGGCTGTCCACCACGCCGAGACGCTCCTCGATGGCGGCAATCTCCTTCAGCGGCATCAGTATCCAACGCCGCAGCAGGCGCGAACCCATGGGCGTCAGCGTCTGGTCGACGACATCCAGCAAGGTGCGGGCGTTGTCGTTGGGCGACGAGACCAACTCGAGGTTGCGTACCGTGAAACGGTCGAGCCACACATAGCGGTCCTGCTCGAGACGGCTCAGCCGTGTGATGTTCTGCGTACGGTCGTGCTGCGTGTCCTGCAGGTAGTAGAGCACCGCGCCGGCGGCGATGACACCCATCTCCAGCCCCTCAACACCGAAGCCCTTGAGCGACGCCGTGCCGAACTGCTTCAGAAGCAGCTCATGCGCGAAGTCGGGCGCAAAGACCCAGTCGTCGAAGGTGTTGGTATAGAATTTCTCCGAAAAATGTTCCTGGAACCAGCGCAGCTTCTTGCGTTGCACCACCACTTCGGAAGGTTTGAAGCTCGACAGCAGCTTGTCGATATAGCCGAGGTCGCCCTCCGCCACATAGAACTCTCCCGTAGAGACATCCAGGAAGCTGATGCCGTGAATCTTGTCTGTCAGATGCAGGCCACAGAGGAAGTTATTCTCCTTCACCTCGAGCACCATGTCGTTGTACGACACGCCGGGGGTCACCAGTTCAGTGATGCCGCGCTTTACCAAGCCCTTGGCGGTCTTCGGGTCTTCCAGCTGCTCACAGATGGCCACCCTCATGCCGGCACGCACCAGACGAGGCAGATACTGCTCGATGGCATGATACGGGATGCCCGCCAAGTCGGTGTACTCGCCACCGCCGGCCATCTTGCGCGTCAGCGTGATGCCCAGCACCTGCGACGCCTTGCGAGCATCGTCTCCGAATGTCTCGTAGAAGTCACCCACCCGGAACAGAAGCATTGCGTCGGGGAATTTCTTCTTCAACTCGGCATGCTGTTTCATCAGCGGAGATTCAGTATCAGTCTTCTTGGCCATCAGTCACATTTTTTTGAAACGGCAAAAATACTACTTTTTTCCGACACCCGCAAATTATTTCCTTAATAAAAAGATTCGCACGCGTATACAATAAAAATACCCGCACCTCGTTATTATTAAGTTAATCAAATCAGAAAAACCTAAAAAAAACAAAAAAATGAAAACCATCAAACATTATCTTACACTTGTGCTGCCCGTGCTGATGGCAGCCGTCATGATGACCGCCTGCTCGTCGAGCAAGAACAGCGAAGGCGCCTTCATCCCCAAGGACGCCTATTTCGTGGCCGACATCAATGTGGGCTCCATGTGGCAGAAAGGCGAACTGGCCAATGCCGACCAGCTCAACAGCGTCCAGCTCCTCCGCACCTTCCTCCAGGGTGCCGCCCCCGAGATCGACAACCTCTTCGGAGAGATTATCAAATACCCCTCCTCTTGCGGTATCGACATGGAGCGCAATATCGACTTCTTCATGAGCAAGGGTGAGGACGGCAAAGACATGGGCGCCCTCGTCGCCGCCCTCAAGGACCAGAAGACCTTCGAGAACTTCATCGCCACTCTCACCAAGGACAACAACATCAAGAGTGAGAAAGATGGTGGCCGCCAGGTCCTCCTCCTCGACAAAGACTGCATCGCCGTCTACGACGAGAACACCATCGTCTTCGTCATCGATGTCGACAATGTGAACAACACCGACGCTCTCAAAGCCTATGCCGCCAAGATCTTCGACCTCGACGAGGACAACAGCATGCTCGCCGACGAGAACTTCACCAAATACAAAGATCTCCGTCAGGACATCAACTTCTTCGCCAACTACGAGAGCATCCTCAAACTTTCCGGTGGTGCCCAGTCCGCCGCGATGATGCAGTACGTCTTCCCCAAAGAGGACGCCGAAGCCCTGATGAAGTCCGCCATCTACTACACCATCTCCTTCGAGAACGGTGCCATCGACATCAAGCAGGGCAATATCGGAACTCCCGAGAACCTGAAGAAACTCATCAACCAGAAGTTCAACGACAAGCTGGTCAACTACATGCCCGAGCAGACCCTCGCTGCCATCACCTTCGGCATCAACACCAAAGAGCTGTTCAACTATTTCAGCAAAGTCCCCACCCTCAAGGAACTCACTAAAGAAGACACCGACTTCGGCACCGTTGAAGAAATCGTCAACGCCTTCGGCGGCAGCTTCGTCGCCAGCTTCTACGGTGCGACTGGCGACACGCCTCTCTTCGCCGTCGCCTGCGACATCACCAACCACGACCTCGTGGCCGCGATGCTCGACAACATGGGTATCGCCAACGGCATCCCCGACTCTCCCGTCAAAGTCTACCTCGGCAGCGACGTTCTCGTCATCTCTTCCGATGCCAACGTCATCAGCGCTGCCCAGAAAGGCGGCTTCGGCAACGGCATGAGCGCCATCGCCGACAACGCCAAGAAGGGCAACTACATGTATATCGACCTCAAGTATCAGGACTATCCCGAGAGCATGCTCAATAGCCTCGGCATCCAGCCCGACGCTGTCAGTGCCATGATCCTGGCCATGCTCGACTATGCCGAGTACTACACCGTGGACAACAACGAAGGCCACCTCAAACTCCACCTCACCAACACCACCGCCAACAGCCTGGCCTACGCTATCCAGACCATCGACCAGCTCGCTGCCAACAGCCTATAAACATCCTTTGCTTTGCAGATAGAGCTTCAAAACCTCAAGCCGCGATATATGTCGGAGTCGGAAGTAGCCGGCTCCGACATATACCTGCAGCCCCGTGTCCTTTTTGAACACGGCAAGAAATATATGATCTGCGCCCGTTCCGGTCACGGAAAGACCTCGCTGCTCAACTTCATCTACGGCAGCAACCTCAACTACGACGGGACCATCACCTACGGCGAACCTGTCGCCTCGCCTTTCGACCTGCGCCTGCGCAAACTCAGCTACCTCTTCCAGGACCTCGCCCTCTTCCCCGAACTCACAGCCCTCGAGAACGTGCAAATTAAGAACAGCCTCACCGGCCACAAGTCCGACGACGAGATGGAGGCCATGCTCGACAGCGTGCTGCCTGCCGGCAAGAAGAACCAGCCGCTGCGCACCCTCTCCCTCGGCCAACGCCAGCGTGTGGCTGCCGTGCGTGCCCTCTGCCAACCCTTCGAGTTCCTCCTCATGGACGAGCCCTTCAGCCACCTCGACCGCGAGACCTCACAGGCCGTGGCCGACATGGTGATGCGCGAAGTCGACGCCCAACAAGCAAGCCTCATCGTCACCGCCCTCGACCCCATCGACTACTTCCATTTCGACACCACCCTTAACCTATAGACCATGCTCCGTCGTCTACAACGAAAGACCCTCATCCCGGCACAGATTGCAGGCTATGCCGCTACCCTCCTCGTGGGTGTCACCATCGTGATGCTCTCTGTCCAACTGTACTCCGACATCAAGCCGGTACTCACCCAGCAGACCGACATCTTCCGCAACCACGCCGTCACCGTCTCCAAGACCGTCAGCACGCTCAACACCCTCAACAAACAGGGCATCTATTTCACCGACGACGAGATAGCCTCCATACTGGAGCAACCCTTTGTCAAGAACGTGGCACGCTTCAACAGTTCCTCGTTCCAGTCCACCGCCTCCATCAGCTTCGGCCAGCAGACCATCCGCACCGACCTTTTCTTCGAAAGCATCCCCGACCCCTATATCGACGTCGAGAGCAACGAGTGGGCCTGGGACTCCACCTCCGGCTTCATACCCATCATCATCCCTGAAGACTACCTCAACCTCTACAACTTCGGCTTCGCCGAGAGCCAGGCGCTGCCCGTCGTCTCGCAAGGGGCCGTCGAGCAGATCAACTTCACCATCAGCCTCTACGGCAAGGGGCGCCAGCGCTCTTTCCAGAGCCATGTCGTTGGCTTCTCCGGGAAGATCAACACCATCCTCGCCCCCGAGGCCTTCCTCCTGTGGGCCAATAACGAGTTCGGCTCCGCCGACGGAGGGAACACCTCGCGCATCCTCATCGAGTTCGCCGACGCCTCCGACGAACGCATCCCCGCCTTCATCGAGCAGAACAACTACAACATCAAGCAGGACGAACTGGAGAACAGCAAGATGGTCTTCTTCTTCCGACTGGCCATCCTCTTCGTCATCATCGTAGCCCTCATCATCATCCTGCTCTCCGTAGCATTCATCATCATGAGCCTCAACCTCATCGTGCAGCGCAACCGCGACCTCTTCGTCAACCTCTACAGCATCGGCTATTCGCCACGCCGCATAGCGCGGTTCTACCAGCAGACCGTCAGCCTCATCACCTTGGCCGACATCGCCGTGGCCATCATTGTGGCAATACTTTTAAGGGGATTCTATGTAGACATCCTGTCCACCATGTTCCATATCGAGGGCTCCGTCATACCCATCGTCGCTACCGCCGTAGCCTTGGCGGCAATCCTCGTGGTGGTCTACAACATCATTATTCTTCGCACCATCCGCTCCACTGTCGAGCCTACCCGCAATACTGACTGACCAGGCCGAAGTCAAAGCCATCAACCATGACGCGGTTCTTCGTCGTGCGGCCAAGGAAGCAGCAGTTGAGGCGTGCCTCGTCCATCTTCAGCAGGAAGGCGTCGTCGCCCGTCTCGGGCAACGCCACCAGATAGCGGCCAGCCTCCTCACCGAAGAGGAAAGCGTCGAGTCTCACCTCGCGCGGCACCAGGATGTCATAGCCCAACGGTGCGGTGAACCGCAGCAGCGAGCAGAAGAGTCCCCCCTGCCCTACCGGCGCATGGCAGTCTATCATCTTTCCCGCGGCCAAAGCCCCGAGAATCATCTCTATGTATTCGCAGTCCTCCTCATGGCCACCCGTGGCCATGGGCTCGTCGACCAGATGCAGGCACCGCCGCGCATACTCCGACCCCGCGAACTCCCCACTCACATTCCCCACCATATAGAGGAGCAGGCCCGTGGTAAATTGAGAATTGAGAATTGAAAATTGATAATTATTACATAGGTCGTGGGCTATGTCTAGGCATTCCTTCACCCGCGGTTCGCGGATGGCCTTGTTGTCCGCATTGCCCTCATAGAGGTAGTCGTTGCGTTCCACCACATGATGCTGTCCCCGCAGCCAGCCATAGAGGCTCTGCTGCTTGCCATTGCTCTCCCACATGGCAAGCAACGTCGACAACTCGTCGATGGTGGGTTGACGGCCGATGATATCAAGCACCTCGTCGAACGCCTGCCGCGAGATGCCCATGGCCTCCGCTGTCTCGAAATCAACCACGGCTTACTCTTCCTTGTCTTCCGGCAGCTGCGCCTTCATCTTCTCGAAAAGTGCCGTGCAGCCCGTATAGATGTCGTCCCACGCGATGTTGAACTTGCGTGTATACCACGGATCCACCACGTCGCGGTTGTGATGCTTGACATCACTCTCGGGCGTATGGTCGAGCAGCAGCGACAGCTTGTTGTCGGGGTCGCCCCCGAACACCGCCATCATGTCGCGCAGATTAGCCTTGTCCATACCCACAATGACATCGTAGTGGCGATAGTCCTCCGGCGTGATCTGACGGGCCGTCTTGCCGGGACAGCCAATGCCGTGCTTCGCCAACTCTTGGCGCGCCATGGGATAGACGGGGTTGCCTATCTCCTCGACACTCGTGGCGGCCGAGGCAATCTCGAACGCCTCCTCGAGGCCCGCGGTACGCGCCATCTTCTTCAGAACGAACTCCGCCATCGGACTGCGGCAGATGTTTCCATGACATACAAATAGAATCTTCTTGCTCATCACATAAACGTTTATAAGGTATTGACACGCTGTATTTTTTCCATAATATGGTCGCAGGTTCGGCTATGCATTCTGCGGTTCATGCTGCAAAAGTACAAAATATTTTTGACATACACAAATAAAAAAAAGAGGCATCGTTGCCGATGCCCCTTTTTCCAAGTATATCACAAGGACTCCTAACGAAGGATTTATTCCTTGACGCGGATTTTTTTCTCCTTGATACGGGCTTTCTTACCGGTGAGGTCGCGCAGATAGAAGATACGGGCGCGGCGCACAACGCCGTGCTTGTTGACGTCGATCTGCTCGATGAACGGGCTAGCGAAGGGGAAGATGCGCTCCACTCCGACGCCGTTAGCGATCTTGCGGACAGTAAAGGTCTCAGTAGCTCCGCTTCCACTGCGCTGCAGGACAACGCCCTGGAAGTTCTGGATTCTCTCTTTGTTTCCTTCTTTGATCTTGTAATGGACAGTGATGGTATCGCCAGCCTTGAATTCGGGGAACTCCTTGCGCTCGACCAAATTCTCTACAAATTGCATTATTTCAGTTTTTCCCATGACAAATAGACTTTTTACAGGTTAATACTTATTTTACCATCTTCACCACGGCGGCAAAAGCCTCGGGATTGTTCATAGCGAGGTCGGCAAGAACCTTGCGGTTCAGCTCGATGCCCGATTTGTGAAGGTTGCCCATAAATACGGAGTACGAGATACCGTTGATGCGGCAACCGGCATTGATACGGTTGATCCACAGGGCACGGAACTCGCGCTTCTTGTTCTTTCTGTCGCGGTAGGCGTAGGTCTGACCTTTCTCCCACTTGTTCTTGGCGACGGTCCATACGTTTTTACCTCTGCCCCAATAACCTTTGGTGCGGTTGAGGATTTTCTTTCTGCGGGCTCTGGAAGCCACAGCATTGACTGATCTTGGCATAGATTTTTAATTGTTTTTTCATTTAGGCGGCAGTGAGGCAATTCTTCAGAATTTTAATAACCTCTGCGCTTGTCTGCTCTAAATAATGGTTAATAACTCCGTTTCTTAAGGTTAAAAGATTAAAGGTTTATAAGATTTAAAGGTCTAGCAACTTTTTATCTTTTCAACTTTTTATCTTCTCATCCCTTAAGCAAGCAGCATTCTCTTGACACGCTTCTCGTCATCACGGCTCACCAGAGCGGTGTGGTCGAGGTTACGTTTCTGGGTCGTCTCCTTTTTGGTCAGGATGTGACTGTGGTAAGCATGCTTGCGTTTGATTTTGCCGGTGCCGGTGAAGGTGAAACGCTTCTTGGCAGCGGACTTGGTCTTCATTGTAGGCATTACTTTACTGTTTTTTTTAAAAGTTATACTTTATTGATATACTTGGTTTCTCTCAATGGTTATTGGTTAGCGGTTATTGGTTATCGAGAACAGCGTAGCGTCTATAACCTATAAACTATAACCTTTAACCTTTATTTCTTCGGTGCGATAATCATCAGCATCCTCTTGCCCTCGAGGCGCGGCATCTGCTCGGGTTTGCCGTACTCCAACAAAGCCTCGGCAAACTTCAGCAACTGCTGCTCTCCCTGCTCCTTGTAGACGATGGAACGGCCACGGAAGAAGACGTCGACCTTCACTTTGTTACCATCCTTGAGGAAGCGGATGGCGTGGTTGAGCTTGAACTCAAAATCGTGGTCGTCGGTCTGCGGACTTAGACGAATCTCCTTGATGACGACCTTGCTCGAGTTGGCCTTGCGCTCCTTCTCACGTTTCTTCTGCTCGTACAGGAACTTCTGGTACTCGATGATCTTGCACACCGGCGGATTTGCCGTGGGCGAAATCATCACCAGGTCGAGACCCTGGTCGTAGGCGCGGCGCAATGCCTCTTTGGTGTTCATGATGGCGGGCTCCATGCCGTCGCCAACCACACGCACCATGGGAACATCGATGCGCTCGTTAATCAGGTGGTCAGGTTCTTTCTTGACCGGGCCGCGGCCTCTCTGCGGTCCGCGGAACCCATTGGGGTTGAAGGGTGTTGCTATAACTTGGTTCTCCTATTTTAGTTTATCAACTATTTGGCTTTCTTGTTTTTATAATAATTCTTCATTACAGAATCGAACTGCAAAGATACAACTTTTTATTATTCTGACAAAAATATTTTTACTATATGTTATTAATTCATAAACCGATATTTATTACGCATGCCCCATAAAGTTAAATTATCTTAAAAACTACCCATGTCTTGAGCCAAAACAAGGGGGCAGTCTGTCTATACGGCATAACTGCAAAAGGATAAAAAAATGAAAAAGTATTTTGCTCTCATCATTGCGACAGCTCTGTCTCTGTCGTCTCAGGCCAGAGAGGTCGACTCTCTGTTGGCAAGAACTACCGCCTCAACTTTCCTCTCTTCAAAGGGAATGAAGTCAGTGGTGAACGATATCACCCCCAAGAACTTTTCGGGCAACCTTTATCTGTATGCTGGAGAGAAAGGATATGTGCTGCTGCCTGCCGACGATGCGGTGAGGCAGGTCCTTGCCTACTCCACCGAGTCGTCCTTCCCGGCAGACAACATTCCGCCGCATGTGCAGGCACTTCTTCAAGCCTATTCTGACGTGGTGGAGTATGCGCGGCAGAACGACCTCCCACAACACCCGTCGTGGAAAATGAACCCTACTGGTACGGACCCCAGTCCCAAAGATGGTGGCGTTGCTCCGATGGTGACGGCCCGATGGGGACAGGGATATCCTTACAATACACTGTGTCCGCTCGACTGCAACTGGATAGACACTTGTCCCCAATGCTTTACAGGTTGCGTAGCGACGGCGATGGCGCAGATCATGCACTACTGGCAATGGCCCATCAGAGGATGGGGGCAGAACGAGTATGATTGTTATACAGAAAGAATGCGTCCGATAGGGTGGTTGTCAGAGAATTTCGATACCGTGTACTACCAGTGGAGCCAGATGCCCGACGTGCTCGACACTTTGAGCAGCGACGCCGAGATATATGCTGTGTCACGCCTGATGTACGACTGTGGTGTGGCGGTAAATATGTACTATTCCGCTACGGGGAGTGGAGCCAATGATTGGTCGAATTGGGATGCCTCATACCCATCGGCTGGACAAGCCCTGAGAACCTATTTCCGCTATCATCCCCTGTTGCAAGGCGTAGACCGCACGAACTTCTGTGATGGAGAGTGGATGGACATGATGCTGGCCGAGCTTGACGCGGGCCGCCCCATACTGTATGTAGCAACAGATGTTCACGATTTGGGTTCCCACGCCCTTGTACTTGACGGGTACGATGGGGATCACTACCTGCACTTCAATTTCGGATGGAGCGGGCGATACGATGGCTTTTATGCCGTCGACTCCATCTGTCTCACTGACAATATCGCCTTCCTCGCGTGGCATAGAGCCGTCATCGGCATCCGCCCCAATACCGAGGAAAGCGACACCGTCAACATTCAAGCCTTTACTGCCGACACCATCGCCGGATATTGTACCGGTAGTGGGCAATATGCCTACGCCGACAGCGTCAGCCTCACGGCCCACGCCGAGGAAGGCTATCGTTTTGTCGGCTGGAGCAGTGGCAGCCACGAAAACCCCCATTACCTCCCTGCCACAACAAGCCTCTCCGACACCGCCCGTTTCTGCCGCCTCGGCATGGACACGCTCTATCATTGCACCTCCATTGAAAAACCGACGTGGGACTATTGGAGCACAGCCACCGTCACCCGGTGGGGCATACGCATCCCCGCCAGCAGTCTGCACGGTAAGCGCAAAATCGATGCGGTGCAATTCTACACAAAATATCCCATGGTAGAAGATACTGTGAGTTTGAAAATATACAGTGGAGATCTTCCCAACGGACGTGTTCCTCTCTACCAACACATTTACACTATCCCCAGTGGACCTAAAGGATGGTTAAAACTCGTCATTAACAGAACCGTCGTCATCGACACCACCGCCGACCTGTGGATTATTTTCGAGACAAAAAGCAGTCGGGGATTCAATTGGAGTCGACATGGCCGCTCCATCTACAGCGGCAATTCCGACGGTTGCTGGTTCTACAATCAGGATGGATGGCACACCCTCGACAGCGCCGGTGTCTGGGCCACTTGGATGATACGAGCGCTGACAAGTCCCTACACTGGACCCCTCGGCATAGACAACGTATCAAGCTATCAACCCATCAACGTTTACCCCAACCCGACCCACGGCAAAGTGACAATCACGAGTCCCGAGGCCCTTGCGGAGACCGCCTGGCTCACCGACCTCACAGGCCGCCGCGAGCAGGTGCGCCTCGTCCCGCAAGGTCATTCAAGCAATAACACATTAACGCAATCAAGCAATCAAATCTACAGCCTCGACCTTTCCGCCACTCAAACATTCAAACAATCAAGCAATCAAGCAATTCTCCTCACCCTTACCACCGCCAGCGGCAAGACCCACACCGTAAGACTGCTAAAACTGCCGGACATCTCCAGACAATAATAATTACACGAAAACGTCATTTTTCACCGCCCTTCAAGTAATAAAAACCGCATTGCGACGTTACTTTTAGTGAAAACTCTTAATAACTAAAACCATGAAGAAAGCATTAGTGCTTTGCGCAGCACTTTTCGTTTTCGCCATCATAACCGCCTGCAAAAGCGCAAAGCCGACGGCGGTGTGTGGAATGCCTTTTACTGTTGCCAACCTCGCTTATGTCCCCCACGAGGTGGAGGTCTCATGGGAGACCTTGCAATATAGCTATAAGGACAGCGTCTTTGTCGGTGGTTTTGAGTTGGGTGTTATCCCTATTGGCATTTCAATCAAGGCTGAAATGGCAACAAACGACAGTGTCTTGTTGCAAGGCGAGGTATTTGATTCAGAAACAGAGGAGTTGATGCCCTACGTATTCTTTTTCACCGTCACCAAAGACGGTAGCACCTATGTCATCAACAAAGAGAAAGCTGTTACCGACTTCGATGGCAAGTTCTCTTTCAAGGTTTCCATTGGTGAGGCGGAGAACATCATTGCACATTCCGTCGGCTTTTTCCCACTTTTAATAAATACTAAAGTTTACTAAAAACATTATCATGTACAGAAAAATCAAAACCCTGATACTATGCGCGGCGATGGTAACTCTCGCCGCAATAACCGCCTGCAAAAGCAGGCAACAGAACGAGAACGGTCACAAAGGCTACCTCTCCATCGCCGACTTTTCGTCAGATGAAATAATTGTAATGGGGACCTACGATGAACTGATTGCCAAGATGGGGGAACCCGAACAATATTCCGACAGTGGATGTATTGCAAAGTGCAATAACACCAACGCATCTATCCCTATGATGTACTACTCCGGCATCAGCTATTTCCGCAAAGGCGACAGCGTCCAGCTCGCTTTTGTAGATTTCCGCAAATCAGCAGCCAAACTAACCCTCCAAATCGGCGATGGAAAGCCGTTAACCATTGACAGCAACACCGTCTGCGACGACTTCTACGCCTATCTGGATCAGTTTGTCTTTGCCGACGGAAGCAGCAGTACATTGCCCGACGAAGAACGAATGTCGTTCGATGCACACTATATGACGGATGGACTATATTATGCGCTGGGGGTCCCTTGCGACACTATCGACAAGAAATACGGTAACATCATCACCCCTGTGTTCACTCCGGGCGACAAACGGTTGTGGTATATAGAATTCGGCACTGTCGATATGGGCGGATTGTATAGAAACAACCCCTAGCTGAAGAAGAACACTTGGAAGTGTTCTCCTCACCTATGCGCGGTAAAACAGACCGGATGAAACAACAAAATCAAGACCAACAACAATCACATCAAAACCATGAAGGCAACGCGATTTTCCTGCCCGCCGCCGAATGCAAGCCACACTGCTACGATAACACCGGCTACTACTGGTCGTCGTCACTCGTCCCCGACGTATCGTTCGGCCCATACCTTTTTGCCTTCTCGGAGAACGGAAAAGAAATTAGCGACAACTTCTTCCGCTGCTGCGGCTTCACCATCCGCGCCGTCCGCCTGCCATAGCAAACAGACCTCTTTTCACGATAATCATCCATCATCAAAAACACTTCCAATATGACACACAACATCACCAAATCCCTCACTGTACTAATCCTGGGCGCGATGCTAGTCGGAACAGCCTCAGCCCAAGAAAACGAGACAGTGAGACAGAAGATTAATCCTTGGATTGAATTCAACCTCGGCGTAAGCTTCCTCGACGGAAGCAATGGATTTACCGACCACATGCAGACCTATCACCCAACACTCGACTACCGCAGCGCCTACAGCGCGGCAGCGCAAATCGGCGTTGGTCTCGGCATGGAGTACCGCCGATTCACACTCGGCATGCACCTCAACGGAATGGCTAACAACATCTTCTCTGTAAAGAACCAGCTCGTCAAAAAGCAAGACAATCTTTACCACATCGACCTCGGCTACCGTTTCGACCTCGGCAAGAGCTACACCCTCGAACCCACGGCGGGCTTTGGCGTCTGCATCAGCGATATCTTTCTCTCCAGCTCGCGCGGCGGTACCGACTACGTCAATTCGTTCTCCACAGCGAATTTCGCCGTGCCGCTGACCATCAATTTCTGGCATGGGAAAAACGGGAGAGACATCGGTCTGTATGTTCAGTATATCATCAGCGTCGGACAGGTTGGCAAAGCCCATATTACCGGTCTTGACACCGAGGTGGACGACCTGAACTTCCTGCCCGCCACACTCACCCTTGGCTGGAAATATCGTTTTTAAACCATCAGTTTGTCTGCCGTCAGCAAGATAGATACGAAAGGAAATAAAAGCATGAAGAAAACAATCACATTGCTATTCCTCGTGTTATTGATGAGCATTGCTTCGGCGCAGGACACACTCACTGCGGCGCAGATGCGGGAGGATTTTACCTATATGATGGAGCAGTACGAGCGCGTCCACCCCAACCCGACGTGGTCGCTCGGCGGGGAGCGCTACAACGAGCTGAAGCAACAGACGCTGGCGCAGCTCGACCACCCGATGACGCAGCTCGACTTCTGGCGCATCATCGCCCGTTGGAACCAGTACTTCGACGGACACACGATGTTGGGCTGGCCGGAGTTGCCGCCGTCGAAGCAAATCACTATGAGCGTGATGGCTTTCCCGCCATACAGCGTGGTCCAGTACCGAGAAGGGAAGCTTTTCTTCAGCGACTACGAGGGTATGCCCGACAGCCTGCGGGGAGCCGAGATTGTTGCGTTTGAGGGACATCCGTCAACGGAGATTATAAATAATATGTTGCCCTATGTCAGCCATGAGAGTGAGGCTCTCACCAACAGCTTGGGCCTGCAGTATCTGCACTGGTATTATAGGGCATTCTACGGCTGCAGCCGTGAGATGGAGATACGCTATCGCAGCGCTACAGGAGAGCAACGTGTCACACTTGACAGACGGACACTCTACCACTGGCTTGTGGATATCGGCGACAAGAGCAATATCGGTGGAGTGGGCCAACGAGACATTCCGTGGCACTTCTATATTTTCCCCCAGCAAGGCATCGCGCTGCTGGAACTCAACAAATGCCGTCCCGACGAGCGACTGGAGCAGTTCGACACGGAGGTGAGTGCCTTCATCGATTCCGTCAACCTCCTCGGCATCCGACACCTCTTTGTCGACCTCTCGCAGAACCAAGGCGGCAACGACATGTTCTGCTACCGATTCTTGCAACACATCGCGGCGATGCCCGATTCGGCGGTGCTGTTCGACTTTGCTACCACCTACAACGGCACCGCAGAACTTGTCGAAGACCGCTACATCAAGACTTTCCAGCCTGAGGAGCCGCAATATAGCGGACGGTTGTACTTCATCCAGTCGCATTTTACCTACTCCGCCTCCATTGTCATGGTCAACCTCGTCAAGCAATACCGCCTCGGAACCCTCATCGGCGAGGAGACCGGCGGTCTCACCACCACCTACATCCGTCTCAACCAGCGCAAACTGCCCAACTCCGGCCTGGCGTTCTACTGCTCCGACAAACAGAACCGCTACTTCGGCACCACAGGCCCCCGCGGAGTGCTGCCCGACATCCCGCTGGAAATCGGCTACAAATACCTCTTCCGCAGCTTCACCCCCGAGGAACTGCAACAGTTGCTTGTCGACCACAGACAATACAACCTCAACCTACGCATCGAGGGCGACACGCTGCAGGTGTCGGGGTTTTATCTCATCCCCGACACAACCTCTTCGGGACAACCCATCAAGGTCGACACCACCTATTCCTTGCCGCTTGCCGACTACCGCACGGCCGACGGCGCCATCGTGCTGCGCCGCGAGGGCGACTGGTATCCACATAAAAATGGCGAGCTGCTGACGGCACAGGTCCACATCAAGGCCGACGACTACTATATCATCGGCGGGAGCGAAACAGCACCCTCCTTCGACATACACCTCGTCCTCTTGCCGAAGGACCAATACGCTTGCAAGGTGATCGACACACCCACGCGTCCCTTCCATTTCTACCGCCTAGCAAGCGACACCACACAGTACCCCGAAGCCTATTACAACGAGTTCATCGACTCTTACAACTTCTACTGCTCCTTCTTCGGCGATTCCCTGTCTTCAAAGCCCATGAACATCGTGGAGATTGGCGACCCGCAGTTTGTGATGTGCCAGTCGCTGCGCGATATGATAATCTTTGGACATTATTTCTATGATGTTTACACGATGATACCCGACTTCTCGTGGATCCCCCACGAGGTAGCGCACCAATGGTGGGGCGACGGCATCTTCTTCGAATATCGCGACTACGCCCTCGGCGAAAGCCTGAATGAGTACATCAAACTGCAATACCTCAAAAACCGCGGACGGGGCTACGAGGAGCAGCTGGAATACTATAAGGCGACGATGGAGATGGCCGAAAAACATTTGCCTCTCGCCGACATCCACAGCTTGGAGTCGCAGGACGAGTCCATCGCCATCTACCATGCCGCCCCCTACCGCCTGACCCTCGAGGACATGGCGGCTGTCAACACCACCCTGCAACAACTCTATCGCAAGTACAAACACACCGTCGTGAGCCGTGATACCTTCCTGCAAGAATGCAAGACCCTGCAGCACTGGCTACAATCCGAACAACAATAACCCCAAACCTCATCCCCGAGGAACTGCGGCTGATGACCACTAAGTAGTTAGAGAAGCTGAGAAAATAAGTAGTTAAAGAAGTTAAGAAGTTAAAGAAGTTAAAGCCAAATGATAATGACAATGATAATGATAACATAATACAATAAAGTCTCGGAGAGACGTGTTTTCGATAACCCCAGATGCCAGTCTGGGGACCCTCGGAAGACAAAGTCTCGGAGAGACTTCTTCTCGATAACCCCAGATGCAAGTCTGGGGGCCCTCGGAGAGACGCGCCATCAATAACCCCAGACGACAGTCTGGGGGCACCGGAAGACAAAGTCTCGGAGAGACTTCTTCTCGATAACCCCAGATGCCAGTCTGGGGGCACCGGAAGACAAAGTCTCGGAGAGACTTCTTCTCGATAACCCCAGATACCAGTCTGGGGGCACCGGAAGACAAAGTCTCGGAGAGACTTCTTCTCGATAACCCCAGATGCAAGTCTGGGGGTCCTCGGAGAGACGCGCCATCAATAACCCCAGACGAAAGTCTGGAAAACAAAAACCTTAAAAAAACAAAACAATGTTACACAAAACCATCAAAACCCTCGCCGCCCTCGTATTGGGCGCAACAATGTTCGCCGCCTGCGGCAAAGACAACTATGACAGCGAAGCCTTTATCGGCAAATGGACCAGTACGGCCCAATCGTACGAAATCACCATCGGAGGCCAGGAGTACCTCCCGGAAGGTCGTCTCTGCATGGAGTTCACCGACGACAAGGTGTGGATATCCGACTCCCGGATAGACTGCGTGGCAGTGTGGTATAGCTATACTCTCTCGGAGAAAGAAGGGAAGCAGTTGCTGGAGATTAAAGGCGATGCCGGTTGTTTTGGCGGACGAGTATTCGTGGTGAAAGAGCTCACCAATGACAAGCTGGTGCTGGCACCGTATAGCACTAGCATCGACTGGGACTTCCGCTACATCATGGAACGGAGTGAATAAACAAAATTAATATTGCCTAGCACCTGACAAAAACATAACGCCTATACATACTACAAATCCATGTATAGGCGTTATATTTATATGTCCAGCAACATGAAACAGCATCATCTTTGTTTATTGCTAACGTCCATTTTGTTAGCAATCGCCACATGCAGTTCGGCGCAACAGCTTATTGACTTCGAAACTCCAGTGTCCGTGAAGGTAAAAAGTGATATGCGATACGGCACATCCAACGATGACTCTATGTGTATTCCCAAATGGGATTATGACATCATCAAAGGAGATCATCTAGAATATCGAAAGTACCGTGAATATTGGATGCATTCCGAGTATGATGAGCAAAAATCCTGCGACATGCAACGAGAAAGGTTGATGTATGCCTTTATCATGGCCGAAGTATATCGGGATACACTTGCGGCATTTGACTTTACACAGCAAATCGATTTTATGAAAATAAGTGTTGACTCCACCTTGGGGGCAAAAGTCATAGAATTTTTAGAGATGGCAGCAAAGTCGAAACCGTGTATTCTATCCTTCTCGGCGGCATGCAAACTAAGAGAAATCTACAAAGAAGGATTATATGGTATCCTTCCAGACATGGAAAAATTCAATTATTATAGTCAATTGTCAGATTCTATTATCAAATCTATTCAACCAAAAAAGAAAGCACCCAATAATTGAAACTACTATCACATAAAACCTCTGGGAAATACAAAACGCAGTAAGACATGAAAAGACTGATAATACACTTATTGATATTCTGTGCGGGAGTCTCTTTCTCCTACGCTCAGGATGTGGTCCTATGGAAACATGTCCTCCGATTCAGCAATGACAGATACCTTCCCAAAGGATATATCGAATCAAAATATTGCTATCGCGATAATACTTTGTTGTACAAAATAGATTACTCTGACAACGGATGGCAAGTATACGATTCCATCACTTACAAAAAACATAATGGCTTATGGTGTATTTCGCACTTTGAACCAGATACGAACTCTCAATTATATCTCCGTTTTTCAGACACCGTAGAGAATCCTTTTCGCATGAATAAAGACATTCTTTATGTCTCGGATAAATATAATATACTACCTCGTTACTTAAATGAGATTAATAATCTTATTTACCAATGCAAGACAGATTCTCTCCCTCCCATTTTGAAACATTTGGACGACACTTGCTGCTATTTATTTGTAGATGTTGACCACACTCTCTTGTTCGCTGATTATGGCATTCCAATGGAAGAATCGCTGGAAAGATATTGTTGTCATATTGGAAGGTCTGGCGAATATGACTGGGATAAATTCATTTTTTCCAACTACACCGTTATGCGTTATTTTGACTATGATAAATACGGCAACATTTGCAAGGTGACAATCACGAGGACACATAATGAAACCAAAGAAAGGGTCTCTTGGATAGAAAGTTTCTTTTCAACATCTGATGCACAAGACTCTAATAAAGGTTGGGCGTCCCCATTACAAGGGCAGAATGGCGTGCGGGACAGCCTGATTGATGAATCGTTGAGAGATTTTTTTTCAGAACATAGAGAATCACTATACGGAGCATCAAGCTATATGATAGCTGCGCATACATTCCCTTATGATTATGATCTATCGAAGTGGAATGCGGAGGACAATATTGACATTGCAGATTTTAACAATAAAAAAACGATAAGGCAATATAAAAGGGCAAAGAATGGACTCCCCACGGTATGTCTTAAATGGAGAATTGACCAAGACGGATCCGTGATTTATAAGGTAGCATTATATTATGTTAAAGTAAATGGGGATACTATAGACTACGCCATATCCGATGCCTGCATCTATTACTATAGATACTCCAATTCGGAGGAAAGGTGGATAATGACATCAAAATCTTGTAATGGAGTTTAGGACTAGAGCCTGTCTCCTATCCCAATTGGATTCGTGAATTTAAAAAATGAGAGGAAACAATGTTTAATTTCTTTTTCCAATGAATAATAAATTATTAATAGTAGTCCTTTTAGTCATTTTACCCTGGGGAGGCTTTGGGCTAAGTAACAATTGCATGGCTCAGTCAATAGACAGTATACATGTCACTTTCACTTCATTGGGAGAGGGTCCGTTGGAGATTCACCTTATGTCAGACAGGCACACCCTCTCTTTGTTCAAAACGGAGCACACACCTCTTCGTCTTTCTGAAAATGTACTGATATATCAAACTCATAGTCATGATACGATTGATCATTTATTCAGTCGAATAAAAAAAATTCTTGATAATCCTCCCATCTATGACACGTCTGCAATCATTCATGGTTACGGCGATGGTATGACTGTTGTTGCCTTTAGTGGCGGCGATGTAAAGGAAGAAACTTATATTCATAACTCTGTGGCATACTTCCCGTTTGCTTATGCGGAATTATATAGTTTTATCCGGCAGATTTTTGCAAAATATTGGCGAAAAGAATAGATGGAATCATTAGCTCTACCATAAAAATAATTTATCATGAAAACCCCAAATATTAAAGTAATTTATGCCTTGTTATTAGTCGGTACAATAGGGTTATCTTGCTATTCGATTTTTCAATGGCAAAAATATTGGCAGAGAAATGTCGATTTGGTTGATTCTATTCAACAGGTCAACAAAGGGAAAGATGTACTCAATGAAATGGATGTTATGGTATTGAGCGGAAGTGACAGCGCATACATGAATTGTAATCAAAATCTAAAGTGGTTGTCTTCCAGAGACTACATATTGTATTGCTATATTTTTGCCATCAGGGATAACAATGCCATGGCGGGGCTTAATTGTTCAACGTTCATCCTGCAGGAGATGCGTGAAGGGATGATTCCAGCTGACAAGTCACTTCTTCATTTTGTAGAACATTTCTCGAAGATAATTGAATCAGACCCGTCTATTGACTCTTCTCATATGGGGAAGTTTACTGCAGCGTGTACTCTTGAGGAAATATATAGCGGAGAATTGTCAGAAAGCATGAAAGATACATTACAGTATCAGCGCTATCATGATGCTATGACAAAATATGCAAAATATATACAATGATATTCTGGATTAAGAAACCCGAGATCAAAATAAATAGGACAGGTGCTGAAGTGAACCCTGAAAGTTGGACACAACTTAAAGGTTCACATGAAGCACAGATTAAGTTTGGAAGAGAAACTTGCAGCGATTAAAATGGTGGAGGATGGCCAATCGGCACGGTCGGTTTCGGATAAACTTCACTTAGGACACCATCTTCTTTATGAGTGGATTAGCGTTTATAAGGAGAAAGGTGTTGATGGACTAAAAACGGATAATAAACGAAAATCAAAACATCTTTCCTACGAGGAAAAGTGCAAAATTATCCGCGAGTATCAGGAAA